>Ga0181612_146165_pt1 | contig 12668 bp, 5 predicted proteins | sample HoacroProtozoa21_FD_119630 | JGI IMG/M metagenome (GOLD analysis project Ga0181612, IMG submission 119630) | Hoatzin crop microbial communities from Cojedes, Venezuel. Combined Assembly of Gp0051906, Gp0051904, Gp0051908 | reverse complement strand
TTTTTTTCAGCCGTGAGAATGTGTGTGCATTTGTGTACGTGTGGGAGTGTGTATGCGTGTACACTCCATCTAGTGGTGCTTTCTCATACATTAGCATGGTTATAAATGCATTTTCTTACTGCAGAATTCTTTTATAAATTTGCCTGACCTTAAGCAGTTTCTGATGGGAAACAATATTTCATCATGGAAGGACACAAGTGATGATATATTAGTTGTCAGTGAGGCAGAACTTGCCATAGGTCTGGAATAGAATAGAAAGATAAAATTAAAAAATTAAAATAAAACTGTATGTTCACAGCTCGAGCTATTTTGGTAGCACTTAGACATCGTAAAAGGCAAGTATTGCAGTTCATATATGATCATTTATGGAAAGGATGTTTTCAAGGTATGTTTAATGTCCTTTATGCAGCAAAACCCTTCACTATATAAATAGATTAACAGTTGTGCATTAATGAACTTATTGCTGAGTTCAAGGAATCCGAGCTGAGTCAGTCAAGACAAGTTTCTACCTGCTTTGTAGTCTACGACTGTCAGAATCAGGTGGGAAAGAGGGTAGGATTAAACTGGAAGATTGCACACATCTTTGCAAACTTTCCCCACATAAACTTGCAAATATTTTTCTTTCAGAGAAAAGTTCTTTTCACAGACGTCTTTTAGATGCTCACGCTTTTTAGCATTAGGAATGCTCACAAATGAAATGCCAGATTTCAGTTGGTTTTATATGTATTTCTTTTATCTTGTGTTTTGCAATGACTACAGATTATGGATAATTGGAAGTATCATAAAACAAAAGTGGCATCCTATTGGTTGGTAAAATTGGATTCTGTAAAGCAACGAAAAGTAAGTGACATTTCATTTTCTGAAGATCATCTGAAGTAGATGCGTAGCAGTGTTTCTACTGGTGTTCAGCAGTAGCTGGGATTGACTTGGAGGTCTAAAATACTGCCTATTAATACTAACATACATATGAATTGATTTTATTGCAGGAAATTATGTTGCTCCATATTTAGACAAGCATAATTATCTTGGAATACAATTTCGAAAACAATTTCTTAAAAAATTAGTCTGCTGAAAGAAAAGCAAACAAATAAATGTTTAGTGCTTACACACCTGATTTTTAGCTAACATAAGTGTATTGATTCAGCAGATTTGATTGATAAGGGATAAACCAGTCAGCAGTTTCAGACCAGGCATATTAAAACTCCATTAGAGTTAGTGATATTGCACTTGGTTACTTGAGTCTTTGACCCACAGTATTACAACAGATCGTGTTGAATAAAAAATAGACCTGCCACACAAAGATTATTGACATTGTTATAATGTTCAACTAATTGGTTTAGTCTTGCAAAGGACTGATTATATTTGTTTATCATTCTGTCTTCACTCATCTGCTACCTAGGAGCTACTGTTGTGCATTACATCTAAAGAGTTTTTAATCTGTTTAGAACCTGACATATGGTAGTATGTCAGTCAAAATCATCTTCGCAGTGCAATATTTATTTTCCTTAATGTAGCAGAAATTATTTCTATTATTAATACTTTTGGGCCCCTAAAGTAGTATTTTGGGTCTTTCTCTGCCTCAGTCACTGACACATTATGTGGATTAGCGTATCAGTTCCAGGCATTTAATCTCTGTGTGTCTCAGTTTCACAATCTATTTTTATAGACCATAAAAGAAAGTAACTTAATCAAAATGCTGCATACACGATAAATATTATAATTGGGAAAGGTTGGTAGATTGTTACAGGAGAACGGAAGAATGATTTCAGATCCTCATCTCAAATTACTTTTTATAAAATCAACAGTATGATCCTCAATCTTTCAAATTGTATTTTATTGAATATTACATTAAATGCTTGTATTTTCATACTGGACAGAGAAAACATCCATTTAATGTGATGTCATATGATAGACATATATTTGACTGTTCAAGCTAAGTTCAAATATTAAATGGAATATGTGTCCACACAGCTTTCTAAAACTAAATTAGACATGACAAACTGAAGAACTTGGAAATGTAGGAGGCCGTAATTTAATCAAGATTCTTCTCAAGCCATGTCAAATGGCAGCACAGATCTATAATTTAGCAGAATTAATTCTTGTGCCATTGACAGCACTCAGCAGAGCAACCAACTTAGTTGGCTGAAGTTGTGTCATTTTTTGTTTGATATCAACTGTTCTGCTGAATATTCCTTTGCTTAAAAAGATCTCTTATTTATTTTTAATTACAGGAAAGAGTGCTGTCATCCCAATACACAAGCACATAGGTCTTTTCTGTTGTTTGTACATGGCAGTTTGTAGCCTTTTGCCCAAAACCAGAGACACTCTTAGTGGGGACTTGTTCAAAATGGTCATATGGAGGAAGAGCTGCTAGGAGGGAGGGAGGGAGGAATAGATCGGTAGATACATACATAGGCATGCACACAGATAACCAGAGCCCAAAATTCACACTGCTGCTGCAGTGGAGACCTCATTTTCTCAGCAGAAATCTTTGGGACAGTTGGAACTGGTGGGGAATGTGTTGCTAGAATTACTTTCTTTAATCTATGATGCCACAGGCGTGGAAAGAAGTCAACAGACTGGGCCCATGGTTGCAACGGAGATATAGGGCTTTCACACAAGACTGGTTACGGTATCTCTTTCAACCCTTCCCCATAGGCCATTCCCCAAAACTACGGGAAGAATTGGGGGAGTGATAAATCTGGTCTTTGAGGGACTGCGGCTGTTTACTAGACATTCTTCAGTTGCCTTTCCTAAGCTCCTTTTGGCCATCTGGCTGAATTTACCTGTGTCTTTTTTTTTTTTAAATTTCTTTTCAATCTAGTCAGAATTTTCTCCTTTAAGCATTATTTCAGGAAGCCTACGATAAAGGGTCGTTCTGTCCTTTATCTGACTGACAGTCATATAAAACTGAGGGCACACATACAAAGTCAGGATGATACAGGTTGATATGCCAGGTCGTTATTAGCAGAGACTGCACAATCAGAAATGTGGGTTTCTTTGCTCTTCTTGTGAAGACATCTTTTACAACTTAGGAGACTTATAATTCCTGAAGCACTAGTGGGCCCTTCATCTTTGCTTGTGCTGGAAATGATTTGCCTTTTTTTTTTTAACTGCTTTTAACCTCAATCCCTTCAAGCAATCATATAGTTATCCTTAGAAGGGTAGTTTTTAAAAATGGATTAACTTTGACAATGACATTGCAACTGAGGACTGCCAAATGTGTAAGCTTTTGTTGATTTGAAAGAAGTATGTTTTATATTCCAGTGGGGTGGGTAAAGGAGAAGTGAGCTCAAGGTGGAGAATACTTATGCAAGTAAGGAATCTGTCTCAGAGGTACCTTCTGCAACTTTGTGAAATACAAACCAGAAACTCAATCCCCTTTGCTGTACTTACTGGGAAGTTCTAAAACACGAGAGGAAAATACCTGGGCAGTGTACTAGATTTCACAGTGTTCATCTCTGACAGGTATATTTTCTTAAGAATTATTCAGTATGATGTAGAAAAATTAAACTTCAGCTCATATTCTGAGTGTTTAATATTCCGGCATTACAGCAGAGGTACGGGAGGCATTTAGAAGCAAGTTGAGAGTAAACTGATGAAATCGATAGATGCTAAAATGAAATTTAGCCTCCCAAGACTTTTAGGAACAAGGGACTTTTCTGTGGGAGGAGTTGGGACTGCTTTGTGTTACATCACTTTACATAATTTCTTTAAAAGTGTTTTGATGGTTACCAGAGGGTCTGAACATCTTTTTCTGAATATGCTCTTTCATAACATCTTGTTCTATTACACCTAAATAATTGGTTATGTTAAAGTAAATGATGTAAATTAAAGTAAACAGAAAGATGAAGGAAAACCAAGGAAATTAACTTGGAAAAATGGGGATGTAGGTTTCATGAAGTTCCAGCTCTTGTGCAATGCCTTGTCTCTTTTCTTAAACGGAAGATCGAGGCCATGTTTGCAAACTGAGAATGATTAACTGGGACGTTTTCCCCTCTGGCGTATTGGCAATATCAACACAGTAAAAATGGCAGAAAGCTTTTTCCAGAGTACCTGGCAGTTTGCAGCTTGCTCTAAGATGCAAGGTTCAGTCCTTAGTTTTCTTCAACTCCAGGTGCTAAAGTAAAAGAAAATGCTGCACGTTGGCATCGTAGTTCTTCGTACATGGCTTTTGGACTAATGAGGGGATCTGTATGGGGTGGGATTTTTCTGTTTTACACAGGGAGATAAATTACTATTAGTCAGTGTAACATTGTAAAGAAATGTATGGTTGATCCTTTATGTAATTTAGGGGCTTAGCTGGTTCAAATGGATGTGTACAATCACAGCTACTGGCCATTTGTGTGGGAAAGCCTTAATCAGGCGAGACACAAGGAGAAGGCTGCTTGAGAAGCATTAAGACAGTAGGCTAACACTGCTAAGGGATTGTCTGAATATCTGGACCCATTCCACAAGCGTGGGGCAGTCCAAGGCCTGGGTTTAGCTCCTGCAGTCCCCAAACAGGATCACCATTCTTAGGTTATAATTTACTACTCTTTGTATCTCACTCTGTGAGGAAGAGACCGCAGGTGTGGTTTTAGTGTGTTAGACACCTGCACTCGTAAAGATACCCAACAGAGAGGACAGTGTTGTAGTCACATTGGGTGCATATGTGCATGGAATTAGTGCAAGACCTATGCATGCAGACTAGTCCTAGGTCTTCAAAAAAGAGCTTGAATATCGTGTAAATGACATATTTCATTGAGGTTGCCATTATTAGGCATTTAGTTTTTCTGTCCATTAAGCATTTCTCTTCACTACACAGCTCCATTGTGCGATTGCAAGCATTTTGTTTGTTTATGCTTTTTTTCTTTCATTGTCTCTAATCAGACTATTTACAAACAACAGTTTGTTATGCAGGGCCAAAATATTGAAGTTCTACACTATGCTTCCATACTTCACTGTTTTACTAAATCCTCTTTACCTTTTGAGAGTCAGATGTTTAACCATGTGAATCAGTTTGTCATGCACATCTGAAAGTTTCCTGGGCAAGTTTTGTACCTTATAAATCTTAGAATTTGCAACCTCTTGTACCCAATAAGTGAATACCTCCATCGGTTCACCATCCACTGGAGTCTGACAGGTTTTTTGGAAGATGCTGTTTTGCGAAAGAGACAGTAAGGGTGTCTCCCTTACAGGAAATCATGCTGACTTTTTCGTTAATAGGTTACACACACCATAGACCTTTTTTTAGGACAGATTTTACACTCTTCAGAGTGCCTGTATAGGGCCTACATACTACTTCGATCGCAGAACTATTCCCAGTTGTACTGATAGTATCTAAATAGACAGAAGGCAAGATACGCTTGAGCCTGTTTCTCGACAGTGATTACGGAGGGAACCTAGAGGCCTAACTTAAGAGAACATACCGATGTTTAAAGGCAGGCGAGATGAATCCCACCTTCCACGCCCCAGTTCAGTGGGATGTTCAAAGGCACATCAGAGAGGAGTCTGATGAGTTGGACGCGTGACTGCCTGTAAGTGTGTGTGTACACTGAGTAGCTAAGACTTGCTGGGTAAAACTCTCAGTGCTACACTGAAAGCAGCTCCCTGTTTTGTTCACCCACATCTTTACACGCTTGTATTTAAATATCCATATTTAATAAATCTGTTGCATTACCATAAACATTGCTATTTTAAATATCTTGCTGATTATTTTCCTGCTTATTGATTTCACTACACTGTTTTCTGCCTGAAAGGTAAACTAAAATAATTTGATCTAGGGTAATACTAAGATTCAAGAGGCATTAAACCAAAAGCAGCTTGTAGCTTTTCAGGACATTTTAGTTCTTTATAAAATGGATGGTATTTTAAAAGGGAGGGGGAAAAGAAGATATAATCTTCAAGTATATAATACTTGGGTTGTTAATTATGTTGCTTCTAGTCTGTAATTGTGTCCATTTTGTTTCTTTTTAAACTCTTTTTGTCATTTAAATGAGCCGGTATTGAACAGACTGACTAAAGTAGAAATGAACTTTTCTGTAATAAAAATAAAATATTTTGATTTGGTTTTGCTAAATGTTATTGACAGAAAAAGCATATCACAAAAGTTTGCTGATGAATGCACAGAAATGAAACATAGACATCTGTGGGAATTTATAGCTATGCAGTCATCTGTGTGTTTGTGTGTGTGTGCAGTGAATCAGCGAACAGTTGGTTTTAGGTTTTGCAATATGCCTTTGCTTTGATTTGCTTGGAATACTCCTTTCTAGGTTTTGGATATAGTCAAGACAAGTGTTCATGCAGTTCTACAGTGTGTCTGGAAGGCTCCAGACATTGAAAATTTACATCTGTACCGTCTCTTTAACCGTGTATTTAATCGCTTGCTTTGGAGCCATGGTCAAGGTCTATGGAACTGTTTCTGTAATTCAGGGTAAGCCTATTTTTCTTATTTTAGTCTTCTTTGTAACTTCGCAGTTACAATCAATCCTGGCGTACTTTGTTTCTCATTTTCATTTAAGAGAATGCTGTAATACATTGATCTTTTTTTAAAACCACCTAAAGATGTAGTATAATTAGATATCAAACAATCTAGGCCAACCATTTCAGTAACAGAATCAGACATTTAGTAATAATCTAAGAAAAAAGCCCTAATTTTCAAAATATCTGAGCTTTGGGTCAACTCTTTCATTGGATGGTGCACAATTTTGAGGCCAGACCACTGTAAGTGTCCAATGTGGACTTACCATCAACAGAAATCACTCTCAAATCTATTTGAGCTCAAGACTTACAAGGGAGAAATTCAGTCACAAGTGCAGCTGACATGTCATGCCAAATGCAATGTCAGTTCTGTGATTTACAAATAATCAGTTTGAATTTCTATGCTTGATTACATTCACTGTTTCCCACACTGGTGGGAATTTAATGATGTGCAGAATAGGAAGTGTCCACACTGAGGTAAGCAGATGTTTTAGCTTTGGGTAGTAAATACAAGTTTTCTGGGGGGGGAAAAAAAGATCAGGCCATATGTTAAAAGTTCAATATCCTACACTTATAAATCTACATTCCCGAAGTCAAAGGCATTCGTGTAAGGATGGGTTTAGGGAATCAGATCAGAAGTATAAAATAATCTCCCCCTCCCCTGCCTGCACCCGCCAAATTTCTTCATAAAATAAGAATACAAATGTATAAGTATGAAATATATTGCGTAAAAGAAGATATTTTCTCTGTAAGTATATACAATGTATAAAGAATGGAAGGGGTTTTGATTGGCTTGCATTAAGGTGTTCCAAGAGATTTATTATATTCTCATTGATGAAGGCTTGTTGTTTTTGTGCAAGCCATTAGGAGTCCTCACTTTTTTTTCACTGAGACAGGCCATGGGAACATGCAGATGTCAGCCCTAAGATTTGCTAGAGGTAAGTACTGGGAATGCAGCATACTCTGAAAGTTAAAGTAGGGTGAGAAAAGGTTTCGATGTTTCCAGTCTGAAACATTTCTTTTGTATAATCCTCAACAGATGCAAGGTCCCTTCTTCATGCCAGCAGAGGTGTGTGAAGTCTTGAGTCCAAAATCCATTTTTGTTGTCATAAAATAGAACAATTACCTTCCCTTTTAATAACGTTATTATTTTGAATTTTACTTTTAGTGTGCAAATCTTCTAATATGCATGAAAATTTTTATTTTGGATTTTTTTTCTCTGCAAAGAACGTTTTTTGTTCAAAACCTTCGAACAACTCTGCTGCTCACTTGGCTCGGGAGAAAAGTCTTTGAGCCAGCGGAAGAGTTCAGTGAAGAGCAGGATTTCTCATCTAGCAACAGTTTCATTCATGCAGAACAAGACTCCACTGATTCCGAAGTGGAGCTAAATTCTTTGACAAAGATCCAATTCCTTGTAAGAGGAGTTGCTATGTAAAAGAGTCTAAAAATACTGTAAAAGTAATATACAAATGCGCAGTATGTGTAGAGATTACTCTGCACGTAATATACTTAATACAGAATTCACAGAAGAAAACAGAAAGGCTGTTTGTACCTTCCCAGTGTGTTGTTTACTCAGTTACAAGCATCCTGCTTGCCATGTAATACACAACAGACAACACATGACAGCACCTCTGTAGCAGAGGCCAACTTCTCATCACTCCTCCTTAGAGTTCATTGTGCCATTTAGAAGAACAGATTGGAATAAACATAGGGCATGTGTAGAATTTGGGGAAATATGTTGGGAAGGGGTATTCATGTGCTAATTCAGAAACACCATGTGTATATGGAAATATACGGAATATAGTACTTTGACTATCCGTAAGATATATGTCTTGGGAGAACAGACCTAATAGCCTGAAGGCTTCCCTGTACTGGTTAGATCTCTTCTAGGCATATGCTATTTTAGCAAGAAGAATGAACAAAGAAACAAAGAAAACCTCGGTGACATCACCGTGATGTAGATGGTTTCATAAAGCTTCGTTGTTTTACTGTATAATAAACAATTAAAATTAATAAGAGAAAACCAGTAGAATCAGCTGACTTCAGATGGTTATAAAAAGAATAACGCATAATTGACAATATTGGGCAATCAAGCATAATACTCTTTTCTGGGTCTGGTGAGGACTCCATGATTTCTTACTAATGTGTGGAAACTAAAGTTACAGCGTAACAAATTAAGCTTCCTTAGGTAACAGTGCTCTGATCCCTGTTGACTGCAGTATAATGGAGTATGAACTGAATCTCTAGCACATGGTGGAGACTGCACAGTCACATTTATGTGAAAGCTTATTAAAATTCACATATATATTTCTAAATCTCAATTAGGGTAACTGTATACCACTATGTTCATAATCGGCCATAGTTACAGCAGGCCACATGTTATTCTTCACTGATAAAATCCCTTATAACTGTAGGAAGGTGATCACAGACCTCAAAACCTGGAACTTAAGGAATTTGTCAGGAGAGTTTCTTCCACAAGTTTTTGGAGATTTATGGATTGAATTAGAATGTAATTATGTGTAGCACTGTGAATCTGTTGAATGAATGTAATACTTAGAACTTTGTCTTGCTGCTTTCTACCAACCATCACATGACTTCTTGAGGAAAGAATGAAGACAATAGATCAATTTCCATGTAAAAATACCTGTGCAAAGTTCCCAGAGAGGAAACAATATTGAGAAAAATATATTAAAGAAAATTGTAGCTCTTCAAGTAGTAGAATTATTCTGTTTATGAAATGAAACAGATTTGATGCCTCACAAAAAATATTTCTTAAAGAATTCATTATATGGATGATAAATAATGAGAAATGCTTGCATCACTTGAAAATTATGTGTGCAGTGGAAATTTTGTAGGACTGAAGAGTTTCAGCTGGAATAGACTATCTGGACTGAGGAGCCAGGCTGAAAAATCAGTGACCTATACATACAGCTTATCTTTTAGTCATTCACGTTCAGAATTCCATCCTAATACAGCGTAATTTTAAAAAGCTCGCTAGCCAGAAGTAAGCTTGCTTGTTCTTTGATGTTGTTTTAAGGACAACCTTTCCACACCAGGGATGTGAAATCTACTGCTGATCTCAGTGGACAAGGCGAAATCATCCTGGCTGTTGTGCTGAAGCCAGATGTAGCAAATTTTCCTCACTCTGTGAAGTGCTTCTTTCATAAACAAACAAAAACTCTCAAGCTTACAAACCATCTGTGCTACTGGATAATGTTTTCACTAAAAGGAAGTCTTCACAGGGACCATGTTGCCTTTAAAACAGATGATCTGTAATCTGGTCAGGATTTTGCGCAAACAGAAGTGTTGAGGTGTATGCAAAGAACTGTTGTCATCTTCTGTGGTAAAACATACCTGGTTTACCTTGGTATGGTAGGGTTTGGGTTTTTTTGGAAAGAGAAAAGGCTTTTTAAATAAACAAAAGCATGATGGTCTGCATTTCACAAAGGAATGGTCTCACAGATACACACTGCAAGTTGCACTTAATTGTAACAAGTCCATATGACCAGATGGAATAATAAGTAGTATTTGAACGACTGAACTGAGAATCTCTTCTCATATGATTATTTGGATAAGGAAGCAGAGCACATACTCATCTCCTGTAAATTAATTTAATATTTGTTTCTTAGTATCATGTACTTAAATTAGAAGAAGAGTATTATTATGCTGTATAGACATTTGGAAATAATTTATTGTTTTTATTCCTTTAATATGGTATCACATTCACATTCAGGTGGTGATCTGTTAATAAGTGTTTTTTGTTATTCCTGTTGTAAGACACATATACAATTAAGTGACAGTAAATCCTTATGTGCTAAACCTAAGTAATGGCTCTATAAATGCTGTAGGGAACAGACTGAGTGAAAAATGGCTGCGGACATTTCACATATGAAGATTAACTTCTTAATTTGTGTTTTGGACTCAGCATCTGCCAGCTTTTGTGTTAAATAGCCTCGACCTTTCCTATAAACAGGCAAGGTCATGCTTTTTCTCTTGTTCATCTGTTGTTCAATCTGATTAAAGGAGTAAAGCTCTCAGATTGCAATTTGTGACAGATAACATGAAGTCGTGTCTTTTTGCATAACAGGAGCTCTTGGGAAACCACATTCGGTAAAAGCACAGAGGTGGTGACTCCAGAGCAGCTCCAGTGTTGCCAACGAATAGTACAGCTTTGTAAACACTGCCTGCTGGTGGTTTACAAATACTCATCAGATTCAAGAGGATCCCCAACTGCAGTTAGCCCCCACTGGGATGATACAAGGTATACGTTTCAATACTCTCTTCCTAAATTAGAAGGATAAGATTGGAACAGGTTTCAGTCTAGTTTGCTACCACTACACTTCTCTTTCAGCCTAGTTCACTATGTATTTAAAATAAAAAAAGGCAAAATCCCAACATTTCCTTTGATCCTGAGTTTCTATTGTTCTAATCTCTCTAGCCCACTGAAGTGCTACTAAAAGAAGACTAGATATACACATTTGGTGTGAAATTACTCTTATTAAAGTCTTGGTTGCCTATTGCCCAAGTAGCTGCAGCAAAGGCTTTCCATGAATTGAACTGAAAATTTCATTTCTTCCCCTTCTCAGATCCCTCAAAGTCAGTGATTCCAGATTTGCATTCCTAGAGGTATCCTAACGTGTGATACTTCTGGCTTCACATTCGCAGTGGGATGCTATAGGGGCACAGCTCCAGCCAAGGGTCAGGTAAGTGCCATCTGATTTACTGTATTGCACAGTTTTGCAAAGTTGATTGCCAAAACCTACAGATTGAAAGTTTTATTATTTCATCTTACAGAGCATAAATATATTTTCAAACCTTGCAAAACAGCATCATATAGTAAAAAAATTATTTGGCACTTACCCGGTTCCCCATTGGCTGGTTTAGTTCTCCAACTGGATGCAATAGGGATTGTAATATCGTCAGTGTAGGCATGACTGAAAATGCCCAACTGTGGGAGTCAATGACCTGCAATTTAACAGTCATAGGTGGAGAATTAAATGCAAGTTTCAAATTACTTGGGTTCCAAATTCTATCCAGAATGGCAATCTGAGTCATTATATATATAAACTTATAAATGCTTTGTTTATATAACAGACATTATTTCATAGAAGGGCTTCGTGATTTAAATATTATGTGAAAAGCAAACCTTTGATATATTATCTGTTAAACTTATTTTATGACTTAATTGCTTACTTGCTATATCTCAGACTAGTTATCTGATACACTGAACCCATTTGGATCTTAAGGCACTCTAACGTAATTTAAAACCAACCAGAAACTGAAAAATTTGCTGTTTAGTCACAGCAAAAGCAGAAGTATGTTAGCCACAAAACAAATCATATTCAATATTAACATCTACTGAGCTACAGCAGGAGTGTGGTAAAGTCATCTGGATTGGCTAAGACTAGAAAATCTTCAACCTTGAAGTTTTTATTGATTTTACTGTTAATACTGCAGAAAATTTTTCATCATGACCAACCACAAGCTATTCAAACTGATCAGATTAATGTGCTGCAGTTAACAGCCTTGCATTTGGAAAGCAGTGAAAGGGATGGTCCAACAGAACTTTCTCAGCTCCAGTTTCTGTGTTTCTTTGGATGCTGAGTGGAAGTTTATTCATAAATTTCACAGGCTAGAGGAATCTAAGCACTTTATATACTAAATATCAGTATGTCTTCAGCAATGGAGTGTTACGACAACTCTAATTACAGTTTTTATATTAATCTCCACAAATATTACATCTATACTGTGGCTATAGCTATATTCTAGTTAACCATGATATTCTGAATTTGTGAATGAAAGATACGCGTGGAAATAAATCCTGTTGCCCATTATGCTCCACAATTGTAAGGTAATGAACGATTTTTCTAGAAATGGGAGAACCACAATACTGTTTCACTTTTCATCTAGGTGTCTGTGTTTAAATGATACAAGAATCTGAACTGCTAATAATAGTTTTCTTGACTTTCTGTAAAATTGTGTGAAGTGCCAGAAGATCAGAGTATAATTTAATAAATGTAGAAGTCAATTTTTTAAGACTTTATAAAATCTTATTTGAAGAATTTTGTTTTTTCTGAGCACAAACCGATTTTTTGTTTTTTTGTGTTTGACAAATATTTGTGAAGCTAAAGCTTTGAAAGATTACAGATAGATAGCTCTTTATCTGAGAAAATTTATTTCTGCGGGGAGAGAGAAAAAGATAATGA
>Ga0181612_145910_pt1 | contig 12668 bp, 10 predicted proteins | sample HoacroProtozoa21_FD_119630 | JGI IMG/M metagenome (GOLD analysis project Ga0181612, IMG submission 119630) | Hoatzin crop microbial communities from Cojedes, Venezuel. Combined Assembly of Gp0051906, Gp0051904, Gp0051908 | reverse complement strand
GTTCTAGCACAATCTTTATTTGGAGTTCCTCCATTGCAGTTCACTTCATCTGCTGTACTTTGCACAATTTCTTCGATTATTCTTCTAAATCTTTCCTCATCCATAGGACTGGGTCACAGAAGAGAGTGAGGACTTGCCTGATCATTTCCTTGTTACACCTTTCTTACTACAGACACTGTAGCTGCCATTTTCCAGTCACAGGGGAAATGGCAATTAACAGATCTGTCTGGGATTCCTGTAACCCAGCTTTGGGTTCCATGCTTTTATCCCTTTTTTAACAGGAATTCTGGGCTGAACATTATTCAGCCTCCCCTTCTGAGTTCCCTGAGCTGTGAATTTTGCCTCTTCACTCCCAGTGAAGTAATTTCCACTTTCATGCTCTCATTCAGATTAGAGATTGTTTTCATCACTACATTCCCATTCAATACTTTGTTTCAGTTTTGATGCAGATAATATTTTTATCAGAAGTAAAAAAAGTTTTATAATTCTGTATATGGCCCACTCCAGCAAGCAAACTGCAGGAGATATGGTGGTATTAAAGATGCTGTTGCCACCTTCCCTCCAATTCCCTTTTACTTAACAGATTAGTCACAAGAACGCTTAAATGCCACGAGTGAAAGCCTCCTCTTGCTGGTGAGAGCTCAACCTCCGCCTTGACTCCTCGAAAAAGCTCTTCTTGCTGGGCTAGAGGGACCCAAGCACATGATGCCACTGACCTGCTCTGCAGAGGCTACCTCCTTCGCAAGGACAACCTGGGTGCTTGAGCAGGGACTCAGCCTCCTGCTTCCAACCAGAAAGCCTTGAACAGCGTGGGCTCTGTCAGTCCTTGCTGATGAAACAAAGTACGTAAACCAGAGCAACTTGAAAAGGAGAGAGGGCTCAGGCACTTCTAGTCTCATGTCGTGGAACACACCAATTCAAATCCAATTCAAGTGGCTGCAACATTTGAACTAGGATTTCCTCAGGCAAATGCTCTACTCAAAGGCTGCTTATGAAAAGCGATTGAGTGAGTCTCCAAATTGCAGGGAAGACTGTCATGACTGCTAACGCCAAATTAAGTGAGAGTCTTCTCAGCAGCCTAGGCTTGGGGCCTCACCCTGTGAGAGGCAGGGCTTAAACCAGACTGAGAAGAAACGCTTGCTCCTAGCTGGCTTGATCAGTCCCCAGGTTGGTGTGCTACCCAATGCAGCTCCCACCTGAGATGCCAAGCTTCCACCCATGCTTTCTGGCATGCATAAAAGTCTAAAACAAGCCTCTGAATTCTGTGTGGTTTCCTCTACCTTTTTAGTGGGTCTGCTCCAGACATACAACAAAAAGGTTTCATCTGCACAATGCTGTATTACGAAATTTATTGCATCTGATAAATCTAACAGGGTTCAGCTCTCTGGTGGATACACAGGTCATGGACCACACTACTTCAAAGCCTCTATTCTTCTTTTCTCATATGGTATGCAAACCAGAACATGTCAAATTTTAGTGCACTTTTAAAATTAATGCTTTCTGTCTGAACTCAGTTGGAAGCTTTTGAACAGCAGGTTTGGGATCTGATTGGATTTTTGCCATTTGCTAAGCATTACCTCTAGAAGTAGGAGGATACCATACATGCCTTTTTGTTCTTCCTGCTCTACTTCACATATGCAAACTGACATATCACACTGTACAAATGAAGGAAATAAATTAATTGTTCCTGGCATCCCTTGTGTACTTGCCTACAGACACATCCAGTACAAGCAGAGCCGAAATGAAGATTCTCAGAGCGATTCAGCTGACCAAATGAGAATTTTTACAATGCAGGAGACCACATCTGAGCATGTCACCTCGGGTCCTCCTTATGGTCAGTAAAGAATCAACTGATGTAGGCAGTGGGATACACAGAGCAACTTTTCTTAATCTGAAGTATGCACCTATGTGTGGCTGGATAAATAGCACCCCAAAATCCACTGGCTATGGCAGGAGCACAAACAAACAAACAAACAAACAACTAGCACATCAGCGGACATCTGAATTTAAATGAGACAAACCCCTTGGGCTGCCGTGAAAACTTTTCAGCCCACTAAAACTAGACTTGGATTTTTAAAACCCAAACTTTGCGATCTGACATTTCTTTATACATTAATGGCATTAGTGTAATCAACGGAGTTAGGTCTCCCTGGCATTACCTGGTAAGCATGGTCCGTGTGTACGAGGTAGAGGTTGGTAGGAGCTGAGCGGCTCAGAGGTGTCATCAATTTCGTCTCGGTTTTGGCACAGGAAGTTTCAGGACGGATTGCGTCTTGGGTGGGAAAGGAAGGAGGAGATGCTAAAGATGGAGAGACTGGGGAAAGACTGCTTAAGCCATCAGCTACTGAGTCCGTGTTGAGCCTGATTTCTGTATAGTAAAAATCCTCCTCTCCATCACTGCAGTCAGACTCTCCTACACGTCTGTATCAAAACAAAGAATGAAGGACAGATCGAATGAAAGCAAGAACCCCAAGGTAAATTTTAAGTTCTAGATGCATGAGCAAATATATTCATACTGTCAATAAATTAATATTTCCAGTTGCAACCCCACCTACTTTCTCAGCATTCTGGCTGCAGGGAAAGGGGAGAGGAAAAGAAAATCATCTAGTCTGCAGGGAAAACAAGAAGGAATTAGATTTTTTTTTTTTCCTCTCTGTGTTATTCTTGACTAATTCTTTGACCTTGGAGCAGATGTTTAACTTCTATGCTTCAGCTTAAATATCAGCTTCACATTCCCAACTACTGAAGTTAACAAGAATCTCTACACACTCTGACTTCAGAAATGACAGAGCAGCCACAGGACAGGTAAAGATAACAAACACGGGCAAGATACACTTCACTAATGTTATGGCAAACAATATGTAATCTTATCATAGGTTACTTAATTAAACCAAATATAGTTATGGCTGCGGTTCACCGTAACGTTCCTTGGCGTAACAGAAGGAGCTGTTAGAAAACAGTCTCACCATGCAACTCACTCAGACGCAGGTAGAGAAAGGACACGTATGGGCTGGCTTGCCAGCGCAGGACTTTCTGGTCCTACACTCCAGAAGTAGACTTGCTGACAGAGGAGATGTTAAACTGCCCCTGTATCCCTGGCACTATCTGTGTGTCTGAGTGCAAGTGTTAGGACCGAAGCACCCCAGTCAAAGCAGTAGTTCCCAGTAAGCTACACATTATCTTAAAGTCCAAAACAAACCACTATGTTAGCATGTTCATAATCCACAGGCTATACAGATGTAACTCACAGCTCATACATGCGTATTTTCTCCTGAATCTTCTATATGGGAAATATTAGAGCCCTAAGTGTCCTCCTGCCTGCATGTCCATATCAGGGCTGAACACTGAGCCTCTCCTTTTCCACGCATGCACCCCAAAACCAGCCCCTAGCCAGTTCCTCGGCCTGCTTGCCTGTGTACCTCTACCTGTGGTCCTCATCACCTTGCTAAATAGAACTCATTGAGAGAGCATGGGTTCAGCAGGTTTGAAAGGCTCTACCAGGAGTACTGTCTGTCAGACCGCAGCCAGTCACTCACCAAAACTCCTCTCTCCAGCACAGTTACAAACTCTGAATTCCAGGGAAGTTCTGCTGTGTACTTCTCCCTTTCCCATGCCACGGAAAGGATGTTCCCATAACTTACAGGACAAAGCAGCATTCGTAACTGCATTTTAAGAGAGATTTTCTCTGTTTCTGATGGCCTCACTCTTCAAAGCCTAAGCCCAACAGCAATTACTATGACCTTTGCAAGACTCTCCTGAGTTCCATACCAGACTGCTTCCTCATGGTCACTTTAATTTTTAAGCACTTGGTGACAACAGACTTACACAACAGAGCTATATTTCCATGTACGTAACAGGTGAAGACCACGAGTCCCCAATGTAACTACATGTGAGACAGCTAGGTCTCTCCACGAATTGCACAGGAGATTTCAGTTGCAAACTAAAGCTCTGAAACAAGCTTGTGTCATACAAGACTCGTTCACTGTTGCTTCTAGTCCAAGTAATATACACATGGAATTGCAGCTCAGTTTCTTTTTCTTGGGGAATGGGGGGTGGTGGTGTGTGAGTTAATTTGACTCAGAACTAGCACAAACACATCATCTGATGTAAAACAAAGCCAGAAAGTATTTATGCAAGACCCTGAAACCTGCTGGCTTTTGCACAGCATCAGCCTGGACATGAAGATGCGGACAGCACATATGAAGTACATGCCACTGAGCTGCGCTGCCATTAGGGAAGTGCAGCGTGACCTAGAGCTGTATTTGACCCTCTAGTAAAGTCCAAAAAAGTTCAGGAAAGAAAGTGCCTCGCTGTTGGAATATGTTCCTGTTCACATCAATGCACCACTCCACAATTTCCTCCGAAATCTAGGGAGCCAAGGACAGGCCAGTTCACCTCCTCGGCCAAGTGCGACTCCTCCCCTTCTCTACGAAATCCTTTAGCCTTCTGACGAGACTGCTCTCTTACCCAAGGTGAATGGTCCGTATGTGTTTCTGAATCCCTGCAGCTGTGCTCAGTACCTTCCCACAGTTCTTCCACAGGCATTTGAACATCACCTTCATGGAGTTCTGGAAATTATGAGTAAAGCAACATTAGTTGCATGGAAGATAGAAAGAAAACCAAACCACCCAAACCAGACATACAGTTACAAACCACTGCGAAGCTTCAGAGCCTCTAACTCCAAATTTGTAATGATGCAAGTGTCTCTGTCAACAGTGTCACCCTACTGAACTCAACAGAATCCCAGCGAGAAGCCACAGGAGCAGCTTGTGCCAAAACTTTACCTCTCTCCACTCTCTGGCATGGCTTTTCCATTTGCCAGTTCCAGTTTCTGTCTCCCCACTAAAGGAGACAGACGACATAAAACCTTTCTACATTTCTGTGAAGCCTTTCAAAGAATAAATGATGAGGACTTCTCACTTAATGCAAGTTATCTTCTTAAATTAACATCTTTCTAAAGCATGAATATTTCTGCTCATGAATTTTGCAACACGCAAAAAATATTGTGCCAGAAAACTGCAGCTTCTGCAATGACAATATTCACCCATGACCTGGCAAAACCTGCTTTTATTTCATTCAGAAGCTGCTGTGACCCCTATTTGGACAAGAGAATGAGAATCCATCTGTCTGTGTTCAACATTTTTAAAAGAATACGTGCATAATCTCATTTTAATATTCTTGTTATATTCTTTAATATAACTTCATTAGCATAAACTGAGTTACCATTGATTTAGAGCACAGCCAACAGGGTTATAACCAGGCCAATCTTCAATATTTTGAAGGCTCTGGAGAAAATGAGTCTTAATTTAAAGCACAGTATGTGGTAACAAACAACACAGATGTTGCAGAACTGTACAGACTTTTTTAAAAGCTAATGTTATCCCAAAATGAAACCCACTTCATAAATTTTAAATTAAAAAAATCTAAATAATCTGTACTTCTCAAAAATAATTTTCTCTACTATTACAGAACACATCATTAAAGAAAACATGAGGAAGAGCTTCAAAATATTGTTATTATTATCCTATAATTTTAGTTACATCTAAGATTAAATGAATGTATTCGTACAAAGCTCAATGAAAGAAAAAAAAGGGGGGAACAAGCACATCCTTAGAGTTAAGTACATGCTTCGCTGTGTCTTGAACAGAAGCTGAATGGTGCTTTTTTCAGTTTGGACCCTTTGGAACTGCAGGCCAGTAGATGTTAAGTTTCAGCATTTGCTAGAATGACGATGATTAGAATATAATTTAAAAAAATCTCAGCTGATGGGCTTTTTAAAATACAAGTTGATTATAGCAGCATGTTCTCACAGTTACTTGTCCAACATCTCCTGTTTGAAAGCATGCATGCTAAGGGCTTTAAGATCTGAGGTACCTGATCATACTGTTTGTATGAAAACTCCCTCTATAATTTTTGCTCTGATAATATACTACCATTCAAATAGTTACAGAACTCTTTTTTCCTAAAATTAAATGTAATTTAGATAGCAATTCTGATAGACACATTTCTTACTTTTATAATATAATACTAAATACTATCATCAGCTCAAAACCCCACAACCAACCACAGCGACAAGATGAAAACTAAGCTTATCATTTACATCCTAGGAATTCTGATATGCCATCATGAACACCATATGCATCTTTACAAACACAGAATGGTTTAACATCGATCTCCAGTTTGATGGTAAAACCAATCACCTAACGCCACTGAGTTTTTAACTTTATCATCAGTGCTAGGACTCTGCAAAAACCCGTGCCTTTTAACGTAACCAAATGAAACCTCACTCCGTAGAAATACAGAATATACACCATGCTTCCATTTCTGACTAGTCAAAAAATTACCTAATCAGGCTTAATGTTTTATTTAAGAAAATAATGGAACATAAATGGTTTGGTGAAGAATAACTACATTAGTGGAAACTTTTAAGCAAGCAACTTTCTTAATGGGAAGTGGTTGCTAACATGACATTTCCCAAACATGAAATGGAAGAAACTTTAATGAGTAAAAATAAGGTTACCGATCACTCTATTTCCAGGTTTACTCCCTCTGATTTCTGCAGCCCTGAAGAAGATATAACCCGAACATTTTTATTTCAGCTTCTAAAGCTGCAAAGCTGTATTCAAAGTACTATGCTGGGACCAGAATCAAAAAAACTGCAGGAAACGCAGTTCATTTATAAAGCCAAATTTGGCAGGTAATGTTATTATTTATCTACGCTAAACATTTGCCAAACAGAGCAAAATCCACGTGAACCAGAACAGATAGTGTAATAGATCTGTGGTGGGTTCATAAGTAGAAATATTCAAAGACAACTCAGATAACAATAAAGATGGCAGCTGCAAACCCATCTGTCTGATCACAGCTGAGCAGTAGAAGCGGTGCTAATCAGCTGAACTTCAACTGACAAGTAAAAGGCAAACCAGCACACTTCTGCATTCCTGTTCCACACCCTCCAAAATCATCTCTGTCTTTAGTTGAACAGTCAGCTTTAACTTCTAATTTATTATAAGAAAGGTGTCCTCCAAAATCTATTTTTTCCTTTTTAGCAAGAAGCACAAACATTTTGCATCCCTCTCCCACAAACAAGGACAGAACAGTGTGGGTTGGCTAACAAGCAGCTTCTGGAGCAAAATGATAAATCTGCACAGGTTTAAACAATCATTAAAACTTCTTCCTGCTGGTGATGAAGCAATTAACTGTCTTAGACTGAGCCAGAAACAAAGTCACTAATAAGAATCAATTCTCTGTTATTTCTCCTCCTTACAAAAAGCCCTTATTCGTCTTGCTATGTAAAATCTGTCCTGTTGCGTTGGGAGGGAAGGAAACTTGGACTAGTGCCATCTCTTTGTTTTCTTTTTCTTCACGAGGAGCTTGCTTGCTAGCGTATCGTTGCTTTTTGGGGGTTAGTTTTGGACTTTTTTTTTTACACTGTGTTTTATTTAGTCTGCTCTTGCACTCCTACTGAGGATAAATTTGGCCACTGCTAATACTGTATCAAAAGCCATCAGATTTGATCTCTCTCTCCTCTTTTCACTCCATATGTTTGCGCAGAGAAAGCTTCACAGTATTAAGGTATCTGACATGCTGTCAGACAAACAGCACTTTCAGGGAACAAGAAGTATTAAGGCCATATCCAGTTTTTGCGATGACATGTAAAGACTGCCTGTTGCATCCTGCACACAAAGAATTTGCCAAAGTAGGACAGAAATCCCTTGAATGGCCAGAGGCAACACCTTCTGGAAATCACTCTAGTGTTTTCTGAGCAGGAGGCTCTGTAGAACCTCACCATCTGCCAGCAAATACGTGGTGCTGATGGCAGCATGTGTGTGCAGTAAGTGAACAGGTTGAACGAGACGCAGTGACCAGGCTAAGTACCAACGTCAACTGCATGCCAAGGAGGGATACACATACAGAGCTCTTTGTGTGACCTGTTCCTTTCTCACAGCAAAATAAGTCTACCAACATCCTATCTGCCCATGGGTATGGAATTTAACGTGAGGCTAACCTTCCTCTTCCTAGGAATGGGTTCATCAAACAGAAGATTGCTTGTTTCAGCTTCATCAATACCATCATCTGGCTGGGAAGGTGTCCGAAAAGCTTTGAAGCTATCAGCTGACAGAGGTGGAGATGGGGTGGATGGGTTGGACTGGTCACTGGGAGCGTTCCAGCTCCAGTACCCACTGCTGCTGGTACTAGAAGGCACAAATCCTCCTTCTTTCCAAGATCCATTTAGGGATTCTGTCAAGAACAACAACAGCCATCATTACAACAATAGCATATGCCAGGGCTAAGCTGCTCTTTCATCTCAGGCTTAGATGCCATGTCGGTAACCAACTGTATGTTCAATGAAGGAAAGTGAAAGCATTGGACTTAGAGAGGACAACCAAATCCATCCCACTGCACACAAACTATATATTCCACACTTGATTTTTCAGGTGTTTTTAAAAAACAACTATTTTTCTAAAAAGAAATGCTGGGTTTGGAAAAATAACCTGTTCTGCAGCATAAACCGCAATAAGCAATCCAATATTGCATGCACGATTCAGGGAAAACATTGAAATATATCCTCAACTTTCAACAGGAACACACGACTGTGGTGGGGTGTCAGAGCAAGCTCCAAGCCACCACACAGACAACAGGAGGTCCCCTTGGAAGGGGACGAACATGCTGAGCCCCAGACGCTAACTAGATCTGCAGAAACATGATTGTCATCCCAGTACTAAAACATCAAAGAAAACCATACTTCTACTCTAACTGCCTTCTCACAATCCCCAGTGTACACACCTCCGCCTAATCTGAATCTCCAGCTGAGGTGGTACGTATCCTTGGAAGGATACCTCTTTTTCTTCATACACGTGTATCGTTAGGCACCTGGTTTCACAAGTGGGACGCATAGATGCTGGACCACCTCCACACCTCCTTTGTGGAGGAACCCCCTCCTCACTGCAGTGGTTCCCGACACGAGGTTGTAAGCAGATGCTTGGACTAACAGGTTACTCTACAACACGGTGGGTGGGAGTAACAGCACTGCTTCCACAGTCTGAGGCACAGCTTGAGCCATGTGCTGAGGTCCACAGGCATTACACATTGGCGTGTCACTCTTCCCAATCCCCAAAGTGCTTCTGGCAGAAGAACGTGTATGCCATCAGCTCAGCAAAGGTACGGCCCGAGCATGTCCAGCAGTGCAACTATGGGCAGCTCTGCCTGGAGCTTCAGGTTCTCACAAGGCTTGGGCACGTGTCCAGGGACAGTTTAGGTGCAGTTTCTCCCTAACTCAGGCACTGGAAGCTTTTCCCAATGACACCGTAGGTGCCTGTATATTGTGCAATACCCGACTTTGGACTTGGCAAGCAAGTAACATCTTATCTGTTCGTGAAATGTTCTGTAAGTGTGAGACAGGAGTCTTTTCAAGCCAGCGCCTGCATTTAAGAGTTTTGCAGAAGTCACTCCTTCATTCCTTCTCAATTTCTTACAGATACTTTTAACTAGGAACATCAGCAACGCTATACTATCTACCACCTGCTACCAAAACCTTATCCCAAAACCAAAGGATTTCTTTTTTCCTCTTGATTCAGTTAATTTTGGATGAAACCCTAAATCAGTAACATCAGCTGCTCACAAAACAGAATACAGTGCTCCATCATGTCAGCACACGCACAAAGATACCCCCGCGCGTAGGCTGCAGCCAAGTCCCCGCACTTACTGATCAAGGCCACAGAGTACAAATGGGATCCACCCTCTGTCCTCCCCACCCCCAATTCCTCTTTGGAAAAGGACATACACATTTCTGGTAGCTAATAAGTTAACGTATGAAAACATCATGTTTTGGTTCATGATTACAGCCTTCATGGGACTGTAACGGAGGTGGTTTTTGCTTCTTTTAAGTATTTATACTTCAGTCTTGTGCCAAAGCCAAGAATTACATCTGGTATCAACTTGTGACCTTAGCGTAGCTTAAAATTTCCATTTCTTCAGAAAAACAAAGGAAACGGCAGTCTTTCAACTACTACTTTCTGACACTTTTATGGTGGTACTTTATGTTCTCAGGGTTTACAGTTTCTCCTCACCTGGCTGAGAAAGAGATGTAAATCAAGAACATATTTAAAGTAGTACGGAAAAGACTGAACGAGGCTGACAACAGGGAAAAAACAAACATTGGTTCTCATTAATACTAATAAATCTGTCAATGTAAAGAAGTTTAAAGTATAAATAAATGAAACTTACTCTTCTTTTGGGGCTCTTTTCACATTGCTGGAGTTGCGTGAAAGAGAACCAGACCAAATATTACTCAGCTGCAGGGAAACAAGGGCCAAACTCTGATCCAGTTTACAAGGGTGATCATCCCCAGTAATTCCAGCACAGATCAGACTTTAATACTAGTGGTAATGTTATTTAATTTACTTCTAGGCAAAATTCCATTTGTTTAAACAAATGTTCCTTTAATTACACTGCTACTTGCTGCCCTTCTTTGGAAAAGGATTAGAAATATTTCATCATTAGTACATTTGTAGCTCGTATTACTAAGATCAAAGCCTAGCCTTGCAACACCAATTGAGCTTTAAATTATCAAATCTTTACACTTTTATTGAAGGCTTAAGTATGCCTTCAGTCAGGCAAAACTAAGATATTCAGGGAGAAGGTGCCCAACAACAGGTTCAAAATCTTGTCTGTGACTACGGAAAACACATCAATTACTTTTTCAGGCTTGTCTTCCCTGATTCTGGGAAACAAGCAGACAAGCTATGTGAAGAAATATCAAAGAGCACTCAGGCTGCACGAAGAAATATCAAAGGCAGTTAACAGCTACCTATTAGCAATTCAAAAGGGCTTGTTTGGAAGATCTTTCCAACCGACAGCTGCTAGCTGGTGTGCACCGATGGTCCTGACGGCCGTCATCTGCTCCGACTGTCTGAGGTGGGAGATACTGCCTTGCCCCATGCAGGAGCAGCTCCCTGTGCGCAGGGGTGCAGCGTGGGACACGCGCGTGCCTCAGGCACTCCCGATCCCTGCCTGCCACATCAGCACAGGTCCACCTTCTTCTGCGGTTTTGGCTGTGAGCTGGAGCAGCTGGAGAGCAGGTCTGGCTTTTCCCCCTCTGATGCCCTTCCCTGGGGGCTGGCAACCTCCAGCCCTGAGGTGGGACAGTCACCGGGGATGTCACCGCCAGAGGTTTCCCAGGGCTCCTCAGAGCAGTGATACTCCATAAACACTTCTGGTTTTAACATTTCGTAAGCGTGTGGAAAGCACACAGGCAAGAGCCATGGCTGTTCACAGATAGACTTCCAGCTAAATGGATAAAATTTATGTTTTCTGGAAAGAAATGAAAAATCCCACACTATTTGTTCAACAGTCTTGAAAGCTGGGACACTCCTCATGGTACAGATTCAAGTACAACACCATTCAGTGGAATGCCCCTGCTTCCATGAAGAACTGCAAATATTATTTTCCTATTCATTTGTAATCAGTTAGCATTCCTCAAACTACTCCAATTATTTACTATAGAAGGGCATTTAGTATCAATTTAACAGTTAGGAGTAAGAAAAGCCAGTCATACAAACAATGCTGAGACATCCTAACACATGTGTCCTAATTTAAATTAGTCCTTAAAATATAACAATTCAAAAAAATTATTGTAACTCCAGTCAAGCTTGCATAGATTAATTATATTTCATTAGCAACCTCATTCTTACCACTAACTTTTTAGATTTCTTTTTATATGTGTGTCTTCTGCTCTACCATAAACGGAGTAGTCTTTAAAGGGATTATGGATTTGATGGTAGACCATCAGAGAGTTACAAAGGGCACAGGAACAACTGAGGGTGTGATTCTGCATCAGCAGAAACAGACCTGTCGCCGTGCAGACCGCTCGAGCACAGCCTCTCAGCTGAGGGCCGAGATCTACAAGTGCTTTGCCTCATCGTAGTGTTGAGTAAAATCTGATTCGATTTCCATGGGATGGGGGCAAGAACAACTGCTGTCATGTTTATCACATATGTGCAAAGGCAAATAAAGCTGTCTGGAAAACTAGCGTTCCAGTGAGGCCGGCAGCCCTTCCACAGCCCCCATCTCCCATTTCATAAACTGGAGCCATGGTTATGGAAAAGGTTTCTTCTCATTTCTGTCAATGCCGCACCAAAAGCCTTGACTATGTCAGAGCAAAGCTCACTCAGTATGATCCCCAGCACGCAGGGGCCACTGCCAGAAGACAGCCACTCACCCTTTGTCCTCCACCATGGCCACAACTCCTGGAAACAAGCCCCAGGCACACGGCCCCCGCACCCCTCCCGGCAGCCCCTGCCCTGGCGCTGCCCCGAAGGCTTACCGGTGGGTCGGACAGGAGGGCTGCGGACCAAAGGGCTGGTGGACAAGCTGGTGAGTACCATGGCTGCTGTTACTTTATCCATGTCCAGTTCTTCTGGCGATTTTCTGAAACACAGTGAATGAGAGGCAGAAAACACATCAGCAAATACTTCACTTTTTTAGTTGGGTTTGGTTTTTTGGTGGGGTTTTTTGTTTGTGTTTTTTTGTTTGTTTTTTTTTTTTTTAAAAAAAACCTGGGGGTACCAAGGGGCTACTTTAAGAAAACGAGCTCACCATACATACAAAAAACAGTGGGAAAAAAGAAAACGTCTTTGTACAAACCTTCCCGGATTTTTTGGCCCCCC
>Ga0181612_102576_pt1 | contig 12668 bp, 10 predicted proteins | sample HoacroProtozoa21_FD_119630 | JGI IMG/M metagenome (GOLD analysis project Ga0181612, IMG submission 119630) | Hoatzin crop microbial communities from Cojedes, Venezuel. Combined Assembly of Gp0051906, Gp0051904, Gp0051908 | reverse complement strand
TCCCAAGTAACTAGCAATAGGATGAGATGAAATGGCCTCAAGTTGTGTCAGGGGAGGTTTAGATTGGATATTAGGAAAAATTTCTTTATTGAAAGAGTGGTCAGGCATTGGAACAGGCTGCCCAGGGAAATGGTAGAGTCACCATGCCTGGAGGCATTCAAAAAACATGTAGATATAGTACTTCTGGACATGGTTTAGCAAGCATGGTGGTGGTATGTTGATGGTTGGACTTGGTGATCTCAGAGGTCTTTTTCAACCTTAATGATTCTGTGATTCTACGAAGTCTAGATTTCACCACATTTCCCAGTTGGAGACAAAAGCAATTTAGAAGATTTTCTGATGACTTCATGGCAATTTTGAACTGTAGCTTCCTCCCCATGCACCAGCTTGGTGTCTCTTACAGGTCAGAGAAGGGGATTTTGATACTTACATTTATGATGCAATCACCATCATTTATGGGGAGAAAGTCCTTACCTCTGCTCTCAGCTAGACTCCTCCGATACCTGAGCTTAAAAAGCAAACAGAAAAACTGGATTTTGTATGACCTTTAAACTTGCAAATTAATTTTAAAACAATGCCTGTAGCGATGGTTCTATTTTTGTTTCAGCCATTGCTGATGACTGTGTTTTGCAATTCTTTATTTGCATTTTTAAGACCATCAGAAGCATACTACTTGAGACGATTTGTGTATCTGCTACAGCGATATTTTGGTACTTTGCTTTTAAGATAAATAGATAGGGGTAAGCTGAACTCCACAGAGTTGCATTTTGCAAATGAGAGGAACACAAACAAGTGGCTTGCGAAAACACTTGCCAAGGATGCTGTTTATCAGTTGCTGCAGAACCACAACAGAACACGGTTCAGTAACATATACTTTATAATACCAATCGATAAAGTAATTGAAATATTTCAGATACTTCTTTCAGGTTTTTCTTTTCATTAGAAATGAATATTTCAAAACACTTGAGAGTTGCAGGGTTTTTTAAAATGATACAAAGCCCTGAGCCTTCTCCTGTCTTTTCTCAGCCCCTCTGCGCATCTCAGGTTTCTTCGAGCACAGTCCACTTAGAAGCCATTAGTCACCCATTGGCACATTTAGGAGGCTAATAGCTTTGAAAATCTGATCCTTGTGAGCACAAAGTGTTTGGTCGTATCGGCTGCAGGCAGCACCAGGTTACTTGGCAGCACAAACACTAAACGGCAGAAGGACATGAAAGCAGTTGCCTGTCCTCACTGTTGAACCAGCCATGGCTCTTGGTGCCGTGATGATGCTAGCTGATGCCAGAGTTGGGCAGACTGGTCGCCTAGATGGCAAAGTGCCCACCCTGGGTGCCTGTCTCTGCAGGAGCATCCTCCAGATGCAGGTGGGATGTTTGTGGGAGGTTTCTTTAGGACAGAACTTTCTCTCCTAAGTTGGATCCTGGCTAGGAAAAGCACCGAGCCATTGCCTAGAGACTGTGATGTTCCGGCCACTTTAAGGCTGCATCTCATAGCAGGAGGAATTCACCTCTGACAGTGGCTCTCCAAGTCCCCTTTTTCCCAGTGAAACCTGGTGATGGTGAGAGGTGCCAAATCCCCATGCCAGAAATGGCTGTACGTGCTGCTCATGCCCTGTCTGTAGGAGAGGTGGCAAGTGAGAAAGCTGCCACATCGACTAATGGACAAATAGGATGCTCTGGCAGGCTTTGCTTACCTGTGATTCTTCAGCTCCATCCGTATCTTCTGCCTTCTCACCTTTCTCCACCAACAGGAGAAAGCCTTCTCACCCTTCTCCATCATCTGCAAACTGTCATAGCAATGAGAAAGAGAGAAACCATCATGGGTCTGGCTTCCCAGCTGATATTATTTGCCTTCCAGGCAGACAGAGCGTTTGCTCTGGTATTGGGTCTGTCTGGGTCAACACTGTCACTGTTCTCCCTTGCTCTTTGACAAACCTCCTGCCTGCTACACACAAACAGGTTTCATTCATCACCGGCATCTCTTCAAGCATCTCCTGAGCACCAGGGGAACAGCAAGGAGACGTGCTCCGGGCCAGTTGAAAAAAAGCAGTGAGTTTCCTCTTCAGAGCTTCAGCCCCACCATCAGCTCCAGACCTACAAAACATTTGGACAGCAGGAGTGAGCTGGTGTCTGAAGGATGAGGGAACCAAGACAGACCCAGACTGGTAACTAGTGCAATGTTTGTTTCCTTGCCTGATGTTCTCCCAGGTCATCCCTGTTACTGCCGTTTCCCTTCATACTCAACTCTACTGCCTTTTGTGATACTCATCCCCCAGGTCAGCAGGTCTTTGCTCCTCTCCTCTCTTTGCTCTTTCCACCACCACCTTTTCAGAGATGCAACAGGAATGGCAACGGTGAAACAATTTAGGATATTGAGATAAACTGTCAGAAACGAGACACCCATAAGTGCCGTGGGCTACCAACGAGTCTCAGCCACAGAAGCCCCCAAATCTAGGCTCCTGCACCACCTAGTCCTCCTAAAATCTTTATGCTCTCCCCAAAAAAGTCATCCCTGGTGTTTTTGCCTGCACAAGGTCCCAGCTTTGCCCGCAGCAGGCTCCCGGCTGAGATTTCCCAGCTGGGCACTAGATGGCAAAACATCCCGAGAAAGGGAACTTCCCACCTCGGCCCCTGTGGAAGGGGCTGTGGGAGCTTTGGGGTGGTTTTCAAACGCAGCCGAACATGCAGAATTTGCAAATCTAAACGCGTAGAGCCCCACCAGAGACACGGGTTAATATGCGTTCCCCGTCCTACCTTCAGGCTGAGGTATTTGCATACGAGCGCCCAAGGCTGTTTCCTTCGCCGCTGCTCTCCCGCTGACAGATTGCGGCCTTAGTGCTTCAAATATGCAAACAACAGCACCCGATCAGAGCAGAGCCTGTCTATTTGCACAGACACACCAGCTCTTCCCGACGCGCACGGGACAAGCGGACGTGCGGCACGTGGTCCGTGCATGCCTCCAAGCCTTGTGCATGGGCAGCGGCTCCAAAACGAAGAACGGACCATTTTGGCAGCATGGTCCCCTGCACCTCTCCGTGCCATCGGTGACTTTCCCCTCTCCTCCTCCCACGTCCCTTCTGGGGTAGAAAAGGTGCAGCTGCTGCGTTCACCAAGGCAAATCCCCAGGGGTCTGGAAACCGTCCCCGGTTCAATAGGAGCTCACAGGTGAGTGGAGGTAACCTGGAGATGTGTCCTGTGGGGCACTGAGTGAGGAAGCACAAACCCTGTGCCTGTGGCAATTCTATCTCCATTTTTATGGATCTCCATCCCTTGGCTGGGGGGGGACAGGACCACGTATGGAGGAGAGGACACCCGCGATGATGTCCCATATCTTTCTTCTTCGCCCTGACGGGTCCCCAGCCCCACAGATGCAGCCTGACCCTGCAGGGTTTGTCTCGCGCAGGGGAGATTCCCGCTGCTCCTTGTTGCACGTGCAGGGGGGTCATCCGAAACACACCCCGAGCCTTACCCCAAACGCATCTGCTGACTCGACTCGTGCAGATCTCTTGGTGGCAATCACCCCTCCTCTCCCCTTCGGTGCTAGAGCCTTTCCCTGGTCTGTAAAATGGGATACAGGAGATTCTGGGGCCACGTGAGAGACAGGCCCCAATACTTAACCATCAGGTGGTTGTGCCGCCAGGCTGAGGGCTTCCGTTCCCCCGAGGACCTGTCTCCTTCACTTACCAGCGCACTTCCCGGCTTCTGCCCTGTCCCTCCTACAGCACCCACTGCTTTAGCCAGTTGCAGGGTCCAGAGTAGGTGACTGAAAGCCACTTGCCTCCCACAAAAAGCCACATCCTCAGCTGCTGCTCCTTGCAATTCCCTACTAGCAAGTGCCATCTTCTTATTCCACAGTAATCAGCCCCTTGATGGGACTCAGGGACCGAGCAGCCTCAGCTTGCAAAGTGTTGTCAGTCATTTCTGCCTTCCCTGCCAAAAGTTCTCCATCCTCCAGCTATAAAACACCACACACCGTGCTTCACTGTCTGGCAGGTGGGAGCTGGAATGAACCCACACAAACTTGACCTCACAAGCTGCTTTTTCTTCCTCCTTTAGCTTTCAGGATATCAAATTCCCCCCCAGACCTCTCCTGACTTCTACAGCCCCTTGGCTCAAAGGCCTGAAGCAATTTAAGCTGCAGATCATATAGGCAATACTGGTCAAAAAGGGTGACACCAGGCAGGGTCCAGCTCTCCAGCCCTTGATGTTCTGCACTGCTGGTAGCATCTACGGGTGAAGACATCCCCACTGCCTCAATCTAGGGAAGCTGGGCTGGAAAAACAGCAACCGAGACTCCCATCAAGGAGGGAGTATGGGGGGATTTGGGGGCCCAGGGTGCCTGTAGCTCTGTCAGAGCAGGAGGCTCTCAAGTGGGCACTCTCAGCCTGCGTCACACGTGTCTGATGGAGCGGTTTAATCCTACGTGAAGGTATCGGAAAGGGATGCTATGCCAGCTCCACAGCTTGGCAAATAGAAGGGAAAATGTGTGAAAAGCTACGACTTCTGAGCACGTTCTCTGTCTGGAGTTTGCCTGCAAAACAACTCCAATTTCTCAAAGGGATTCATTATTCAGAACTATTTGCTGAATAATTTCTGTGAGTAATTGCAGGTCTGAAGCTTGTCTGCAAACAATTCATTAGGAGCATCCGGGCAGGCAGCTATAACTGTGCGCAGACTCTGGCCTGCGTTCCCTGGCTGTGTGTGGATAACCCCAGAGTCGGGCGGGAAGGGTAAACAAACTTGTTTACAGGATCTTGAAAAAAAAAATTAAATAAATTGCATCAGCTTCAAATTAGCTGCTTCCACTGACACTTCTCGATGTAACTGTGGCTGACATCGCCTGGCAGACAGAACTGGGCATTGGGGGACCAGCCCTGGGCTGCTACATCCCTACATGCAGTGCGTGGCCCTGTCCTCCAGCTGCCCCAAAGTCCCCAAAGGAGCAGCAAAACTGGTCCCCAGGCAGGGCAAGGAGAAGCTCAGGGGACGGGGACGGAGGAGCTGCCTCCACCCTCCATCCTTGCAGGGATGACCATCACGGAAAGAGCTGTCTGCTGGAGGAGCGTGTCGCAGAACCGCTGTCCCTAGAAAACGTCACCAAGCAGCACTGACAATTCACATACACATTTGGAGAAGGAGAAGAGACCCACTGGAAGCGTTTCCACAATTCAGGGCTCAGAAAGTGCACAGTAGCACTGGGCTGGGTACCAAAGTCATCACTCAGGCTCTGTTTCCTGCTGAAATCATGAAATAATAGATGTCCAATTAACTGGCAAAGCGAGATGCAAAGAGAAATATTGCTTACAGAGAGCTGGCATAGCGCCCATGGAGTTATAATAAGAATATTTTATTTGCCTGGGCTCAGGATAACCTATTTCTACTCTCTCTCTTGCTGCCCCTGGGGCTCCTGAGAGTATATCTGTTTCTTGGAATAACTTTTCTTCTCCAGCCTCTCTAAAGTCCTCTCCCAGCTCCACAAGCTCAGATATAGTCTCCAATACTGCTAGACTAAACAGAGCGCTAATAGCTGGTGTCAGAGACCAGAGTGTCTAACACACTCACACTGCACAGCCTGCAAAATTGAGGCTGTGGCACTCCCCAAAAGGAACCTGTGTGAGAGCAGGGAAGGAGAGCAGGGGCTAGCCTGCTTCATCCTTTAAAATAGGCAGAGCAGGCAAAGTTAAAGCAGGAATAGGAAAAGAAAAAAAAAAAACACCCTAGGAAAAAATGTATTTGGCAGGAAAAAGGCCTGCTTCACACTGCAGTTTCCTAAGTCAAAATAAAACCAAGGAGGTGCCCATTGGACCAGACAGATGTCAACTTACCATCGACCTGCCCAGTAACTTATTAAAATCCAGAGACTACTGCATGCAGAAAATCTTGTGTACAGCGCTCTGGAGCGAATACAAGACACGTACCACACATCCCTGAAAAACACAACAGGAAAGAATCCAACAGCAGCACAATAAACTATCCAATACGCACGATTTAGATTAAGGATAACTACCCTAAACTAAAACCTCCGTACCAGGTGTCCAACAAAAGAAGATTTTTAATGGGTCAGTACCTTCCTCCAGGCACCGCAGCGGTAACCTAGCTGTGTGCTTAACTTGCCATGTAACCACAGCCTGGGCAGCAAACAACTGAAACCACCTCAGTGTTGCAGCCATTAGCCTAAAACGTGCTTTCTGTAACTCTCTGTCTCTGTCTGGCCGAAGAGCGTTTCTGAATCCTTAGAAACAAGTTAGTAGCTGTAACCTCATGAAAACTGGAGGCATCAAGCAGATAAATGACTCACTGAAGATCAGAGCGTGACCCAGTTGCAGAACTAAGAATGGAAAGCCCTTCGCCTTGACCTCTTAGTCATATATCCCGTCCCTCCGATACAGTCCGTTCCCAGTGCTCTCTGCTCTTGGGAAAGGCAACGCAAAGGCAGCTCCAACACATTTACACACAGGAATTTATTTGTATTAAACAGCCCAGAAATATGACCAGACAATTCTGTTTCCTTCTTCCTTATTTTTTATACTTAAATTCTGTTTCCTTCTTCCTTCTTCTTTATTCTTAATTTTTTTTTTGTCTTTTCTTAAAAAAAACCTTTTATTCTTAAAATTCTTTTATTCTTCCTTCCCTCTTTTTTATTCTTAAATTCCTCATTTTGCAAAAGCTCTCTTTATCTGCGGAGAACTTCACTGGAGAAAACCAGGAGATATGTCCCTATTAAAATCACCTGCCCATTAACCCCTTCGCTGCTGGTGATTTCCACTCTCCTGGCCCGATGACAGCCAGGAACACAAGGGTGGATGGCTGTGTAAATGTCAAAGCCTTAAAAGCCTTGCAGCCCAAACTCCTGATAAGCCTGTGTTGCACAGCAAGAAAAACACGTTGCCTGTACGGCATCTGGCCGCTCTGCCCGTCCGTCAGCAAGCAGCAGCCCGCAGGGGATGGGGCTGACCTTGCACGGGCGCAAATCCCAGACCTGACCTCCACTGCAGCCTGGCCTGAGACCTGCTAATCTCCTCCACGTCCCAAGCAGGGGGTGAAGGGAAAACTGCTTTCCGTCCCCTGCCCTGGCTCTTTTCTGTTCTGCTCATGTTAAGCAACAAAAAGCATAAAGCCAAGCATTTTCCCAGACATGGGGAATGAAGCCCCATTGACGTGGGTCAAGACACTCCAAGCTTTGATGCAGCTAATCCTGGGTTCTTCTTCCCCTTCCACACCACAGTGTGTTTAGGAAGGCACAGAAGCCATGTGTCAGGTGCTGGCTGCATCTGCTGCAGGAGACACAGCTTCACCTTCCCATAAATTCAACCCCAGTCGCTTACGTCCACGCTGTGATCCTAAAGGCAGTTTTACAGCACACAAGGCAAAACCGTCTGCAGGCTGACTGCAGAAGTGGAAATGGTATCGCTGTGATACAGCTCCCAGCCAGAAAAATCCCGCTGAGGAGCTCATTTCAGCTCCACCACTTTGGGGAGGGAGCCAGTGCCTGCCCGGCGCTACGGTGGGCTCTGCAGACACAGCCGCTCACCCGGAGCTGCTCCAGAGACCTTGCAGGGATTGATGTGAGCTCAGGATTTTACTCTGTAAGGTGATGACAGAGTGAGAAGGAAAACACAGGATGTGACTGGGGAATGGAAGATGTTTCCTCTCTGACAGCAATGTTCTGGGAGCCCAGCAAAGCCCCAGTTCTCACCAGTGGAAGTCTGGTGCAGGTGCAAAAAAGCAATGGAGTAGCTGAAAACACAATGAGACAGCCTTTTCCTGCCTTTTCTTGACCTCATCCTTGCTCAAACCAAACACTGATGTTCTTTCAGGAGGGGGGAAATATCCCCCGTTGCTTTTGACCAAACAAGAAAGAAGAAAAACAAATCCAGATCCAGCCCATGCTATCTTCGGGTGACGGTCTGAGAAGAGCAACATCCCGGCGCCCCGCTGTCAAGCCCTGCAGCTGCGGGGCAGTGAGCTGCAGCAGCACAGCGGCCCCAGCAATGCCTCGCCAGGGGCAGGCGGATCAAGCCAAACACACCTATAGTTTCCCTGTTTTTACTGGGAAGGCACCAAATGAGACCCTGGAGGCAAATACCCAGTGTCTAACCCTGAGAAGGAAGAAGATCAGAAGATAAGAGAAAAACCAGGTTGTCTCCCACGGCTTGCCCACATGTTGGTCCTTCACCAGCATATTAACTCCATCCTGATGGGATTCCTCCTCCCATTGCTCTCGCCTCCTGGTACTACACAGGTCCATAGCAGGGCCAAGAAAGGATCCTACAGAAACACTTTGCTTGTGGACCTCCCAGTGGCATCACAATCTCTGTAGTGTGATAACAGGCTTGTCCAAAGCAAACACCAGCAAAAAAAACCCCTACAAAAATAAAGAAAATGTCAAGCTGAGAGTTCAGAACAACGCAGCCGATTGCCGTGTATTCTCACACTAAACAGCATCACCGCAAGGAGCAAGTCAGAATATTTTCACCAAAATGTTCCAGCAAAGAATCTGTTTCTGGCAACTATGCTGTATTGGAAATTTCCTTTCAATCGGCACAGCCGGAAAAAAAAAAGCTAACACTGACAACAGCAACCTAATCTATACTGAAAGCTTTTTCCTGTATATTGGAGGAAAAAAACAAAAAGAAAGAAAAATAAAACCAAACCTCCTTGTCGTTAGTTGTCTTTTTAGCCTAAACTGACAAACTCAAGAGCTAGATCTCAGCTAGCATCTCAATTCCAGAGGCAAACGTTGCAAGCAGGCTGTTTTCTTCTTACAAATCAAATGAAAAGCATTACTCCCAAATCTGCAGACTTTCCAAAAGTCAGGAACTGCATCCAAGCACACTGACCTTTTACTAAGCTCTAAAAAATGTAATAAATGCAAAGTGCACCAGCATCTGGAACCTGCCCCGACATCTTGAATTCACATTCTCGCTTGCTGATGAAAGACGCTTTGCATCTTCATTTAAACAGATTTGCTCCCAGAAATCGCGCCGTCACCTGGAGCCACGGCTGTGCTGGGGGACCTGGTCCCAGCCTGACGCGGGTTTGGTACCTGCAGGGGACCTCACCACGCAGCAGCTTCGTCCTGCTGCTCTGCCTCTACCTGGTGCCGTGGGGTGGAACAGAAGCATGGTTTGTATTTGTCTTACAAAGGGCTTTTGTTTTCAGGCTGGCTCCTAGCACCCTGGTTTCCCCAGGAAAGCCTGTGTATGTGATGCAAAATCAACCTGAGAATTGCCTTGATTCTGCAGTGCCTGCGGAGTAACGCTCGGAGTTTTGCTGTCCACCGTACACTGGACTCTCTCCTGTTGCAGCTGGCAGGTCTTAGGAGGAAACCTGATGCTATTTTGAGAATCCAAGACATTCAGAAAGCTCTGATTTGAGGCATCTAAACGAGAAGAGGAAACACCAACACAATCCCAATTCCATCGTTTTGAAGCAGGGATTAGCTCCCAGCCCCACTAACCAAGGACTTGCTGTAATCCCTGAATCCACGCAGTGAAAACTGGCCAGTGCACACAGCAGCTGTGTCCCCGTGGGCTGGGTTCGCTCTTTGGCTGCTAACCGTAGCTGGACCAGGAAAAAAGCAAGCAGGCTCAGGGACGGACAGCCTTAGGATGTCCACAGCCGCTGGCAGAGCCTGACTGTCCCACACCCAGTGCAACACCCGCTTTTGCCTGGGTGCACAGCACAAACATCCTCGGGACACAACAGGGGCTTGCTTAGGAGAACTGAAGAACAAAACTGCGTTAACAGGGAGGAGTGACCATCCTAGAAATGACAATCCATTGCAACGTACTAATTGCAATCACGAAAATGATCCTCTGCTTGTAGAAAACAGAAGGCCACAACTCACAGATACTTCAACCTACCAAAAACTTCTGTGTCTGTTTAAACACTTCCAATGCGTTCAAGTGCCCAGGACTGCGGATTGATTCTGACACCTGACTTTACATACACATACATTCACACTCACAATACATAAGACATAAGTAAAGATAATAAAAAAACACAAGTCTAGGTCATCCTGAGCTGAAGCAAGAACCTTTATCCAGCAGACCTGCAGGCCCAGACTGCTACTGGGCAGCTGTGTTATGCCAAGGTGGGTCCCCACTGTGCACAGCACTACCCAGCACTTGGGAAATGCTTACATACACTCCGTGCATTGATTTCCCATTAGCTAAAGGTCACCAAGGGCTTTGTAAAAAGCTTTATACACTCAGCATGATCATTCTAGGTGACAAATACTTCTGATTTACCCAAAAGCCAAAATATAGAGTCTGAAATCAATAAGGCATGCAAAGGCCGAGAGAGAGAAAAACTGGAGACAGGTAGAGGGGCCCAATAGTATGCGAAAGGTCATGGGCACCATCTCTCCTGCACTTCCACTCCCCATGGACGTTGCTCTGCTTGCGGAGCCCGACAGCTGGTGCAGCTGCAAGCCTTCCCCTCCCAGCACAGGCAAGGAGTACCTTAGCCCACCGCTATTTTTAGTCTACCTCTACATAACTGCTTGTTTGGTCCAAGCCTACAAGTCCCACCACCATTCATGAAGCCGTACCTATCTCAGACAATCTGACCCCACATCGTGTATCAGAACCCTTTGGGTTTTGCCTGCTGTACTCTGATAAGCTTTCATCACTTAATTATTCAATTATTTCTTTTCTCCCCTATTTTGGCCCCTGGTGCCATGCCTGGAAATGCAAACAGGGCAGGTCTCCATGCCGCAGCAGATGGCATTGGGATTCTCAGCAGCCCCTCTCACTCATCTCAGTATTTACCCACTCCACAGCATCCCCATTTTGTTTGTAGATGCCCTCAACTCCCCCCACCGTTTTTACCCTTCAGAAATGCATCCCCAGCCCTGCTCCACCCCCCGCTGACCACTCCTTTGGCCGCCGCTATCTTTTTGACACGTCTTCTTGGCTCTTCTCTGTCCCCCGCGCTCCTCCCATGTTTTCCACAGAGACCTGTCCACGGTCCAAACAAAACAAGAGTCAATCTCAATGGCATTTTCTTCCATCCATTTTGAATTCCTGCAACGACAGAGAAATAAACACTGAAACTGCAGCTTGTCCGCCACAAAACGTGGCTTTGCCAAAGCTGTGTGTGATCCATCTGCCTGGGGGATAAAACGTGGGATTCATGCAGGCACTGCCTGGTGGGTCAGGAAAAGTCTCTCTCGTTTGTTTAACACAGGGTTTGGGCAGGGCTGGGAGTATTTTGATACTGGTACAGTCTGACACCCGGATTTGGCACGGTCTGAGGATGGGAACCTGAGACAAAATTACAAATCCCTTCATTAGGTGCAAAGCAGCAGCCCCGTTAATGCTCACTGCCATCCTCGCTGGCTCAGCACCCTCTGCTCAAGGATGCCCAGCACTTCCCAAGATAAAGAGAGACATTTTGTTTGGAGGGATGGCACGCTCTGTGCCTCCCCTGCATCCCGAGCTGCCTGGAAGCCATCCAGGGATGGAGCAGGAGGGTGGGCCACGACCTCTGCGTGTTTCCATAGCTGAGTTTTGCCCATGGACCCGTACAAGCCCTTGAGCTCTCTGAAGGGTACGTACTTCTTGAATCAATACAGACAGTTTTCATGCCAAGAGCTTCCAGACTCACCCTGTGGTAAGAAAAGTCTGGACTGAGGCAGTTTTGCACAGCTTTCATTGCTGAATGCTGCAGCCCTGTCTTCCAACACTCCCACCCAAGGCGCTGCTCCTCCTGGAGCCCCGCAAACCTCCCGTGGACACAGCTCATGCCCAGGAGCCCTCCAGCAAACAGACATCTCCCACTCCCCCCTCATGGGGGACAAACAGAAGACAGCTTGAGTAACTCGCTGCAGGGCTTACAGCAAACAATTGGCAGCACTGCTAATTAAAAACATGCTCCTCAGCTCTGCGTTGTGGTTTGAGGAGGAGAACATGGTTCATAGAATGAGTCTCTGGGTTTGCAACACCTGTATTCACATCAGCCCCTCGTCCTGGCTTTGGCTGGAATAGAGTTAATTTTCTTCCCAGTAGCTGCGATGTTTTGGATTTAGTACAACAAGAATGTTGGTAACACTGATATTTTTTGTTGTTGCTGAGAAATCAAGGACTTTCTCCCACTTTTAGTGAATGAGCAGGTGTGCAGGAGCTGGGAGGGAGCACAGCCAGGCAGCTAGCCCAAGCTGGCCAGTGGAAATCATACCATGGATGTCATGCTCAGTTTATGAATGGGGATTGGCCAGGAGGCAGGAATCATTTTTTTTTCATTCCTGTTGTCCATGAATTCGAATCCTCTCTCGTCTGGGAGTTTGGACTTTTCCAGGAGTTTGGTCTTCTGTTGGGAGTTACACAAAACTCGCGAAACCTGCAAATTCCAGGTACCGCGATCGCTGCTTGGGGACTGGCTGTGAATTGGTCATCAGGTGGTGAGAAAACTGTATTGTGTATAGTTTGTCTTGCATATTCATTATTATAATAATTATTATTATTAGTAGTATTTACTTTGTTGTCTTATTAAACTGCCTTTATCTCAACCCACGAGTCTTACCTTTTGCCCATTTCTCCTCCTCATCCTGCTGGGGGGGGAAGGGGAGGGGTAGTCGAGCGGCTGTCTAGTGCTTAGTTGCCAGGTGCTGGGTTAAACTATGACACTGCCATTATACATTCTTCTTCTATCACATGGCAAGAT
>Ga0181612_105698_pt1 | contig 12669 bp, 7 predicted proteins | sample HoacroProtozoa21_FD_119630 | JGI IMG/M metagenome (GOLD analysis project Ga0181612, IMG submission 119630) | Hoatzin crop microbial communities from Cojedes, Venezuel. Combined Assembly of Gp0051906, Gp0051904, Gp0051908 | reverse complement strand
AGGAACTCTTGGAGAGAACGTGTGGCCGCTCATCTCATCTCTCTGACGAGCAGAAACATTGCACTCACCTGGGACTTGGGACTTCAATCAAAACGCAGGTAGGATTCCTCTGAAATGACCCAGTGCAGTTAATGTCCGGTTACACCGGTACAATTAAGTCCAAAGTCAGGCGCTGAAGCTGTGCCAGGGTGAACACCTGAGGAGACCTCACCGTTACCTGTGGTCAAGATCATCCAGCGTCAGATCTCGAGGGGCTGGGGTGTGCACATTATCCCCATGTGGAAGTCAGAGGGGAGATCAAGCAGTCTTACAGCGTGGCTGGGAAAAAAGTTTGAGAAAGCACAATTATTTCAAAAGGCAAATGGCAGGAGTCAGAGAAGGTATTGGAAGGAGAGAATGAATGCCGAAAATTTGATTTACAAAAGGAGGACGTGGAGAGAAAAAAGGTGACAGGACAAGAGATTTCTCTTAGCTAGACAGGGATTGGGTGAAGACAAAATTGCTTCTTGACGGTGCTTCAGAGGAACATACTGAGAAGATGCAGGGTGGCTGCAATGCGCTCATCAACCAAAGAGCCTTCCTGTATGCTGCCTTGGTATTTTTTAGTGCAGCTGTAGCGTGTGTTTTACTACACATAAGCGATTGCGCAAAGGTTTTCTGTGTAGTCCTGGCTTCAGGTCAGTTTGGGCCAATGCTGTGATTTGTTCAACCCTTGGTCCGGCTGGAGACGGCAGCCACACTGTGCTGGGGCTGCAGCTTCTGCTGCGAGTACGACGACCCCATGGAAACTCCACTGGGAAAGGGTGCAGATGGCCGCTGTCGCTGCGTGAGGCTCGGGAGGCTTCAGAGTGTACCACACCCATGCAATAAATGTTCCTGTGTCACCCGGGAGCCCTGCCTTGGAGACAGAATCACAGAATAGTAGGGGTTGGAAGGGACCTCTGTGGGTCATCCAGTCCAACCCCTTTGCTGAAGCAGGGCCACCTACAGCAGGCTGCACAGGACCTTGTCCAGGTGGGTCTTGAATATCTCCAGAGAAGGAGATGCCACATCCTCCCTGGGCACCTGTTCCAGTGCTCCGTCACTCTCAGAGGGAAGAAGTTCTTTCTCATGGTCAGCTGGAACATCCTATGCTTCAGTTTGTGCCCGTTGCGCCTTGTCCTGTCCCCAGGCACCACTGAAAAGAGTTTGGCCCCATCCTCATGACACGCACCCTTAAGATGCTTATAAGCATTTATAAGGTCCCCTCTCAGCCTTCTCTTCTTCAGGCTGAACAAGCCCAGCTCCCTCAGCCTTTCCTCATAGGAAAGAAATCAAAAAAGCAAGCCCTATCCCCTCCTATACAAGGTCAGGAAACATTTTATTAGCCCCAGACTTCTATTCCAGCAGGAGAGAAGAAAAATGCAGCATGCGTTAATCAGATTGTAAGCACCTCCATATTAACAAAATATCAGCACAGTCACAGGTGCCTCTTAACCAAGTTTGCAATAATCCAAATACAGAACCCGATTACAGAGGGAGTATTAAACACTTGATCAGTCCTCATTTTGCTCGTGTGAACTGAAACAGGAAAAATGATGGTACAAGAGGAAAGGGTTTAAGTCTCTACTCAACCCACAGCCTCCTAACATGCTAATGCTCAGCTCTTAACATCAGAGGCAAGAGGAGAGCACAGGAAGAATACCACTCCTCTTGATTAATTTTTAATTTCGTTTGACAGTTTAAAGTTCTACATGCTTTTGGCTTCAATATAATTTGCTTTCTATTATCATCAAACCCAAATTCAGTGAGCAGCAAGATTTTTTTCCCCCCCAGTAATTTTCAGAGAGACATTGCCCCAAGTAGAATAAAGTATGGGGATACATATTTATACACAGCCAGAGGCTCGGCATTTCATGAAAAAGGTTACTGGCTAAATAAATTCTCTTCCACAAGGTGCGCTGCTTGCCAGAAACCCACAAAATACACTGACCATGGATGAGAACAGAGGTTAAGGAAAGTAAAGTCAACAAAACCACCTCTTCCTAAAGCCTAGGAAAACAGAAGGACTTCACAGCCTGCTTCAGAGTTAATCCTAGTTTGGGCTATTTCACACCAGTCAAAGGGAAAAAGAAACTAAATTCCAAAGTGAAGAAAACCTCAGAATCAAATCGCCCAGTTCCCTTCAAAGCACATTCGTGTTTGGATGCTTCTCCTGAAGACATACTCAGTGTCACAGCTAGAAGACGACACCTGCTTCTGAGAACTGATTTGCAGTCTCTTGCAGACTTCTCAGACAAATACAAGCTATTTTTTGCACTCATACATAGCGGTAGGGACCAGCTAGCAACGGTAAGGAATACCATTAACAAACAAATCACTCTATCCTTGTAGTAACTTCATTCTTTCAAGAGATTTTAAGGAGTGGCTCAGTACAGTCACATAGAAATCAAGACCCAAATCTACATCTTGATTAAACTTGATGACCAAAACATGAAGTGCAGCTGAAAGGTCACCAATCAAAAATAAAGGTCATAGCTCCCTAATCCAAAGCAAACCAGATGAAAACACATTACTATAGCTACGTCTCTTCATTGCTCTCAGTGTGTCTTGGAAAACCAGTTAACCCTCTATCCGTACTTTTAATGTGCTTTGTCTTATTTCCAAACTCTACCAGAGAAATGTCTTAATCGGTTATGCTCCAAGCATACACCAGACAAGTTAATCAGATGTTTTCTTACCCAGTACAACACTAGAAGACAGAGAAAAGGGGGGGGAGGGGGAGAAGTGTAATCAGTATAGAGACAGCACTGTAACTCTACCCTTCCTATTTTTATGCACTGGCCATTAACAGAGAAAACTCCACGTTGTTCTCACATAATAATTTTAAATTTGGGTAACAAACAAAATGATATAAATAAACAAATAGGATTTGAAGCTTGAAGATTCAGGACGGCACCTGTGCAAACTGCAGGGGTAGCCATATTATGCCCCAGGAGAAGCATACTGTTATCCTTTGCCATTTAGCCACTAAGGGGTGCGGCATACTTCACTTCTGCTTTACATTCTGCTTATCAGTATGATTTATACATACAAAAGCTATTCATTCTTTTAATGCCTTTGATAAAAGTCTAACCTAAGAATGTTAAACCCTACATGAACCATGATGCAGTTATCCATTATGTGCTTTAATGCAGCGTGTACTACAGCAGTCAGATAAATGAGTCTACAATCATTTTTGTGCATTTTTAAGAACAGTCTTATCTCCCTATTTGCTGGCTTCCTTGATAGGAACTTCTAACTGTGACTAACATGTAGAGTACACAGTATCTTAAGTACCATATCCATGAGAGGCAAGATCTTACATTCATCACTTGAGAGTCAACAGCAACAGTCATTACTTTACAGAATGGGACAAAACGTTTAACAATTCTTGAAAAGCAAGTGTTTCCTCTCCCTCTTGGAGGAAAAAAAAGAAACTGTTTGGACCTTTACAGTCTTAAAAGGAAACATCCCTAAATTTCTTGCCAAGAACTCGCCTCCCACTACAATTCATATATGGTATACTAGACACTTTTCTTCAGTTATTTCTTGATAGCATGTTATTTCTCCTCACCAAAGGCATTATTGTACTTACTAAGCACAATTTCCAAAGGTTCTCTGAGACACTACACCATACCAACTAATTCAAATACTTCCACACTGAACAGCGGCAATGTGATACACCGGCAAGGATTTGGCTTGCCTATCAATGCAAAATGCTGATAAGGGTTAACTTTTTAATCACTTGCAAGGACTTATACCCAAACATCAGCGTTCAGCTACTCCAAGATTCCCTTAAGCACATAAACCTCTGATGTACCTTCCTTAACTAAAATTTACCACTTCATTTGCAAGCTACCTTAGAAGCAATTGCGAAACCATCCAGTTCCAAAGCTGATCCCTGTGCTTGCTGCTCAGAACAACCCACAGAAGCCTAGCTTGATGGACAGTCTGATATAAATCTCTTTGCTCAAGAACTATGCAAGGCTTCCTGTATCAACGAGGTTAACACGCCTTTTTTCTGATTAAATCTGCATAATTATTACGCTGTGTTCATGCAGCTCTGCAAGATATTTTAAAAGTAATTCACTTCCTAGTAGATCAGGCCTGTACTTTCCCTGACTTCAGAGCAAAAATGGGTTAGCTCCTCTTGTTCAAACTGGATGCACTATCCACTGGCATAGTACAGATGCAATTTCAAATCAATCTTACATTACTGGTGGCAACAATACTGTCAAAATAGCAGAAGCCTATAAACATATAATATGCAGCAGATCTATGCCTAGCATTTCACAAAGCATGAATACATCAGTTAACAGTCCTGCAAAATAAAACAAAATTGAAAGAAAATGCTACTATTGTGTATCAAGGACACTGAGTCTTAAGTGATGCAGATGAAATTATCTTCAGGTAACTAAGCTGGGAACACAGTCCCTCTAGAATTGCTCTCTTTGTCTTTGGTCTTTAAGCACTGTTCTATACTGACAGTAAGATCGGAAACATACCTGGAGGTCACCTGGAAGTATGAATTAGTATTTACAGACAGGATTTTCAAATAAGCAATATTCTTATTGAATAAAGAATGATTCTTTAATACTATAAACAGCTTTCTCTGCAAAAGTGGTTCTGACATCAGGTAAATTAAAGGTTTTACCTGTAAAGTGCTAAGAGTACTGAAGAGAGCATAGAAAATCAGGGATTTATGTGCAACAATAAACAGAGATGGAAATCACTTTCAACTTGTTTATCCATGAATCGAACTCAATTACACACTCTGAAAAAAATTGTTTCACTATCAAATATTACATAAAAATTTCACAGAATATTGAAAAACAGCCTCTCACCGTGAGGCAAGAAATGCCTTTGATTTACACATGTTAATGTAATTATGCAAACATTGAAATTTTCATCATGTCCTGCAAATAGTTTCATTCTTTAGGGAGTTTTATCTACTCAGTTTATTTTTGAAAGTGCTTTTCATCTCTTTATTGATTCCCTTCTGTCCCATCTCACCTCCAGGAGGCAGCAAGTAGGAATCAGGCTGCTACCCTCCCTGCTACCCAAGCATACCTCTTCTGACAGCAGAGAGCACAGATTACAGCTGTAATCACGGATGCCTTCAGTCACCAACAGCAAAGGCAAGTCAGGTGGAGAAGCCAGAAAACCAGGCTGTCCTCCTGACCTCTAGTTCAGTTTCCTGATGCTGTGATGAAGATGCAGAGAGCAGTCATCAACATTTCGGACAAACTGGGCATTCACCCAACACACGTAACACAGATGCTAAGGACAAGCTGAAGCCCAGCCGTGAAGTTTGAGACAGGCTATGTTTGTAAGAGCATTCTTCAGGCTGTCACTCACTATTAGTGCTCAACGATAAATCAAGGATACAAGTCACAGTTTCATCCTCTGCTAATTAATTAAGCAGCCACATGCAGCTTTCTCCCCTTCCCACCAACTGTGAAACTTATAGGTTCAAGAGAAAGATGCTTACATCAAAAAGCGCATCTTTGTCTTACTCTGTAACAACATGAGCATCATTAAGGTCAAGTGCACTCCTCCTGCTACACATGGCAACCTTTCTTTTCCTTCACTACAGAACATGAACACTTAAAGGACTTAGCCTATTCCCATCTCTTCCACAGCACACATCCTTGCCCTGCCTTTCCACAGCATAAAGGCAAAGGTGTCATCACAAAACCCATTCCCTCATTACATCTTCGCTCTCCAGGAAAGGACAACAATGTTTTTACCCGAGAGATAAAAGGCCACCATCTTTCTAAGAATTCTTTCTTTTCCCCAGGAAAAAAAAAGAAGTCAAAGACCATGTGGCCATACAGCACCCTATAGGAAACCATTTTGTAGCACGCTCAGAGAATGCTAGAGCACTTGTACATCCACCTCAGTTGCTGAAACCACTCTGTTTCCATTCCACTGTCAACAAGGATTTATGGTAAGACTTCTTATCTGAATGAATAATCAAATTGCTTTAGGAGTCTCAGTTTTATGTTATCATACACAATTATATGAGAGTAATGGCAAAATAGATGTTATCTAATTGGTAGAGGGATTCCCAAATCCTTTGAAAAGAGATTGTCCATAAACCATAAAATTAAGTAGGCCATGCAATTACACAGCTACACACAACAGCAGTGAAGTGGAAACAAAAAGATCACATTTATAGAGGAGATTGGTTAAATTACTAACCAAGAATATTAGATATGGAAGTATGGTTTTAGAAAAATTACTGGAGGCAATAGTATCACAATACAGAAATGCACGCACAGCATGGCAATGCATTTGAAGAGATTGCCCTGCTGCTAGCAGGGTTCAGTTGTTCATGAAGGCATCAACCCAAAGGCTATCAAAATTCAGGAAGCTGATGTACTGCAGGTGAAGTGTTATCACTTAAAACGAAACATTTTAGATAGTGCTCACATGTATGTTTCTAAAGCATTTTTAATGTCTCCCTTATCTTTCAGCTTAGCCAACATATCTTTCAAATAGCAATGATGGTATCTTTAAAAACTATTACATTATCCATGAATTGTTAAAAAAAAAAAAAATCACTAGGAGTGTTTAGTTAACATTACAAGTGTACTGACAAAGCTACTTCCAGCTTTTATACCAAGCATCAAATCAAGTGATTACAACAGCAACTGTGGACTAAGAACTGCATTAAACTTCTAAAGTCAGTTTTATATATGCACGAGCACAAACACACGCAGCAGCATACCAGAACTGCATCTGCACAGCACAGACTATCTAGTCCAGCAGCACCATCTTTGAAAGCTGTCTTTGCATATTTTAATACTTTTTTTTTCCTCGGGCCATCTATGTTGCAGAATGAAAAAAACAAATACACACAAAAGGCAGTAAGTGCAAGTCAAGCTGTATTTCAGCTTCTTTGAAGACAAGTGTTCACTTAGATTTTATTCCTCTTTTGAATAGTAATTCAGTGATAATTCTTTCTTTCCCATGCAGCACTACTGAGGCTTGTAGCTGTTGTGATAACATATGCTTGAGAAACAGCTGTGTCTCGGGCAAAGAGACTTCAATAACAACTCACTTCACAATGTCCGATTGTTCCGATGCAATCTGATTTCTGCCACCGTGGTAGGAGAGATATGCCAGGCCTTTTATACTGAACAGAGAAAGCCAAGCCCAACGAGATACAAGCACACCACTGAAAACTCGCAAGATGGGAATCTTGTCAACTGAAAACAAACTGCAAAGGGCAATAAGCAGCTGCTAACCACTTCTATAGGCTGAAAACAGAAATTACATGGTCTCTCAGAGCTTCCCGCGCACTTTCTATCCCACCACCAAAAATGCCTGTGCTCCTATTTCAGATTTAAGGGGTTTGGTTTTTTCTGTCAGTCTTCAACTGTCCTTTACAAATAGATAACTTTGCCAACAATATAAACTGTAAGGCACAAACTCCTTTTTCATTATAGCCCGACTCAGCTTCCTACTCCACTACTTGAAATAAAGAGAAAAGCGCTGCAACTTTAGAGCTTACTTGGCACTACTTACTCTCCAATTTCCCCTTTTTAACCTGGCAAGCAATTCAAAATTTAGCATGCAAGTTACAATTCAATTCCTAGATTAGATCACGAACCTAAGACGTATAGAGCACTTTCAATCCAGGCTTCAACACGAAGGATTTATGCACCTTGCAAGGTTTTGGTCCTCAACTCATACCGGTTTAAAAAAATGCAGGATCAAATCCTTTTGTCAAAAGGCTGGCATCCCTCCTCCTCCTTCCTACCCACCGATCCTTCACGTATCTTCTCTGGGCCATCCCCAGGTTGTCTCAGAATATCCCCAGGGAGGCAGAGGAAGGGCATGAAGAGGCCAGAAATGCCCATGAAAAAAAGGTTTGGAAGAAGCGTACCCATTATCTCCAGCTGATTATATAGTGGTATCACTGGATAATTATCGCAAAAGATTTTCTGGGTCTGCTACAATCATGCAAATTCAGTTGAAAATGATTCACAAAGGAGTTACTAAATGAGCGCTGTCCGTCTTATTTGCTAGATTTCATCCAAGCATCTTTCTCCCAATCTTACAAGTATGATAATTGCCAGAGCCTCTGGTATTTCCCCATGAAAAACAAATTAGGCTTTAACGAAATATGCAATCTCATTCCAACATACTGAGGCAGATTCGCCCCTGCTTAATGTTCCACAACTAATATCAAGCAGCTCCTGGAAGCCAGGGGAGCCCGGGCAGATGATGCTTTCCCAGTGGTACACATTCTTTTGTCTCCTGCTTCATGTCAGGGACGGTAGGCATGCAAGGAAGTGCGCGTGTTCAATCGTGACAAAGCTATCTGTCCAACACAAGCAATGGGCTGTCAGTAACCCATGTGATTGCCTTTATTAATACATCTAGAAAGCTGAAAGTCTTGTTGCTGGTATGTTTTTAATCACTGTAATTTAATTTTGCATTTTTGATTCCTGAGCCCACCAACAAATATAACAAACTATTAATTAGGCTACAGTATCATTATTTCAGATAAATTAAATGAGACTGTGAAACTACAGTAAGTGTAAAATGGCAGTCTACAGTAATCTTATGTACTATATACTAGTCTTGAAACACCACATTTCAGTTGATTCCTGATGAAAGCCTATACCATTTCACTTTTTCCACGTCCTCCACACTTTGCAGGCAGAAATCAAGTACGCTTTTAAAAAGGCATAGATTACATGAGGAGGGACTTTCTTATTCTAGCCTTCAGCTACTAAAACTGGACTGAATTTCTGAGCAATTCTACGGCTGCAACAGATGAGACGAGCCAATTTCCAAAGAGTGAGTGCTAGCACTAGAATTCATTATGATTTTTTTCAAGATAGGGTAGTGATAGCAGTTCATATGCATGCCCTCTCCTTCCTCTTATTTTGTGTTAGGCAAGGCAAACGCATAAAATTAATTTATTCATCTCCTTCCTAGCAGCTAAATTAAGAGTGTAAGAAAGGACTCTCTACTTTATTTGTCTTCTATTAACGCAGCACACTCCTAAACAACTTTCAGGTGCATTTTTCCAAAACAAAGCAGCCGCAGTGCTTTAAAAGGTTGATGTAACACTTCACATTTGTATACTCATCTTTTAAACCACACCATGGTTCTTGCACCAGCAGAAGCAGCAACACAAAACCAAAATCCCAGGAAAACAGTCTCCCAGATGAGACCACAGCGGGAAAGCATGTATTCCGAACGGAGAATGCTGCTCCATCACATTTCCAAACAACTTTGTAAAATTAAGTGAGACAGAATTAGCTATTACCCAAACACTACTCACTCGCAATGCACTGTGTATTTCTCATTCAAAGCGCTGCTCCAAGGGGCAGAGAGGTCCCCGGTTTGACAATAGCCTGCTACCAGGTGGAAACAATTAAGGAAGGAAGCTCTCCTCCACTGTGCGAATTATTTACTAGCAACCCCCATCGAAGCTCATGCCATGACCTATTCTAACCACACCACTTGCACCATGTCTCTCTTCCTGCATGCCCAGGACAAGACAACCCTGTGAATTCTCCATGTTTCTACACAATATTTTGATTTCTCTGATTTGTTGTAATTGTAGCTTTTTTTAAAAATCAGCCTGCCTTCTTCCTACATCTGAAAGCTGAAATAAGGAACATCTTTCTTCGCTGTGAGTCAGCCTAATTCTGTTTACTAGCTATATATTAACTTACATCAGCTGAAACTCTAGCTCAGACCTAATAGCACTGGGGCATGAAAAACAGGGGAAGAGAAGGAGGGTAAAAGATGTGCTACCGATTTTGTAATGATATTTTTTCTAGTAATCCTGGTTAAAAAAGACTGGTATTTGTATATACAGTAGCTCAGCAAAATGCTAGTTTCTCTACCTTATCTTTCTATATTATAGTTTTCTAATGAAGTATTATAGGCAAAGCAAGATCTTATAAAACAAAGGTTAACTTAATACATTCTGAATATTTTAGCCACGCTGTTTGGTCATCTGGTATCTTGGTCATCTAAACCAAGTCGTCATTGTCCACTCCTTACCACAAGATGATTATTTCCAAAGGTTATTAATAACAACTATGCTCAAGGTAAAGGAGAGAATCCTATCATATATGTAGGAGAAGTAAACATTTTAGACATTTGATTTAAAATACTTAACCATTATGAATGGAGACAGAGAAGGGGAGAAGTCTCTCTCAAAATGAAATTCACTGAGCCTGCAGGGAGCTGACCATCTTTGTTCCCTTTGGACAATGCGCCTGCCCCCATAACTACCTTCATCTAAACCTAAATACTTCAAGAAGACAAAGTTAGGCAAAATAAATCTTGCTCATACTACCAGCATGTCATTCAGGTTCAAGTTTTTAAATCAGAAATGGACTACACAGCAAGACAGTGCAGTTGCTGCTAGCTTCAAAAGCAGCATTGTGCAGCTTGGTATCATTCATAACAGAAGAAAGGTTCCCTCTTGCCTCGCACAGCCACAGGTAACATGCTCTGTTGAGGCAGTTTAATACATTTGAATGTTTTCCATTAACCTCAAAGGCTCCTGGCATTTGATATGACTGAGGACCACCTGCTCAAACATGCATCAAGAACAAGCATAACAGAAAAAAAGGAGAATTCTGACTGCCTCCACTTGGGTTTCCTCTTTATTCAATAAAACAGTCATCACCAAGTTTGCCAACTTCAAAAGTAAGGAAAAATATCACTTCCCCTCTCTCCCAGAAACAGCTGGGGGAAGGACGAAGCGAAGATGCAGCATCATGGTCTCACTGGAGATTGCTCGCTCCCGAGTCTTACACTGATGTTCTAAATTAGAAGTGTGAGGAAAAGTAGCCAATATTTGAGTTAGCATCGTTCTACCACGAACACAGTTATCCGTTTGCTTCCTCCTCCTTCCCATGCACATAGTAAAACCGTAAGTCCAAGCACCAGTAACTGCAACAGAGAGAGCAACCATAGTCTCTGTATCTGATTTTCTAAGTACATGGACCAAAGGAAAAAAAGAGAGGGATGAAAATAACACCTCTTGCTACAAAGGGATAAAGTAGGAACAAGACAGTTATGAACGGGGCCCAAGTAACAGCTCCTCCTCCTCCCAGCGAAGACCTACATCACCGAAGGAGCAGTAAAAAGTAGCAGCAGGAAATGCAGCAGGGAGAACCCCAACACACTTAATCCTGAGTAAAGACAGCCCAGCTTAGAGAGTCTGTGGAGCTCTTTACATCACCAGAGGGGGAGAGAGCGCCTAATTACTTGCTACAATTACCAAAATCCATAAAAGAGGAGGTCCTTTCCACTATCCCCTTGAGAAAGGGGATGGGGAGGTAGATTTATATTTTAGTCCCATCAAACACTTTAATAAGAGTCATTGAATTTTACATCATCCTCAACACTCTAACAAGGTTAGCCTTGTTCTGAGAATATGAATCGTTAGCAAAACTGTCAGACCTATAACATAATCATTGCTTTATTTCCTTGGCAACAAAGGAAACTTTTAATGGGAAGAGATTTAAAGTAAAGAGTGGACATTCCTCTCCAGACTGTAGCCTTTTCCAATAGAGTCTAGTTACAATACATCTGCTGAATATCTCTTTGAGAAGGGATTTGAAAGACCAAATATATCATACACAATTTAAGAGCTTACAACACCACTCAGTTGAAAGTACAACATTCCTCTGAAACCAGTAGTTCACCTCCTGGTTCTTCCACCCATCTACTTAGGAGAGAAACAACACAGAATTAGACAGAAGGACCTTAAACAGACACAGAATTTGAAACAAAGCTCAAACTAAGCAAATGCAAATGTGCCTTCTGCTTGCACACGTCTGTACTGGAGGAACACCCACTCTGAAGCACAGGCACACAAAAGATTTTGTCCATCTGTGCATTCAACTGGCACTGCTTTAAAGCTAATAGTGTGCTTAGCCTGTTGTCTTCGTGGGTAAAACAAATAAATAAATAAATAGAGACATTCCACAAAAGGCTGATCTTACAAATATACAGTCAACTATTAGCAAAAACACTTTAAAAACTAAGCAGATCTCTTCAGGCATTGCATTGTCGATAATGTTGCTCAGCAATCCAAAATTAAAACCACTGCAAAGAATAAACATCTGAGTAGAATCTGAGTAAATATCAGAAGTAGAAAATACCTGCAGAAGAGAAGAAATATATTGCCCTTGAAGCATTTTCCAGTAGATTTGCCTCCATTAGAGCCAACAGTGCCCAGCCGCCTCAATGCAAAGACTCTGGCAAAGCTGCCTTACCAACAGCACTTTTGTGTCATTTGTTACAGTGTAATGTTCAAAACTGTGGTAGAAAAGGGGGAACTACCAGTTAGTTTTTTTCCACAGTAAAGAGGAAAATCTGACGAAGGTACAAAAAGAAAAACATAATGCAACACAATTGAAAAATCTGGACAAACTCAACACTCACATCAGGAAAACAAAACTAAACTAAAAAATAACCAAACACCAAAAACTTTGGTATATCAAACTGGAACCAGAAAGTAAAGCTCGAGAAACTGCTTTTTAATGAGGTTAAACAGACCTTCTTCCCCACTGTACAGTATCTCCTCAAACAGGAGGAACATACAGGAACAGAAAAGTTTAATGTTTGAGCAAAAGATTTTTTTTTTTTTTTTTTTTT
>Ga0181612_120970_pt1 | contig 12670 bp, 7 predicted proteins | sample HoacroProtozoa21_FD_119630 | JGI IMG/M metagenome (GOLD analysis project Ga0181612, IMG submission 119630) | Hoatzin crop microbial communities from Cojedes, Venezuel. Combined Assembly of Gp0051906, Gp0051904, Gp0051908 | reverse complement strand
TCACAGAATTTCACTCAGTTAATCTTTTACCCAGTGCAGTAATTTGCAACAGCTAAAGCTCATCTCTTGGAAATGCATCTATCTAGCCTTGAAAAATCCTTCCTGAATTTGTGCTGAATTCCAGGGCCCAGCAATCACTTTGCTCTAATGCCCCATCACATCAGTCTGAGATATCAATGTAATTTACAGCTACTCAGAGGTCCCCTTTCACTGGCAGAGCAATGTAAAGAGGGTTTAATATGAATGCAACCAAGTTCCAAATGCATAAATGACAAAAATTGCAGTTATACATGAGGTCAGCTACAGCTACCTGATGAGCTGGTGGGGAAGCCCAGTGGCAAACTGTGCCCTGTTCAGCCCTGGAAATCATGCCCACTTTGGCCTGATACATAGTGGGAATTTATCATCAGCTTTAGGATTTTGTTCACATTTGTTTGACCTGCAGGGCGTGCTTAAGTGCCCTTCTTCTTTCTTAGGTAATTAATGGGGGGGGAAGCAAGGACATCTGGGCTCCAGGAAAGTAGTACGCTCTGGGAAGGTAGTATGTTTTGAGCAGTGAGAGCTTCGATAATTAGTCAGGTTAACTGATAGACAAAAGCGTTCTTTTTTCCAGTTATCTCCTCTACAATATGATGATTCTCAACTGTAGAGATACTCAGGCTTGGGTATAAATCTAGATATATTAACTAAAACATCATCTTCAGCAGCCTTAGAAAGACTGAATCCTGTCACTAAGGCTGCCCTCTCTCACACAGTACGTGGGAAGAAAGGATGGGTGGAAGCAGAGAGAATGGGGGAGGAGAGAGCCAGAGTGTTAAACCAAGAGTAGGAGAAACAGGGGCAAACAGAGAGGAGTGAACCATGCAGCAAAAAGAAAGCACAGGTCATGGAAGAGGGCAAAGGGATGAGGGGTAGGTGTAAAGGAAAAAAATCCAGACAAGGAGAGAGCAAATGGGCTGGAGACTGAAAGACAAAATGTGTGGGGGAGGGAAAAGGGAGAGAAGGAACTAGAGGAACATATTTCATCAATTATTGTCATTACTAATGGAGAGGTTTTAAAAAACCTGATGGAAGCAGGGTCCTCTCAAAAATTTACAAATGTAGCATGGAAAGATTTTGAATGCAGGGCATTTCTTTACATGCACGGCTATGACACCCGAATTGTCCTCTGTTCAGCGAAGAGAACTGTCAGCATAAATGATGTTTAATGGCCAGTCTTGACACTAGAAAGGATTTCTACACGCTTGATTTATAGCCCCAAGGAAACAGTCTATGAAAGAATCTTCAACACTGAATTTCCAGTTTAATAGACACTGCACCAAAATTCAGTAGAAGCATTCCTTGTACTTCATATATTTTTCTTTTATGGATTTAATCTCATCTCAAAGCAATAAAATCTTAGGATATGTTCCTACTGACTAAAATTTAAATTAAACATAAGTTGATCTTATTGATTACCTGATCTATAGAGTCTCAACCTGCCATTACCTGCATATTTGATGAGAAGCACTCAGTTTCTTTTGCACATCTTCAGATCACTTTTGTAGCAGGGAAAGCAAAAGCTTAGACTGATATATTTTCATGAAATAAAAAGATTGAAGAATATGACTGTGTTGGAATGCTTTCAGCTAGACATAATACACACACTGCTACAGGTTTTAGCTATTTTTCTGACATTTATGCATTTCATCCCTTTGTTATATCTGTAATCTGTTTTATTTTAGTAGAACTATTTGCGTGAGAAGAAGCTATCTGAGTAAGTAGATGTTTCCAGGATTGGCCCCTAACTCCTTTTAGTATGGTTATCAACACTGGCCATCTGTGTTTTTTCATTTTAATTCTGTAAATGAATGCTTGCCCTTTGAGAATTTCAAGGACCAGGAAGTAGCAATAAACATCTTCTGCAGCTCCAGACTGAATACTCCAACGACTATTAGTTGATGGAATATGCAGTAAAAAGAACTCTTTTTGACAGTACAATTTATAAGCATAATTCCCTTTTGCTAACAAGTATTATAACATTTTTGTGCAAAGATGTGGCTAGCTTAACTCTGTGCTTAACCAGTTTTGAGCTGGTCTTTTGTGGTGCAACCTAACCCAACAAGCAAGTACATAATCAGATAAGTAGCTCTGTGTTAATGGTGTATCCTGATTTTGGCTTAATAGAGTTTCCATTTAATTTTACTTTGTTTCAGAGACTATAAATTCCAGGCCTGTATTTTGTAGTTGGTAGGTAAGGAGAATTAAAAACGCGCACCCAATGAAAAGAAGTGATCCAATCTGCCATCTATACTGGAATGGCTGGAATGCTGGTAAAGGATACAGTCATGATCTTATGATTCAGTGCTTACTCAGCTTTCGTTAACTCTCCCATAATTAGTTTTAATAATGAGATAATGCCTAAGGATCCAACCTCTATACTGGTTTAATGTTACTGGGAGCTGTACCCATGTAAATGAAAGCAGTTCTGGGCCAGGACCAGATACCTACTTAATACTAGCAGAAGGAATGAATAGAGCATATGGATAGGTTCTTACTTACACTAATGCAAGTAAAACAGTGAAAATGTAATTTGACACACTTTAAAGGAACTTACATGCAATAAACCACATAAATCAACCTTATAAATCTAAAAGAGCAGACAATCTATTGTAGTAAATTGGTACAAAACTAAAATTTGCACTTCACAAAGTTCTCAACTAATAAATATCCTCATGAAATAGAAAAGCTGATGTTCATAAATGCAATTCCCACATACAGCATGAAGTCTACAAAGCAGAAGTCCAAAGCAGAACTCTGTGCTAATGTTCTCAGCCTGAGACTGAGCACAAACTGACAGTAAACTGAATGGGAGAGACTGTTCTCTAACTATCCAGGAGAGGAAAAGTGAAAAAAAACACCCCAAAAGCATAGAGTGATAAATTGTATAATTTTTCGTACTAATTTCAGGTATTAATTGCAACATAGCTAATGATTTTTTTTAAACAAGTGATCCTGTTATCTCAGTTCTGCCTTTTATGAGGAATATAGCATTCTTTGCTAACTTTCTGCATTAATGAAGCATGAAGCCATTCCTAAATGGACAAATGCTTCTTTGGATGGTAGTCGTATAAGGCAATACATGCTACTTTGTAGATTAAATTCTGCTAAATACCGATGGCAATCTCACTCAATCATGAATTGAACTGAGACTTAAAAGCCTATCGGCATGGCATGGATTCAATTTAACTTGATATAGCTTTCATACACGGATACGCATCGTGAAATCCTACCTCCTCACAGGCAGAGAAGGGATTTTGACAGGCATTTGTGATTGTGTAGCAATATAAATGGACTGTCCTGGTTCTGGTTCCTAAATCAAGTTAAAGTCAACAAATCTAAAATAAGTCAGGAACCTCTAACTGCGTCTACAATAACATTTTGGTTTGGTGTGGCTTGACAGTGAATCTCCTGTCATGTTGACTTGACTTGCAGCGCAACTTTGGTGCATAAGAAATAGATTCAGAAGAAGCTCCATCCCAGAGGCCTATTAAACATGCTCCAACTCCCTGGGGGCATGGGGAGGGTATCTGAGTCTAGATCAATGATTAGCGCTTTGGATGTCTTTGAACCATCTGTGTCGGGGACACTTCGCTCAGGGGACCAGGCTGAACACTGTCTGGAGGAAAAACTCCCAGCTCCAAATGGCTTACTAAAGCAGGCATAGGCCATTATCATCCTGGCTTGGAAGATGTCTCTCGCTGAGCCTTTCTATTCACTTGTATAATATCCATCCCCCACTGAGGAAAAAAGGTCTGATTTGACATATTCTGAAGGACAGCAGGTGGGACGGTCAGGTTCCTGGAACTGGCAGCAGAGTCTTGGGAAGGAATGATGCGGAGAAAGAGGGGTGAAGGGAAATTCAAAAGCTGTATGAAAGCTCTGTCAGAAATAAAAATGAAAATTAAATTCAAAGGCAAGACTGCCATTCTGAAGAGAATTTCTCATTCTATGAATTACATTAATAAAGAGTTTCAAAGCAAATGGACCTATTTGCTTTCTGCAGAAAATGCGGTGCTGCAAACAAATCTCTCAAAGCACTGAACACGTTGAAGGATGAAGTCAGTACCAAACTCTGTCTTCTTCACCAGTCAGCACCTCATTGCAACCTTTAAAGAATACATTTTTCCAGACTTAATCACTGTGAATGCGATTGCAATTTTATTCTGCATAGTAAGTCATACACAAACAGGACTTACAACATCCAGAGGAGCAGAGCAAAATATATGCAAGATTCAGGAATAAAGTCCAATGCTGAATTTAAGACTGATTCAATGATGTTGCAAGTTAGGTGTTTTGAGCTGAATTTAAACTTGTTGGAGATTTAATGACACAAAAAAGAGGTGTATGAAAGTTGTTCCACAAGTCAGAACAGCAAAGGCTAAGACTTTTGCACAGCAGGAACTAAATTCTGGATAGAGATCAAATATGGGCCCAACTAATGGCAGAACACACAAATACACCCAAATGCAAATGTTTTAACATCTTCATTTAAAATATTTACAATTAATAACTGTAAAATCCCACTTAGCAATCTGGTCCAATTATGGGGCTATCTTCAGGGATAGCTCCATAGAGAAAATCATTCTGTTGTAGAGTTTGGAAGGCAAAATTTGGCTCATTAGATAAAAGCGGGAAGGTGACCTAGTCCTTTTTGATAAAGTGTCAGAAAATGATGGAATACAAGCCATTCTGTGAGCCTTCATATGCACAAATATTCTCAAAACTCTTCCTTTCTTTGAATTTTCTAAACAGAAATCTCTCAGTTTCACAAAAGGTTGCAGAAACAAATGCTGAGAAAACGCAATAAAAATTATTTTGAGGTACTTGGTGTTTACTTCATTCCAACAAGCACCAGCTATCTAATGGTCATAGAAAAAGTGTTTGCTGTACCCATCTGTCTCCACTCTTCAATATCCAATTGCAGCTATACTTTTGTTATCCAACTACTTAAAATGGAATTGACAACATCCTTCCTGCCAATATGTATGCACTATTTACTTACAAAACAGATCTGTGTTTTAAAATTGCAAAGTAAAATGGCAAGCAAGTACCCAAGTAAACAGTTCTATCTTAATTACTTTCTGTGCTTTATTGTTATAGTTTATTGTAAATGGTTCCATTCCTCGCAGTAATAATTTCAACCTGAAGCTATAGTTTCTTGGCTTTTATTTTTAAATGCACTTAAAATTTGATTAATAAAGTGTATCTGTATCGCTCAGTAGTTGTATTCTTCCTTCCAGGGCAAGAGAATGAAATAACTAGCAACAGACTAGAAACAAATGTTCATTTTTTTTATATTTAATGATGTTTATGCAACCTGAAAGCTAAAGGAAATGGAAGCAGCACCAGACTGTCAGCCAGCCTCTCTCTGTCATGGCCTGAAAGAACAGACTCCTGTGCCCAGGGCAAAAGCTAACAGGTTCCAGAGTCAGGCTCCGAATTTCCTTGGAGGTCAGTACCACCAGACCCCTTTGTAAGATCAGACCTTTCTGCATAAATCGGAACTCTTGCAAAAAAGGTGCTCTATTCTCATTTCTTGGACAGTGGTTCAAAGTCAGGAAAAATTTGAAACTGAAAGAACTGATATGAGCACATTGAAATCTGTACTTTCTTTTTATTGAAAGACAACAAGACGTCGCTGAACCCAAACAGAAGTTGGAGGTAAGAGTCTTACTTCTATCAACTCTGCATACCACCAGTTATAGCAGCCCATAGTTTCAACATAATTACTAGTGGATTTGCGCACAGCTATGCACCTCTCAGTACAAACGTGATCTGCCTTAAATCTGAACACATCTAACCTGGCATCAGACCAGCACAGCCACTGGAAGGTGTTTACACTGACATGCACATGCAGTGCATTGGTGGGTATCCCTTGTATCTGCTGTCCACTTTGCTAGCTAATGCACTCTGGAAAGGCTCCAAGCCTGTTTTGGGTTGCTGGCCCCCTCCCACAGTCACGACCATTCATTTTGTGGCGTCCTTTCACATACCTTCAGCTCCCAAATTCTCACCAACTGTGAAGGAAATGGTTACTGCTTGAGTGTCTTCATTCCCAGGCACCAACTTTCTACACAAGAGAATAAAAGAGGTTCACATACCAACTCCTGGGAAACAAAACCCTCCTCTCCATCTTATCAGACAGAGACTATTTGGTGGGACAGTGTTGGTGATAGCCAGACCTATCTGCCTTTCTTTTTTATTTATAAATTAAAAATTTTTTTAAAAAAAAAAAAAAAAAGGAAAATCCAAGATTTCTTTCCCCTGCATCACTATAATCAAACTATCAGTTTGTTTGGGTATGGGAAGGAGAACGGAGGATCACCCAGCTGGTGACCACTGACCTTTTGAAACAGCCCTCACACAGGATGATGTAACCCTGTGAGCTGTTCCACAGCATCACAATTATTTCTTCCCTCAAGGCCAGAGGAACCTACTAAACAGATCGATTGAGGCTACTTTGGGGGTGGGCAATGAAATATCTGGGACTGAACATCCAAGAAAAACAGCAAGTGCACAGTGTAAAACTGTGAGAACAGAGGACATTTCAGCCATGGCATTGCACAGATACATGATATTCCATATAGGAAAAATTCTACTAGAGAGAAGAAATCACTTTGAAGAAATCACTTCAAAAAGGTATGAATGATTTCTCTTGAGTGGCATGAATTCATACCGGTTCACTCCTCTGGAGGATGTGGCTTTGTCTATTTTAACCTTGACAATGCCAAACCCAGATCTCATCACTTCAGGAAACCCTGCCCTTGAGTCCATAATCTTCTACATACAACTGCATTCCTCTGTGATGTTTTGGTTTGTCACGATCTCTAACAGCATATGAAAGGTACAGCATATCAAAGATTTACTCTCACTCCTTTGTTTGCTACATATTTGGTGGTAATTAGGTGCTCCATTTGTAGAAGTCCTTATGCAAAGCCTCTCTGCTGGAGCAGGATTACATAAGATTTATATCTGTCCTTGTGCAAAGTGCAGAAATCTCCAAGGTCTCCACATTAAATCGCAGAGTCTTAACCTTGGATCCCATCCCACTTTCCAACCCTGTGATTTTTTTTCTCGTGATGCAGGATGAATGCTGTAGTCATCTCTGAGAAGTCAAAAGGAAGGTCTGATGCTCATTTACACTGACCGTGGCAGAGGCAGGGGGCTTTGCATACAAATATGAATCAGACCCAAACAAATTGATAGTTTGATTATAGTGATGCAGGGGAAAGAAATCTTGGATTTTCCTTTTTTTTTTTTTTTTAAAAAGTTATGATTTATACATACAAAAGAAAGATCCTAAAGCCTAAAAATAAATGAAGACTCATAGAAGAAAAAATATGGTCTGAAAGTCTCCATATCAGAGGAAACATTTCAAAAAACAAAACAGATGACTGACATAGTGAGATTCGGTTCTTCTGGAGATGTAAGAAAAATTCTTCTTTCAAAAGCTGGAAGAGTGACAACAAAGATAAAATGCATATGGGATTTTGCACCTCCACAACAAAATCAGCCGCAGAAATTGTGTCATGGGAATACAGCGTGGGACAGAACTGAAGTTTCAGCTTGCAGATGCCAAGTACATTAAGAAATCTCACAAGGAGCAAAGACAAAAAAATAAGCAGTTTGAAATGCCATTTGCAAGGTGCTTGGTTTCTCTGTAATGCAAATAGTCATATAAAATATGCAGGAATGTGGATTTCTTCAGTTTGAATGGGAAGAGGAAATTGATTTACAAATTCTGAATGGAATAGAAACCTTAGAGCAAGAGTAGAGACAAAGCAACTCCTTGCATGGCATGGAGTAAATATGGCATGTAACTGCCTCTTCTTGTGGGAACTGCTTTGACTTTTGTGCTGTTACAACATAATCAAGGTGCTCTCTAGTGTAATTGAATACCAGGGATTTTATTCTTTAGTGATCCTCAGATTAGTATAATCTTCTTCTTGATTTTTCTTGGGCAACTGGCCTTTCAGGACTTTCAGTGGTGCGCCTTCAAAGAGCCCTTTATGTTTGCGGAGGGGTGGAAGCCAGCTCTGCGCAAGGTGTACTCTGCCTGGCCGCTGGTAGTGTGGTGGCTTTACATGGACATTAACATCAGGCTTTCGAGAAGTCTCAACGCTCAAGCTTGCAGGGAAGCTTCTAGGTTGTGCAGGGGCTGGGAAGCAAAGGATTTTCTCATGTGTGATCTTGGTCCCCAGCTGTATCTGTGGGGCCAAGCAGAAAGAAAATCTGTGTCTCACTTGGTGGAAAAACGGGGGAAGGCTGAGCAAGCCAAAACACACAGAATTCCCATGGCCTGGTGTGGGAGCAGCTGTGCAGGTAAGAATGAGGAGCTCTGCTAGGAAACACCAAGCAGACTATGCTACACAAAAACAGTTAGTTCATAGTATAGAGACCTGAAATATGCCCTGTTGATTCTGGGATAGGTTCTTAAGAAAGCTTTGTTCTTTACTTCCAAGGGTCTTTCTGCCTGTTTGGACAGTTGCCTTTCTGCTTGCTGAGCTTTTCTGTAAGAAGAAATGAAGCACTTCTTCCTTCTTAAATTATTCACATAGATGCACTGCCATTTCAGGCACAATCCGTTTGTGTAAGGAGGGCATAATCTTTTGTTGTTTCCATGGACTTGTGCTTTTAAAATAATTTAAGGATGAAATATGTTATGGAATAATTCTGAGGATGAGTCTCCATGGGAAAGCTGCATTAGATCATCAAGCCCACTGCCTTGCAGCTCCAGGCTGGTCCCCACAGGGAAGATGTATGAGATGATAAACTTATTTCACACTGGATGTTAGTGAAAAGGCCAAGAAATTGTTTTTCTCCTAGTTAAACCTACAGAAAGCACATTCATGTCAAGGACACTAACATGCAAGTACAGATTTCCATAATAATGTAAGAAAGTGAAAGGAAAAAAGAAGAGGATTTTTACTCTTTGTAGTTAAGCAGGATTGCATTAATTCCTTTTGTGTATCCCAGCGGCTACAAACCAAAATGAAAAATATATCCAGAGGCAGATAATGTCCTCCTTCCTCTCACAGTGAGAGAAGAGTAAGCTACATACTGTAGGACTGTTCTCTTTCCTAACTGGAACTGATCCATTCAGTGCCACCCAGGTCAGGCTGCTGTTTCAGGCATGCTGCCCAAGGCCCAGCTGATCTCTGCTGTGAAACCCCTGAAGGATTTGACGACAACGACACAGACAGCCTGGCCTGCTCCTTCTGCTCCTGACTTCTGCTCCCATGACAGAGGAGGAATATTCACATTTACCGGGCCCAGCTTAGGGCAGCCCAGCCTTGCGGTGCCTATTGTGGCCACAGAAGGCAAGGCCCTGCGGAAGAATCTCGAGGGCAAAACACCTGATTTTCTCTGGAACTGTCCTAGAAATGTCATCTGGGACCTTGAAGAGGTCAAACAAATCATAGACTGGGACTCCATGCAGATAGGTGCGAAGAGGAGAGCGTAGATGTAAAAGCCATGAGGAAGAAGGGTTGGTGGCAGCAGAGGAAATATCCATCTAGTGAGTGCAAGTTTAAATATTCTAGACAATTCCCTGCAACTACTTTAGGATTTTTCCTCCAGCCTTCGAAAGATCACTTCAAAGCAAAAGAAGTCCCTAGGTAGGCGTTCCTCTCTCTCAAGATTCTGTCTCAGTTAAGAGCCCTGTCTGAGCAGCTCCAGTTGTGTCTTTCTTCAGTTTTTAGTATTGTCCTGTGTCGACCCTGTCAGGCCCACTGCGGGTGCTACACAAACAGAGCAGAAAAGCAGTAAAGGAGATAAATTCCCAACCAAGTTTTCTGAAACATACCATATTGTGAAGAGGCATAAAGTACCTCCTTTCTGCGCTAACAAGTTATTTAAAAAAGAAAGCGCTCTGGTGGAAGCAGATATAAACGGCACTTTCTGACTCTCTCACTTGTTACCACAGAGATTCCTGCATTTATGTGGGACATCTGTCACAAGGAGTGAAAAAAATACTTTAAGCGAAGAACAGCCCAGGAACAAATTCATGTCTCAAAATCTAAACCCAAACTTTCTTTAAATTGTCATTCAGCAAAAAATAACAGCTAGGATTAGCAAAACAAAACATATTCAGATTGGAAATAATCAGACCAGAACAAGTCCAACGAGGGAAGAGAACATGTGGTACTCACAGCTCACAGAACAGGTTTAAGTTGCTGGAAGGACAGCAGGGAAGTGATCAACCAGGTCGGAAATGTGATTTCCTTTGCAAATGATTTCTAAGTGAGTGGAGATGCGACCAGCACATTGTGTTATGCAGAAGGCAGTAGCCAGAAGCAGCAAAAAAAAATTAACAACTAGCCAGAAGCAGCAGAAAATAATTTAACAATGCCAAGTAAGCTAATTAGCAGATGCTATCAGGACAGTGCAACAGAGTGATAAGGTGTGACTAAAGACATCTTTAAGCCTCTTCCAGGCCGCTCCCTTCTGGAGAAGCAGCTAGGAATGCACGGGTGGTTTCATCACATCCTCACGGTGGGCAGCCGACTGGAGTCAAAACTGGCTGCAACCCGCTCAGCTTTTCCAGGAGATGGAGCGGGAGAAGATACCCTCTTCCTCTCCCATCCTTGCCTCACGCCTGTTGTACAAAGGAACGGAGGGGCATGGGAAGGGCGTCACAAGCACTAATACTTAGATTTTAAGAGAAACTGCTTGTGTAGGATGTACTCCACCTTCTGCCTCTTGCCGATCTTCTCCGTCTTGCTGACAACTTCTGTTAGCTAACGCTGAGCAATTAATAAAACTCTCAAATAGTTGTTCTCACCCCATAGACAGACAGTAGAAGCACAAGCAGGCAGACATGACTATCGCAGAGTCCTACAGCACGCTGAGGGCAAAATTAGGAACAGAGCTGAGATCTCCTGACTCTCAATCTTGTGCTCTGCCTGCAGAGGCTCCAGCCACAAAATTACATGCGAGTGTTTTGAATGAGAGGCAGTGCCCTGCCCTTGGAGAGGGACCCAGAAGGGGGCTCAGAAAAGAAAAGATGAAAGCACGGTCTTCCATGCGAGGAGACTAACCCAGAGGGCAGCCAGGTTCTGCCAGATCCGTTTGGATTAACGAATTTAAGCTAGCTGCCACCACAAAGCCTGGGCCGCAGTTTATGAGACAACGAACAATTCTTCTCTGGGAACTAGTGAATGCTGTATTTCCCAGTTCTCAAGAACTGAATATTCTATAATATCACAGCCAGAATGTACTATTTATTATTCACGCATCATTATATGCGACCATCCCATGCAAACATACCCAAATGCCATCTTTATGATACGCTGGCATGGAGAGAGGAAATAAAAATTCAACGTGGTCAAACTATTCAAAACGTAAGAGACTGTACTCGCATATTACATAATTTTCATGTTAGTCACACATGATTACAAGGGATTTTGCTGGTGTTGGAAGAACCAGGAAGGAGACTTTCTAACCATATTGTACAAATGTATTTGGCTTTCAAAAATAACTGGAATTAAAAATAATTGCATAATAATTGCAACATGTTCTGTAGCTGCTGAGCTAGCATTGCTGGGGTAGTTTAATTTTCCTGGTGTTATTGTTTTTGTGCAAACTAAATTCTCAGCATTAGCTATATCAGATTAACATTGGCGTGCATGTTTTGTGTCAGAAAAAAAGAGAGGAAGCAGTGCTGGCACGATGGCTGTTCTCAAAGGTAAAACACATGCAAAACAAAGTGGCCAAGGACTGCAGATTAGCAGAGGAAAGTATGCTTCTGGCGATAATCAAGTGTATTTGTTTAATAACAATACTTGCCACTATTACAATAACGACCTAAAGTTTTGAAGTGCTCATTTCCTCCCCGCACTGTTTGCCACTTTAGAAGGTGTGGATATGGTTGGAAATGGAGAAGATAAGAGCAATCGCAGAGATGAAAGCGGGGAGACCTTCTCAGCGGGGAACGCGGGTTGTGGTGAGTGGGACCAGCAGACAAGCATGACGCTGAGGGAGGATGGCCAGCAACGCGGGCAGGGCTGTCATCGTGGGATGGTAGGCAGAGGCTCACCATCTCACTTCACAGGACAATTTGTAGACTAAGCGTGCAGAGTTCCTCACACGGGTGAAGGCAGCCGTGATCTTTTTAGTTAGATAGAGGTGGTTTGCCATCAGCTTGCCAGCAGACTCCACAAAGGACGCTCCAGAGGTTGAGGGGTTTGGCCTACAGAGAGAAGAGACTTCTGGAGCACGTCCAGTGAAGTAGTGCCTTGGCACAGCTAAAAAGCCCACCATGTGACTTTCTAACCTCTACATTCCTGTGTAACCATGCACTACACCAGCCTTTAATTTGGTTGTTAGAGAAGAAGTGCCCCACTTCTTCCTTCTGAAGCAGCCCTTCCTGCCTAGGGGTCCAAGACAGGGGAATGTGATGCACGGGGAAGCTTTGGGGACAACTGCAGCCCTGGACTTCTCTCACCTTCTTGCTGAAGCACCTGCGCTCCTTGAAGAACTTGATGCATTTTCTGCCCCCCCTCAGCTTTCTCCTGAGGAGAGCAGCAGGCGCCCGGCGGCGGACGGGACCCGACACCCACCTCCCCACACACCCTTCCCACCCACACCCGGCCCTGGGCGAGCAGGGCGAGGCCCGTGGAGCGTCTCC
>Ga0181612_173017_pt1 | contig 12671 bp, 8 predicted proteins | sample HoacroProtozoa21_FD_119630 | JGI IMG/M metagenome (GOLD analysis project Ga0181612, IMG submission 119630) | Hoatzin crop microbial communities from Cojedes, Venezuel. Combined Assembly of Gp0051906, Gp0051904, Gp0051908 | reverse complement strand
GAGATTTCTTCCTCTAGTCACATGTAAAATTTTCCATGTGTTTAAACTTTTATTTGAGACATCACTATCATTTGCTGGAAACAAACTTTTTAAAGAACATTCGAATACTCTCTCATTTTGCCTAACACTGAAAAATACAGTATTTTAAAGACAAAGAAGTTTCATTCTTAAGCTTCTGATATGATGCAAGTTCATCTGTATGAAAGCTAGCTATAAATGATACCTAATAAAATAGCATGGCTGTTCTTCATAAACAGGACCATTTTGTGGTAATTGATTTAATATAACTTTATGTCAGGGAACATTGTGTATGATATTATGTCAAACTCACTGTTGGCAGCTTCAACAGGTCATTTGCCTGCCACTGATACACTCATGTCCCTTGACCACATTGGGTAGTCCCACAGAAAACTGTGTGCTAGGTGGAGCTGGTACTATATGCCCAGTCATGATAGTGAAATTTTGCTGAACTTCTGCATAAATTCTCCAAACCCTTGGACCAAGTTGCCCAGGGCGGGGGATGGGGAAGTGTGAAGGCGTTGTTTCCCCTGGGAGAGAGGAACAGAACAGGCAGACTGCATTTCTTGGTACGGTTTGTAGCAGCCAAGTTGGCAAAGAAGTGTTTCAGCTTACCTCTGAAACTGGTCTGTCAACACCACAGTCTTATCAAGGATAGTATAAACCAAAGACAAGTATACAAATTTAAGCAAACAAGCTTGATAACTATCATTAATCTTTCTGTATTTAGTTAGGCATTAACAAAAGCGGGTGCAAAAACCTGCTTGGCTATAATTTGGATGCTACAAGAAAAGGAAGTACTCAGACAAGTTATTTGATCTGCATTAAAAGAAATACAGTTTTGGGAGGAGTTAGGTGTTAGTCCATGTACGGCAAAGACGGCTGCAACGTACACTATATGAGTTGTCATTTTAATAGCTTTTGAATTTGTAGAACTGATAACACATTGGACACACTTGTTATTAAATCAGGGAAGTTTTTGGTAAAAGTGATACCTCCTTTACAATCTTTGAGAATTACTCTCATTTTTAATGGTTCAAGCACCGACTTTTATCTTTGCCCCATCCATCTTCCATCACAATGAAAAAACTTCCATAAACAGGACCAAAAGATGCAAGATACATTGTGATTCTAGCAAACATACTTCTCTGGGGAACAAGTTCCCATTTTGTGAGAAAAGAGGATAGGTTCTTGAAGCCCTATGGAGACTGAGGAGCCAGAGGAAAATCTTCGTGAGCTAGCTAACAGCAGTTTTGCAGTAGCAGACAGCAGAAGTATCTTGAAATGATCTACATCTGTATGGTTTTTGCCTCATAATGATTTCTGCTTTGATGAAGTTAAAGACTGACTGAGAGGAAAAAGAGCTGGTAAACCAATCTGTCCACATCAGCAGCATCATACAAACCATACCAGCTGCCTGCAATTTCCAGAGCTATGCTGGTGACCATATCTAAGCAGTGGCCTCTATGTAGTGACCACTTGCACACGTCATCAGTGGTTTGTTCACTGGTTTGCATGTCTGCAGCTGCACAAATGATGTATGTATGGAGATGACCAAGTTAAGCCACAGTACAGCACATACTGCTGTAACCACCTTTAAGGCAAAGGTGTCGTTTGATGCCTGTTGTCACAGCTCGATCAGTTTTGAAAACTGATACTTGTCTCACGTAAGAGCACTGCAAGTGTGCTGACTCTTCAGCAAGGGCCACTGGAGGTAGTGGCTTGCTTGCTCTCTGTGGTCTCACTAAGGGAGATTATACACAAGGTACAAAGTCCTGATGCTTCTACTTCCTTCAGGTCTGCCTGGTAAGATGCAGATACTTAGATGACTGCAGTTCTACTTTTTGGATTGTACAGGTTGTTGCCGTCACAACTCAGTGCGGAACTTGCTGGTTCCTTCCACCCATTCTATTATTAAGTTGTGGCTATGGCACATGTCTGACAACTTGTTTGCCTGGAGAACATTCTGCTTTGAAAGGCCAGCAGGTTTTGACACAAAGGGTAACTGTTCTGGCAGTGACATCATGTGCAGGAGACATCCACTTTTCACGCAAGAACTCAAATAACCACTCCCCCATAAGCCACCTTAGGTGTGTACTGCATGTGCACAATTACTCGAATATCTAAATGTTTGTATGTGCAAAGTTCAGGCATGTTCATGTATAGGCATTTTTGAATAGACAAATAGATGCCATGGGTAAAACATCTTAGCTCACAGAATACAGATTAGGGGCTGGAACTTAAAATTACAATAGTTTGCCCCAGGAGTGTCTCTTGCAAAGGCAGAGAAGGTTTAGAAAAGAAACTAAATATTATTCAGTGAAAGTGAAAATAAGTAAGTAAACCCTACAGTGATTAGACTGTGCTCGTAAAACCATTCAAATATACTCCTGTTGTCTCTGAGTCTTTGACCCTAAATTACAGTACAAAATAAATTCGTCAGGAAGTTCATATAGCAAGTTATTTGTATAGAATATGCAAGTCATCTTTAAGATCAAACAAAATGTTAAGTTATGGTGAATTTTAATTCTGATTAATTTTGAATCATGTAGTAAATTTTGACAACACATAAACGATCCAATTCAATACAATCTACATTCTCAGCAAAGTGACTATTATGATATACGACTCTCTTTTGCCGTAGAATGGCTTCTAATATGTAGTTGTAATTTCATGTAATAGTGGGACACACCTGTCTTGATGATTAGTGAAAGCAAAGTTTTCCATTAGGTTTTTCTTCTCCTGAAGAACTATTATGATAAAATATTTCAGATCTAAATAAGCACCTGGAAATTCCTGGAAATTCAAAGAATTAGGTGTCAACCCAGAAAAGCACTTAATGACATGTATGATCCCATTGAATTTGGTGGCATATGCAAGGGCTTAAAGCACATACTTATGAGCTTTGCTGAGTTGAAGCCTTACAGAATGATGCTATGTGAATCAGTTTAGAAATATTCAGAAATTAAACATTGCTTGAAATTGAATGTAACCACTGTTCAACAGTGTTTTCTTAGGCTCTTTTTCCTTGATGTATTTGTAAAATAATTGTACGGGTTGTTTAAGTTCTTCTCCTACCTGTATATTCAAAAACATTTTTCAGGTTGCTGTTCACTAGTAGGTGTGAGGTGTTTCTTCCTGAAAATTCATACGCAACATGTTATTGTCTCTGGATGAGCTTTGCCTTTGGCTGAACTAGGAACTAAACTGCCCAGCTCAACAAAAGCTTATCCCATTTATCTGAGGAGAGATTGCTTTCTCCTCCATTGCAGACCTACGAAAGAAAACCTCAGAGGAGCAGAATAGGGAGGAGGAGTCAGCATCCCTGTTTCTCCTTTGCAGTGGCCTGCTAAGCTTTTCCTTAGGAAATGAGCTTCTATAATTTGTTTGGCTAACAGCAAACGTCACCACATTTCATGAGAGGTGTATTTGTACCCAAGTCCCATGGTGACATCCAGACAGAACTAGTCTAGTCCGTAGTCAGATCATGCAGAGAGTACTCTGCAAATGTTCTGATTTGCTGTGCAGGAAGGCCGCAGCATAGTCCTGATTGCAAATCTCTTCTCCTGCACTGTTGCTGCCCCAGGAAGCAAGATATAGCCAACTAACTCTTAAAACAGATTTTATGCGTACTTGTGCAAGCCCATTTGTTTGAATATATATCCTTACATTTAATTTGTAAAACTATTGCTAAAACGTTGTTGTAAATACACTCATAAAAAAAGTAGATTGCAGCTGGCTGGTAGCACAGATTGATTGCATTTCATAGCCTTAATGTTGTGACCTCACTTGGCACACAGCTGTCATCATCACAATTATCTCTTTGCAATCTCAGAAGGAATGCCAAAGATGAAGCTGGAGTCTGATCCTGTCTCCCTTTGGAAGGAGCCTCTCCAACTCAGTCCTCCTAAGTCACTGGGTTAAGGGCAGAGGAAAAAACAGACTTTTTGACTGGTTTTAGTACAGAACTTTTCTGTGACTACACTAAGAGATTTGTTTGATGTACTGTAAATCTGACATCTGTTTCAAACATTAAAATGGAAGTAAAAAGCTGGGGTGCTATACATTTGTTAATGATCAGTTCCTATTTACAAAATATATTGAAGTGAATAAGGTAATTTTCTTGTTAGCCAGCAGAGAGGCTCTATGTTTCTTCTCAATCGGTTATACACAGGAAGATTTCACAGTTCTATTACCCTTTCAACCCCAGTCCTCCAGATTTATACAACTGTTGATGAGACTAGCTGACCCTATACAACACTGAAACTTCTTGGCTAGAATGTTCTTGGCTAGAAACTGAACCCACAGATTTGGTAGCTCATTTTGCTAGATGAACTACAGTGAAGCAGATTCTTATCTCAAGATTTGGATTTACCTGAGCATAGATGGAAAATGCAAATAGCATCTGTAACATTTATTCTTAAGCCCCATGTTGTGAAGGAGGAGGCATATTATGCATTTTGTGCATTGGTCTCTCCTTTGTGCTGCACATAATTGGCAGACATTTTCAGTGAAAAACTATATCTGGCCAAATTCTCCTACAGCCTCGTGCTCTGCAGAAATCTGTCTTAGGTTGATCTATATTAGGAGTAATATTCAAGTTGACTGTGCTTGTATGAAAAATGTGTTTCAAAAGCTCTAGCAGATACAATCCTTTTCACCTGACTTTGTTCCCTGCTATTGTTGGTCTCTCATGGGATTTCTTGCAGAGTGGTTAAGTGATCTATACTGAGGTTTCAAAAGCAAAGATAATAGGAGCTCTATTCATGGGTTAAACACTTAGCTGCTTTAATACAAGATATGTAGGAGCAGCCCCTTATGACATTCAAATCTTGTTACTGCTGTGCTTCAGTGTAGGATGTGCTTGGTTTTGTGGTTGCAAGAAGTAGTTGTCAGACATGACTGTAAACCCTGAACAGCAAAGAAATCCCACAGCATGTAGAAGTGATGCCTGATTCTGCTCTTACAGCAGCGTGTATCTCTGGACTTCTCCGTGCTTGCTCCTAACTTACACCAATGCAGGTGAGATACTGCAGTCAATGGCTTGTACCATACTTACCATCATGTCTGACCCTACGGGCACCAGCTCTTAAATTCATATTGGCGTAAAACTTCTAACCCTTCCTTTGCGGAAGACTGTTGCCTATTCATAGTGTCTCGGCTTGTGAGTATTCCTCTAAAACCAGTCTTGTGGCAAGATCTGAGCTTTCAGTATTTCTGGGTCTCATGTCCAACTTATTTTTCGTATGTTCTCCATGGCTTGCTAGCACCTCCCTTGCCTCCCCCTACTCTAAACTAGCAAATTTGCTACTACTGTGGAGAAAAGCCAAGCTTTCTTCCAAAGAAATGCACATTCTAGCTGAGTACACATTAAATAATTTCATTGCTCTGTGCCTTTGAAACCTTATGAACCGCCTTCACCGCAAGGAGAAGTTGTAATAGTCATAGATCCAGATGCATATCACAACAGCCTTGGTTTTACTCATTAATCCATCAAATACGTTAAACAGAAATATTAGAACCCTAAGCAAAACATAAAGAAGGAGCTGCTTGAAAGCCAGGCTCATATTAATAACACAAAAGCTAGCTAGATTAGTGGATTAAGAGGTTTATTGATATTAGTTCCATTTGTTTCACACTCACACTAAGAAATTAGAAAAAAAGCCTAAGACTGGATGGAGAATCACTGGTTGATTAAATAGTATTGTAAAGTTTATTGCTAATAAGGCCAAAGTATTTAAAGGTGCACAAGTGAATCTGGTGTCCAAATGCCACTGAATTTCAATGGATGTTGAATGCATGTAACCAATTAAGTCTCTTTGAAGAAGATGATGTAAACTTAGTTGCATAAGCAATGCTAACATGGTATATGAAAGGGAAACATAGGCACTTGTTAGCCAGATAGAGTAATTTTGGTGTTTTAACAGCAAAACAACCTGCTGAATGACCATAGCCCTTTTCTCAGTTTCACGTGGTACAGTACCAAGTGTTCTAGGTGTCAAAATAACCTTCAGAAAGGTTATGCCACCCAATCGACTGTAATCATTTCACTGCTTAAGCAGCCTCAAGTGCGACCTGATTTGATGATGCAAAATGAATCATTCTACCATATGAGCTCTGAAATTCAGAGGAAACGTTTGAAAGATATAAGCTTAAGATGCAATAGATAATTGCAGATAAAATATAGGTGAAATTCATAATACTGCATTTCCATCAAATTTGTGATTTTTCTTCATGTTTCCTTTGTCATCACTAGCTTGGATTATGATTTATTTGGCATGTGTGTCATTATAAACAAAGTATTCCACTAAAAATTAAATATGATGAAACTAGACATCATATAGATTTAAATTTGGTATGACTCACAGTCACTATCATCAACTTAAGAACAGGTCTTTAATCCGGTTTTGCTCTGCATAGTGTAGTCAAAAGAACAGTTATAAGTGCTTGTTCCCATCTCTCTCCCACTTCCAATTTTCAAATTCCATGTGTTTATTCAAATAGCAAAGTCATATCCTTACAAGTGATAGATGGGGATTAGTTTGGAAACAGTTATAGTGCCTTTAAATAATCAGGTATATTTAGTTTTTATTACTGCATGACTGAGATGAAATCACCAAGTTTATCGTAGGCTAAGAGGACACATCGGATAAGTTAATGTAATTCAGCTGATGCACAATAAGTTTCAAGATGCAAGGAAAAGTTATGCTGGACTACACTCAGGTATAAATGCCTGTTACTTTTTTTAACACTGTAATTCCTACGGGGATAACAAGGTCTTCTGTTTAAGGTATTTAGGGAAAGGTTAACACTAAACTGAGAAAGTCAGGATGGATAGAGAGCGTATGACTGATAAAACATTCATACGCAGACAAATACCCTCTGAAGATACAGCCAGTGGCACTTACTGCTGGCCTGGGGACCAGGCTGGAGACACACATCGTCTCCCCATCCAGCTGTCTTAGTGGGAGACTTCATCAATGCCAGCCACTTGTCACAACTGAATACATTTAGAGGAACACTCCTACAGTTCTTCAAGCAAATTTGTCTGAGATAGCTCAGACTATCCTTTTAAAAACTGTTTAAACTTGCCCAGTTGGCTCTGTCAGAAGCCTATTAGACAGCACTCTCACAAACTGCTCTACTTCAGAGCAGTAGTAAAGAGCATTTGAGGATGGTGGCCTTGTCCTCTGACACAGCTGGATTGGGAAGGCAGTGGAAGGAGTGAAAAGAGCAACTCCTCCCTGGGTTTTTGAATAATTGTGCAAAAGGGCTAAAAAAAGCTCTTAGCCTTACTATACAGAAGTGAAAATCTGTACCCTGAACAAGGAGGAACCCTTCTAGCTCTGCTGCTGTTTGTCTCACACTGTCATTTGGTTCCTCTTTCAGATTAATCTGTGAAATATCATCATCGACCAGGCACAATAACTGAGACCTGACAACAAAAGGACAAGTATCATAGGAATATCAAAAACCTTTGAAGGAAAAAACACAGTACTCTCTGTAGAGTCTCAGGAAATATACCCATCTACTATCATGTTAGTCTTTTAGAGGAGCCTGTGAGGTTGGCTTTCTTTACCAGCAAGACAACATATTGTTTACACCACTCTAACTGCATGTCAGAATTATATCTTACTGTCAGATAACTGCAGCAGTGGTGCAAATTTAAACTGACATGCAATATCACAAAAGGGCCATAAATAATTAGAAAAGAGAATCACATAATATATTTGCACTTAGCACATATAAATAAATACTGAAAACATTTCAAGTTGACAAAATAGCTTTGAACACCTCAAAATGGCTTTTCTTTTTTATAGATGAACAATTCCGCTGATTGAATTTTGAGATATTGCTGAAGACATAAGAAAGGTGAGAAGTCAAAAAAAGAAAGGTGGTAGGACTAAGGCAACACAAGGCAATAAAGACACGTACAGTTTATGAAACAATATGCTTAGGTGATCTGATCCAGCTACTGAAGAGATCTGTAGACAGTGATGAAGCCAAACCCTTAGGCAGGTTTAGACACTACCAATGACTCTGACCTACCTTCTGTGGTCAAGAGACATACCTGTAGCTTCCCCAGAAAAGGGGGGGGAGGGGAGAAAACTTTGATTTGCTATATAATATTAGATACTGGCAAAAAAGTAATAATTAAGGTAAATCTCAAGACAAGTCGCTTGTTCACTGTGTACAGGTCCTCCACTTTCTGAACACAGTATTGCCTGTGCCAGCATACCGAAGAGCTGTATCTGAGGTCCAATTAATCTCAATTTCTCTCTCTTCCCCACTGTCACCTGATCTAGGCAAAAGATTGGCTTTTAATCCTTTCTGCTGCCACTGACAAAGAAGTAATAATAACTCAGTCCCTGCATCTGGGAAGTAATGTGCTAACAGCACATAAACCAAAGCAAATTACTTCACGACTGAAGCAATGAGGTACCCAAGAGCGTAGAACAATAAGAACTTTATGCTTGGCTTGTTCCTGAGCTGACGTACATTTACACCACCCCTTGCTAAAAGCCAAAGGGCAAACTCTTTAAGTCCTTAACACAGTATAGAGTAATACTGGAGGTGGTAAATTTTATGACACAGCCTATCTGAATGTATGTCCTGTGATGCAAAAAACCCCAGATACATGCAAATATGTCTTAGGCATCTTGGACAAAATATTAGTAAATATGCTACGTGCCTTCAAATACACATAAGACTATTGCAAAGAGAAAGGCAATAAATTGTTCTCTAAGTCCAAATGAAGACAGGACAAGAAAACTGCACAAAAAAAAAAAGATTAGAAAGACATTAAGAACACTTATCTAAGCACTGGTAAGATCACCTGTGGAGGTTGTGAAGTCTCCACAAAAAAAAAGGTTAGAGGAATAAGCTGTCAGGAATGGCTTAAGCATTTCTGATTTTCCCTGAGGGCAAAATGAACTTTCAGGATCCCTTCCCACCCAATATTCTATTATTCTACAGAATATGCTAGCAGGTGAACAAAAGGGACCGGAGCCCTGCCAGTTCCATGTGGAAACACAGACAAACTCAATGCTTCCTGTCTGCAAATTGTAGGATGCTAGAAAAATACTTTCACAGCCACATGTATTAATAAACAGTATGATTTTACTGAAAGGATCTAAAGAAACAATTGCAATAACCAGGTCCAAATCATGGCTTAAGAAATGTTTGCAAAAAGCATTATTTATCTGTCAGAAAAAGGAGATGGGAATTCAGTCTTTCTGAAAGGCTGGCAGCACCCAATGAGCAAGTGCTGCATTTACCACTCCAGCCGGCAATGGCAGTATGAGATACTGCAATACTAATGAGTTTCAGCTTAGGCCTTTGCATGCAGCTCCTTTGAGTAAGTCATTTAGGAGACTAATTTAGCCTTTAATTGACCGAGATCATTCCTTTGGCTGACAATTGTCATTTTGCAAGTAGATACCTGGCTGCTTCCTGCATGTTGCATGCACTGTGACTACTTCTGGACTGAGACTGTGAATTCTTCAGAAGGGCTATAATTTTCAGACTGGTAAAACCTCAGTTGTCATGTATGGAGTTTCTTTAATGTTTATTATAAATGCACAAGTTTGATTTGTGTAGAACGGAGTGACTCGCAGTGGCTTAGGAATTTGGCAAAAACCTTCACATATTTCACCAAAATTCTGTTTGGCCTAGAGGGGCGTTACAATTCTAGATACGGAAAGGTTTTTTTCATGCAGAAGTTATAATACAATATGTTCCAAAATATTTCTGTGTAAAAGATGAACTAAGACAAAACCAAAGTGATCTTTGCCTCCCCACCATGGGAATTTATTCAGATTCAGAGAACATATGGAATTGGAAAAGTCTGATTTGACACATTTTGCAAAATATATTGTGGGTGAAAGCAGGTGAAGGAAGCAGTTCTCTTTCCATTGATCTTGAGCAGGAGGCCTAGAGGTGAACCACTTCAGTCTCCTTTCAGTAATCCTTTGGACTGTCTAGGATCCTTACATAGTGTTAGGGAGCAGAAACACTTGTGTAAATCCTGTCTAGTAACAAACTAAATTACAGTAAAAGCTCTTTGATGAACAACAAAAAGGAGGAGATTTCTAAAATCTGATTCCTTCAGGTAGGACAATTTGGATTATTTGGAGGCATACGAATATTTGGAAAAGTCAGGGAAGAATCTGAAAACGCTGTATTTTCTAAAACAAAAGGTAAAATGTTACCCTTTGTGAGTCATATAATTTTGACCTGTATTTACACATGGTTGCACCCATGGACTAAGCAAATACATTATGTGTGAGGTCCTATTTTTACATTCAAATTTGGGGTTTTAGTAAATGCAAATGATGGAAGAAGTTGACACGAGTACTTTGGCACCAGTTTGCAACTTGCCTCGTCAAAAAGAAACAGAGATTTGGGACTGTTCATCACCTTCATCACCTTAATACAGGGAAAGCTTCTAGTGTTAAGTAAGTCGATTACATGTTACATATTGGAAATGTTTTCAACTTAAGGCTGAGAAACTACAAGCTCTGAAGAAGCCAAGGAAGAAATATAATATTTTAGCATGTTTACTCTAAAATGAAGGGCTATTTTATCTCCATCAAATAAAACAAGAGGGCTGCAAATCTGATATTGAAATAAATCCAATTTACTCTCATGTAATTGCTTATTTGATTCTCAAATATGACATGAAGTTAGAAAACAAATTGATATTCTGTCACTTCTGTTTCTGTAAACTTAACTCAAACAAGTTGCCCTTTAGGTGCATCTTAGATGGAACAGTACTTGATCTTCATCCCAAGGAAATCAGTGTATTAAATTTGTCTGAAAAATTATTATCCAAACCATGACGCCTTTTCAGACAGTGTTTGAACTGCGTACTAAAAAGACCAAATTTCTCCCAAGAGCCAGCACAAGCACAGAGAAGACGAAGTACTATAGTATATCCTTCCTCTGCAAGAAAATGTATCAGCAGTAAAGGTACAATATAAGCTCAGATGAACACAGCAGACACAGAAACTGCAGAAGTCTTGTGGGCATGGAGCTTCTTCCTCCTTCCTCCCTCCTCCCAGCCAAAATAAAGACAGTTTTATATGACCTTGATGTGCCCCAGGCATTTAAAGAATAAGTTACATAGATGCTATACTATCTCAGCCATTGTCAGAATACATATCCAGCACCAGAATCCACAGTGGGTGAAGTCAATAAATTGAAAGGTGTTAAAAAAGCAAAACCAAAGGAATAATAAAAGGAGGGCGGGATATAGTAGAGGAACACCCTTTCTACTGAAAGTTTCCAGAGGTTCAAAATGTCTATTCAAATAAAAAGAGAATTAACATAATTGTTCCTAATTCAGCCAAAAAAATGAGACTAGGTTGTTTAGCATGGCAGACAAGGTCAGCAGGATAGGCTGGCTGACACTGCAGCTGGGCATGTTAAGGAAAGGTTGGCAGCAGTGATCAAAATAGCCTATAGAACTTCTCATTGAGGACTCTTAGGGAAAAATCTTCATCATCTGTAGTTTTAAGGTCAAACCAAGTCAGGTTTACGAAAAAAAAATCCCCCTAAAAGGTCCAAGACATAATTAATTCATGTCTGTGCAAGCTGAGAAGATTACAAAATTGGTCCTTGTGATTATTTTTTTTTTAAATTTATGAACATAGGGAAAAGATTGCTCTAGAAATGTTACCATTTTTCATGATATGTTCTACTTTAATTATAAAGAACTTAAGATTAGTTCATATGCTTAAAGTTACAACTATCAATGTTACAGAAACAAATATTAATAAAATGATGATGAGGTAGGACAAGTGTGGTAGGACTTAGTGTGGCACTAAGCACTGATAGGTATGGGTTGCCAGTTTGTAGGAACTGAGAACTTCCAGAGCAATCCAATTCCACGCTTTCAAGATTTCTATTAATGTATATTTATACTCTGTATACAATAACCATAACTACCTCTAAAACATTTAGATTTGATATAGTATGTTCTGTTTCCCCTGTTATTGTACTCTTTACCTTTAGATAATAAATAACATTAGTTTTCTACGCTTGTAGAGACATGTCTGTAGGAGGATCTGTGGGTAACATCCAGACCACCCTTCCTTCCATCCTTGTATCTTCCTTGAAAAAGAATTTTGATGCCACATTCTTTGCTGACAGGATCATTTCATTCAGATTTCTCTGTGATTCAACATTTTCTGGTTTACATCCTGTAGTCTTCTGGCACATATTTGCCTCTAAATAAATTTAGCCTGTTACATGCAAAGGAAGAACGGGATACTTTTCCAGGCAAAATATTTGCAGATGAAAAGACTACAAAGCACTAGAAGAAGCTTTAATTCAGTATTTAAGCATGTAGAGTAATACAAGTCAGTTAAAATTTCTCTTTTTTTGCTGTGCTAGGTGTGATGTCAGGTCAGGAGACAGCACTCATTTATACTACCGCCATGATTCTCACTCCTGATGTCAGCATGACTATAGAGGAGCATAATACAAGAAGATGTGGCTGAAGACACAATAGAGCCACCTGATACAGCGATTGCTCAGCTTCTGTCCTTGTTTCAGCTGGGATAGTTAGTTTTCTTTCTGGTAGCTGGTGTAGTGCTCTGTTTTGGATTTGGGATGAAAATAATGTTGATAACATACTGATGCTTTTAGTT
>Ga0181612_164563_pt1 | contig 12671 bp, 12 predicted proteins | sample HoacroProtozoa21_FD_119630 | JGI IMG/M metagenome (GOLD analysis project Ga0181612, IMG submission 119630) | Hoatzin crop microbial communities from Cojedes, Venezuel. Combined Assembly of Gp0051906, Gp0051904, Gp0051908 | reverse complement strand
GGGCCACTCTTTCAGGAAAGAATTTTTTCCTAATATCCAATCTAAACCTTCCCTCACCCCTCGCAGAGTTGGTAGTCAGCTATATATCTACGGATAAGTTAAGTTCCACTAATATGAAATGAAGATTCCAGTATCTCATCAGGTCATCATAAAGATAAGCAACAACTTGTATCCTGTTTCATTACAAATCCCTGTGGAAATCCCCTTTTTCTTGCTTGAGACGCAGTGCTGTAGTCTTAATGCGAGCAGGCATGGGATTCAGGGCAGTGATTCTGCTGAGGCATCAACTAGATTTCAAAGCTGAATTCTAAAAACAAACCCTTCTCAATTTGTCTATCTGATATATGGTATAGAAGCATGGGAATTAAATTTAATGGCCTTTCTTTGTAGAGTCCAGAGACTGGGTAAATTTAATGCTGGATTCTTTTCAAGCTAATTTTTAATTTGACATTACTTTTTAAATTGGGTTGCTTAACAGAATGGCTGCATGGTGCAGTTTAGGGATGGGCTAGGAATCTTGGGCTGTTTCCTATGGAGCTGCAAGAAGACAGTGAGCCACCATTTCCGATATCCCAGAATTCACTCCCAGGACACTGGGGTGTCTCTAGGGCACAGTGATGTGCCCAACCATCGTGGAGACCTGGGTGATATAAGTACTAATAGCTTCTCAGTAGGTCTAACGAGGTATTGCATTGCAGCAGCAGACCTAGGAAAACACATGACTTCCTATTGATTTCATATCATCTTAAGGATCTCTGGACCAACTACATCATGGAGAAGTTTATTACTTCATCAAGAGCCACAGAATAGTGTGATGGTAGAGATTAAATGCAGATATCAAATGTTCCAGGCATATACCTGAAAGCAGTCTTGTGAAAACTTGGATTAGTGTCAAGCAATGTAACAGAGGACAATACCAAACCAGCATCTTCTTATTACAGTTGCTTACATCTTTATCCTACTCAGTGACTAGCACGGTACGTAATTCTCTAGGAGCAAAGTGGGAGTGTTTGGGAAATCTTTATATAGTCTGTGAAACCTGGAAGGAAAAGTTTAAAGATGTGCATTCCTTATAAGAATACTGTAGGGTCTACTCCTGTTGAAGAAAGCTGCCTTTGAAGAGGGCGGGGGTGAAGCAGAGGTGAAGTCCATGACCTGCAGAGCTGGAGTGCCTGGGAGATCAGGGCTTGGGAGGAAGACTTTTGCTGGAAATCCATGCTGACCTTGGGGATGTGGGACAGCAAGGGCATGGAAGCCCACCTCCATGACATGGCAGAGGGGGTGGGTGCTGTAAAGCACGCTAAAAAGGAGGCCTGGAGCCCCCAGAGAGCACAAGGATTAGGCAGGTTGGAAGCCAAACGCATCAACTGAGCCCAGCAGGGAGACTTTTATGAAGACGTTGTTTATACTGTATACTTTAATTTAAATCCTTCTTCTGAATTGGCTCCACGCCCTTTCCACCGTGTGGATTGAAAGAGAGTTATTTGGAAAGCAGTAACTTAACATTTCTGTTGGATGTTCTCTTAGGTTTATGTTTCTTGGATGTAGGAGGAGAAATGTGCACATAGTGTTTCCTAGTTTCGTGTGTTCCCACCAGGAAGAGAATACGTGGATCCTGCTTTGCTATTTTCTTTGGGGACTGCAGAAAGGAAGACCCTATGGAAGAAGGTCTCTCACCCATTTGCACGATGGTAGGGAAGACTCTGTGAGATGGAGCCAGTACCTCTTCTTGGTTATGCAGATGTTTTTGTGCATCCTGCACATCGACAGTCCCCACGTTACAGCCTGACCCTGTTCTGCATTTCCCAAGACATCATTCACTTGTGTCTGCTGGATACAATAAATGACTAATTTCAATTCCTCCATTTCTCAGCTGTTTCTGCTGACACCAGCAGATGGTGCCACCATGTAGCGCGTTTGTTTGAGAGGTTTCTTATCGGAGGCTTTTATGTTTCCTTCAAGGACTGCACATGTCTTATTATCCAGCAGAATTCCTTTGCTTCCTCCTCTTTAAAGAGTTTTTTCCCAGGTCTTAAATATTACCGCAGTGGGCATTTATACCTGTAAATTTTCCCTGTTTTCCTCATGCCATCCAATTAGCATAATTTTTACAGTACAAATATTTAGGGAAAAAGCAATAATACTAATCATTCATTTTTTAATTTATATAATCATCCTGGCTTTTCATGTTTTTTTAGTAAAATTCAGTGCTCAGATTTTGTATTGGGCCAGAATCTACTGTTAGAAAAAACCCTACGAAGCAAGTGGTTCTGGAGAAGAAATGCTGTGAATGAGTGCTTGGCATTCTCGGTCATGTGCTGAGCAGAGTCTTTGCTCTCCATTTTCAGACTCCTTGGCACCATATTTGCAGGCTCTAAGAGATCCACCATTGGTTTTACCTCTGGCCAGGCTGGGAGTCGTAGTACCCAATTTCTTGTAACCAGAGCTGATGGCAAAGAAACAAATGGTGACCTCCATTTCTGGCTTAGATGTCTTCTGCTCCATCAGCACCAAAATGAGAATACCTCCTGTGTAGCACAAATGCTTTGATAATTCAGGCTGACAACTTGTCTGCAAAAGCCAGAAAAACAGATACGAGGGAAGGCTTCCCTGTGGCCAAAATGCAGTACTTCAGTCCTGATCCTTTGTTTGCTTTTTTGTTGAAGTTTCACCTGTGGAGCATTCGGTTTTCTGGGTCTCAAAGCATGGCTTTTCTTTAGCAGGTTGTTAAATATTTACCTTCTCTGCCCTTCCCATCCCACCATACTTCAAACCAGAGAAGGGAACATTTATCCACGTACAGACTGGAAGATGCTTTGTCTGAGCAAGTAACAAATATTTGCGATTTAATAAAGACTGGAGCTTTCAGTCTTTGGGAACATGTATTTCAGTCTCAGTTTGGAATAGGTGATGAGGTGATTACTAGACCCTGGTTGCCATGGGGAAAGGAGGAGGGTGATTGCTTTTTGATTGAAGAAACCGAGAGGTACCTACAGTAACTTATTGCTAATACACACTCAAGGTGCTCTTGGCATCAATGCGTCTTACGGGGAGCAGCAGTCAGTCTCACTAATGTCTAAGGAGTCAGCTTTAGCAACATCAGTTATTGATGCTGAAGGTCAGCTTTTCATGACTGGCCATTCCTTGTAACGTCCCTCGAATTTTGTGCGACTGTGGGAGTGATTCCCACAAGGGCGGTTGATTGAATTTGCGAGCGGTTCGGGGGTACTCACAAATCAAGCAGACAGCTGGCCACCTACAAACAGGCGCTTCGGCGGCGCAAAGCGTCGGTGTGAAATGGAAGCTGGAGGCTGAGGGCTGTTTAATAAGTCAGATTATCGAGCTGGTGTGCTGAAGAGCAACTCCTGACTTAGAATTCAAAGATCTTAGAAGGAAAGCTGTACAGTGTCGGGGCTGTTCATGGGGTTGTAAAGATGCCCCAGCTTAGCGGTGTGTCTTGGAGGGTTTGCATCTATGTTTCGGTGCTTGAAGCACGAGGAAGAAGCTGGCTCCTCGATTAGATACACCAGGCCTGGCTCTTCCCACCCTGGGATAAAGCTGAAGCTGTTCCTCCCCAGGCAAAACAGAAAGGCAAGGGGAATATGAGAGAGGAGCAAGACTCACACATAGCAGAGGCCATTTTCCATCACTTTGGCAACTGTTTAGAGGGAGATCCCATGGGCTCCATCGCTGCTGGAGGCTGTGAGACAGTCTGCAACCATCTCATGGCTCTCAGAGGGGCGTCTGGACACCAGCGCCTTGTCAAGGCACAGCTTGGTCTGTGAAAGCAGCACCAAACTGTGGCTGAGATGGGGATGAGCACATCTTCAGGAGCTCGAGAGTGATGGAGAGGCTGGAGCGGGTAGTGGCTGCTCTGTCTGCTGGTGCTGAGAAGCACTGAGCATCTTCATCCTTTCCTATCCTCCTCTCCTGCAGAGCGTGGCTGAGGGCTGCTCTTCACGTCTTGTTTCTCTCTGAAAATGGCAAGTATTTGGGGTACAACCATGGAAAGTGTGGACTGACTCCTGCCCGCTTTACCAGTTGTCCCCCCAGTATTCCTGTGGGGCTCCTGTGCTGCACACAGGTAATGAGGCAGCCTGTTTGCCCTGGGTCACTGTGGGTTTTCCACCTTGCTCTTTTGCTCTGCTTAGAGCTTCTCCTGTTGGAAACAGCCCCGAGTAGCCAGAGTCTTCGGAATGACACTTAATTCTCTTATCGTTGTCCTTAATGATCAGACAGCGGTGGAGACACATCACCATAATTGTGTTTGTCTCCTTCACTGGCTTTTCCTTGTAAATTTGTTTCTTGCATTTGTTTCTGGATGGCAGATGTGTTAACGGATGGGTAGTTTCAATGTGTTTATCTTTCGTGTCTGTACATTTTGGATAGAGAAGCAGTAAGAAGAGATAAGCACATAGAAACCACTTCTGCATTAATGCCAGTAATTCAGAGATTATAAATATATATGAGAGGGTTTCCGTGATTATGAGTATATTTTAATGTTTTGTTTAATGCATTAACTCTCTGGGGACAAGACAGAGAAAACCTCATTTGTATAATTTGAACGGCTAGCAATAAAAATAGGAGCAAAGAAAGGACAAATTAAATAATTATGGTTTCAAATGTATGCTGATAGAATGTCCTCTGAGGACTCGGTCCTTGCCATGGTGTCTGTATGGCTCCAGCCCATCCTTTCCTGGACCAAAGCCTTGGACTGCGGAGCCTGCAGCACCAGGTCCCCGGCATCTCCTCAGGGATGGCAGGACTGAGGGAAGTCAAGTTCCAGCTCATGCGGTGGTACTTTCCATTTGAAAGCTCTATGGAAAGGACAGCAGGGACTGCCAAAGCCAGTTGTCCCCCTCTTTCCCTGGGTGGAAGGCAGATGATCACGTACTAAGGGGAGAGGCATGTAGGAGAAGACAAATTCATGTAGTCCCTATGGTGGCTATCTGGTTCTTGGAACAGCTCCTCCTAGCAGAGGAGGTACAGATGTGTGCTCACCAAAGGATACTTCATTTATGTTCTTTCTTGCTGATTCACAGTCTAAGCTGTTTTCAATTCTGTGTGTATCCAACTCTTTGTTCAGGGTCACACTCCATCGTCTCACCCCTTTATTTGCAGATTTCTCTTATTCCAGCACAGCATGCCAAGGAATAAAAAAAATAAAACCCAATTGCTTAACTTTTCTCACAGTTGAGAAAAGACTTGGGAAAAAAAAAAACAAACACCACAACAATAATCTATCAAAACATTTCCCATGGGCAAAGGCTGCTTGACCAAACATGCTCAGGCTTACCGGCAAAAATGAAACACTACTTTTCTCTTTCTCACTCCTTTTGAGTCCTTGTCACCAGCAGAGCACATCTCTGCTGCCATAGGGCAGGACGTAGACCTTCATCAGGAAGTGCCATGCCGTGAGGATTTCCTCCAGCCACTTCCAATAGCCAACGTGAGAAGAGTCTATGGGTTATTTGCCATACGCCCAAGCTACAGGAGCAGGCAGCAAAGAATGCCTCTGGTTGCCTGTCTGGTTTAGTGCTTTGTTTAACAGCTTCAAGTCTGCAGGAAAAAAATGTAAGGTCTTGGTGTCCAATTGTGTTGTACCCTTGCAGCCAGTGGAATCTGGAGCGAGGAGCTTTCCCCATGTCCCAGCACCGTCTTGCTTGGCTTCTCTTGGCTGTTGGCATGGAAGAGGGTGAGCTGCTCCGTTACCACCGCCCAGACCCCTGCACCCATCACTGGCCCCATTTTCCCAGGTGTCATTTATTGCTTGATGGAGCGAAAGACCCGGGAAGGAGTTTGTTGCTGGTAGGAGTTCTGGCTTCCAGTTCTGGCACCGTGCCTCGCAGAAGAGGTTTGCTGTTTCCATGACAATTTTGGCAGCTTTTTGGCTTCTGGGCTGTCCTGCCTGGACTTCAGGAAGGGAACTGGGGAGATGAGATCAAGAGGAGTATTTTGTTATTGAGAGCAAAGACTTTCCCACCCTGCACAGTCTTCCCACACTGTGCTTGCAGATGCAGATATGTGGCTCCTGTGGATGTGTTTTTCTTCTGGGACACATGTCTGTGTAGATCCATTTCACTCTCCTGCAGTTGGTCCCATGTGACATGATATTGGTTAACCCAAGATTTCCACTCACAACATGCAGTCACACAGATACTCACCGATTTTTGCAGGGACAAGGGTGTTTGAAACTTGATATGCCTACACCATTGGGAAGTATACTTATATGTCAGTATTCCTATTTCTGAAGTATACAAGAACACCCCATATAGATGGAAACCTCTTTATTCTTCATTATCTTAATTTTCACTGCAAGAGGCTGCACATCATCAGGCTGCTGCGTTGTTCCTGGCAAATGGCAGCCTCAGGAAGGGCCTTAATACCCCTCGCAGCAAATTGCTGGAGGACTCCCTGGAGGATGCAGTCACCAATTTTCATCTTTGAAGGTCCGTGTGGAACAGGCAGATGGCTGAAAAATACCCAACCTTGAGACTTGAAGGTAACCTGAAAACATTAGTGAGAATTTTACCTCTCTGTGGGGAGAAAAATGAATACATTGCAGCTCAGACCTCTTGGAAAGATCTAATGTGGTATCTATTTCAGATATAAATTTGACTATATAAAAATGACACCTTTCTACTCAGCCTCTGGTGCTGGATCCAGCTCTGACTTGTAAATTAAGAGTAGATCCATTAAGTCGATGGAATTACAGCAGCTGATGTGACAACAGCCTCACCTTGACAGTATTTCGTTCACTGCAGGCTTCACTGAGCTCCTGCTGATATAAATCAGAAGAAACTCTTCCGAAGGTAACGCTGGTGGAGAGGCAATGAAAGGGAAGCAGGATCTGCGTGGTTTCAGGCAGCAGACAACCCATGCACACTCCCCTTGGCACCGAGGAGGCAGCACCCCCACCGCCTCGCCAGGCACTCGGGAACTGCGCTGGACCGATGGCATCAAAAATGTTTTTGCACAACTCTTGAGCATCCTTTTGTCTTGCTGCCTGGAGGCACCTCTGCACCTCCTCCTCGATATGCCAAGGTTACCACGTGGACATCACGGAGCTGCTCATCCCACCCCAGCCTGTTTCTCCTCCTGCTTGCAGAGGACTAGCTTTTCCCCTGCCATGAGGATTTAGGAGGAGGATTTTTGATACTTTTTCTATTCCATATCCTTTTATTGATGCACTTGTGCCAGAGGCCGTATTATGTTTTTAGCTTTTGAAGGAGAACATCCCGGTCTTCATGGAGGCTTTATGAGTCAACCTACCCCGAATACTGGTGCATACTGTGAGGCTGTGTAGGATCTTCTTGTTTTCTCCTGTGCTAGCCAGAGCCCAGAAGAACAGTCTGAAAAAGCAGACGTGGTAGATGAAGCCTTGGTAAATCCAGGTTCAGTTCTCAGCTGCGGGAGGCAATTAGAGAGGTTACCAGGTCACAGCCAGTCGGCGACTGCTCTGATGTCTCAGGTGCGGGTACCACTTACCTGCTGCTGGTTGTGCACGTTCGTGCTGGAAATGGTCTTCCTCCAGGCACGTGGCTGTGTGAGATCCTTGGGCTGTCTCTGGTAATGATTATTGAGGATTTAATAGCATTATTAGTTTAGCCAGTCAGACCTTTATCAGAAGACATTAACAAGTGCATGAGAGCTTTAATATCCTTGGCAGCTCTATTTCTTGCCAGGTAATTGCCTTCAGGTGGTTTTATTTCACTGTCTGGATTTTCTTTCATTCCCCATTTTATACTTGATCTTGTTTCGGGAATGTTTTGCCACATTTTCCTTCCTCACATAAAGAAATAACAGCTCATGACTTGTGAGCACCAGGTAACAGGATACATCTGCCTAAAGACCCATTCATACAGATCTAATTCAGCAGCTCCATTCTTGTGGTGAAGGGCTGAGGAGAGGAAAGCAGGGCTTGACTGAAAACACATCAAGTGGAAAATGAAGAAAGGCAAAGACTACTCGGCACTTGGGGTAGCAGCACGCCCGTGCAGCCGCCCAGAGGTGCTGGAGCATCGCCGGCTCATGGCTGGCAAGTCCTCATGGCCACTCTCCGCAAGCTCAGCCTTGCTGCGATGGTTAGAAATGAGAATAGTTTGATCTCTCCAGCCTGTACTGGCCAAGAGCGACAGATCCCCAGGCTGTGGCCAAGCCTGTTTCATGAAGCACGAGACCCAGCTTGGGAATCCTCCCCAGCGGCTCTGCTTGAGGACATGGTCTTCAGCATTTGAAGGTGCAGAGCTGAGAGGCTCAGCTTGGCCAGGCACGAAGAAACCATCTCCTGCAGGGCAGAGGAAGGCCAACTGCCAAGCACACGGGACAGCGAGAGCCTGGCCATCAGCGGTGCTGACTGCTGGCTTCTCTGCAGATTGGACCCAGAGAGCCTGGCAGAGGGCTGCGGCTGGGAAACACCGGCCTGGTTAAGGTTTGATTAAAGTTTGGTGATTTTACCCTGTAGTGCACACAGCATTTTGCGCTCCACAGTATCTGCTGGCATAAAACCTCACAGAGACAGGGGTAAGGCATACTGGGACAAGCTGTTAATTCCTGGACCTTACAGATGCAGAAATATTTCGTATGTATTTTTAAAAAGGAAGTCTCCTCGGGTAATTTCCGAAGTTTGCAACATAAACTAGCTGTCTTAGTCAGGGTGCAATGAGATAAGGTGGAAAAGGTTGGGCATAGAAAACATTTAAAATGAAAGGTCACGTTGCAGCTCCATGGGACTTCCCCTTCCCTGTGCGGCGAGGACAATCACCAGGTAATCAGTGCCCCCTGCTCTGGCAGTCCTGAGCCAGCTCTTTCCCGGTGTGCTCCAGGCACTGATTTCTTCAGGGGGTTTCTTGCAATCACCAAGAGACACTGAGCAGGAAGACTCTGGTGTAGATTCCTCACTTGAAAAAATGTTTTCTGCAAGTGCTGAAATCCATCTCTATTGCTGAAATACTTTAAAATTATTGTTTGAATGAAATAATTAAATTATAAGACTGCCTCACAACCGTTAGTGAGCGGGTACCGTTGTGGAGTGGAAAGCGGCATCCTTCCCTCTCCAGGTCAGGCAATTATCCTGGTGTGGCTCCTCCTCTGCTGCAGACCAGGTTTTCCCGACTGATTCAAGCTAAGAATGAAAAAATATCTAAATCGGGGCAGCCGGGAGCCTCATCATGGGCTGGCAGGGAAGCTTGGGGGCAGGCAGTTGCCTGAGCCTGCATTGACTTTACAGCTGTGTTGTGTCAGCTCTGAGTCCTGGGACTTTGCTGAAAGATGTTTAAGCAGGCAGAGGAAGCCACTGCTGAATTCCTGTGCCCCTGGGACTGACCTAAGCAATAGTTCATCCCCAGAAAGTTTGGGAAAGTCTTGTACGATCCCCACATGTGCCAGGCAAGCACTTTCCTGGAGGTTTGCCGGAGGGCTCCAGTGATCTCTTTGGTAGTACCTGCTCATAGCTGCTCTTTTATTTGCTCCTCTAGCAGCCTCTGGTGATTTACTTGCATATTGAATATAATCACAAAAGTAAACTGAGCTGCGCTGATTTTTCCTAGAAAATTCTGACGGAGAGTTCTCTGGCTCTTTATAACAAGGGCATCACAATGTGCTGGAAACCCAGGCCACTCCTGTGCTCTCCCTGTTCCTTGAGACGTTTCAAGTCAGAAGAGCCCATGTGTCTGTGTGTGGGACATGCTGTGATGGGGGAGTGCAGGAGGGGACATGGGAACCGTGCTGGGGTCTGCTGGTGTTGCAGATAACTCTCCAGCCAGCTTCCATCCTAGTTTGAATCCCAGCATCAGTAAGACTAATATGTAAACTAGCGACAGGCAGCAGTTTCCCTTTGAAGGACACCCTTCTTTCTGGGATGCTCAGGGTGAAGGTGCTGACTCATTGAGAGGGCTGATGGATATTAGACGAGAGCCGGGTCTGTTATTTCTGTGGTGTTGCACTGGAGTGGGCACCGTGCACCGTTCGCGGGGACTGCTCAGCTCCCGCTCTGTGAGGGACTGAGTGAGCATTTCTCAGCCTGCGCTGCGTCAGCGTTAACGTGTCCTACCTCCAGATGACTTGGTCCTGCAAAGTCTGACTGTCAATCAAATTATTCCAGGTCTGAAATCATCCCCTGCTCCCACTCTTTGAAACAGGACTCAGGTTAATGTGCAGCTTTTTTTGCATAGGGATGTAAGAATAAGGGTACCGAACAGACCAAACGATGGTCAGCCCAGCATCATACTCCCGATGGTGGCCAGTAGCACGTGCTCTGGGAAGGACCAAAAGTGGAAATTATAGGTTATATACCCAGTGCTCTCTAAGCCAGAAGTCACATTGTTGTTTTTAATCACCCTTGATGGCCCTTTCTGCTGCGAACTGTCCAGTCTTCTCTTGAACCCGTTTTATTGCTATCAGCCCTCACCACCTCCTCTGCCCATGAGCTCAGCTGCTGCTCACGGTGTGAGGAAAGGTGCTGCCTTGCCCTTACACGTGCTGCCTTGCCTTTACACATGCCGCCTAACCATTTCACTGGCTTCCCCTGAGTATTTTATTATGAGAAACAGTGATTCATCATTCTCCATACGAGGGCTACATACCAGTCATGATTCTATCTACTTCTATGATACCTTATATAAAAGATAATCTCTTTTTTCATCTCTCCAGTGGTGCACAGGCAGAAAATAAACCTGTAGCATTTTTGAGATGATACTGACAGCACATGAACAGATCATGGGATAGTCCCAGAGAGAGTTACCGAACAGCAATTCTCTGTATTTCCTTACTGCAGCAAAGGGTTTCAAGTAAAGCTGTTTTAAACATCCTATTTTGGTAATGTGGTAAAATGCCTGTATTGATTCAAATGGCAAAGCAGAGAAGAAAGACCCGTGGGGGGGAGGAGTGGGATTGAGATGCATTAGCAGCATTGCCGCGGGAAAACATTGTCCTCGAGACGTCTAAAATCCACATTTCTAGTCTGCCTGGGCGCATTTAGAGAGAAGCACTTTTCCTCAGCCATGCAGCGAGTGCAAGACTTTCGGCTTGAGCTCCTTTGAGGAAACCATCTGTGCTCACCAGCCAGAGCCGTGTCTGCTCCGGATGCCTCACAGGGCCAGGAGTCCCTTGAATGCCTGTCAAAGAGCCTGCCATCTGAAACGAGGAGCTTGTGTGGCCTGGAAGCCCCTCAGATGTCTTCTCAGCTCTAAATGTAAAGAGGTGTTTTATTAGATAGGAGGGGAAAAACGCCACTTTTCCCCAATGCCGAGGTTTCACCTCACTCGGAGCCAGCCTGAGTCACCCAGGCACTGCTGCGTTACGCAGACCTGTTCAGGTTAGGAACATCACTGCCAGAGCCCGGGCAGCTCACGGGGTGCTGTGTGGCTTTCACATTGACGTCACTGCTTCTCATTTACCCTTGGGTGAGAGTGACCGAAATTCATTACTACCTGGCAGCCATCGGGTAAGCCGTGCAAAATAAATCAGCATTCTCCATCGCAAACAGGTGTCTGCAGCACAAAAGGAGCCATTCAAATCAGCAGGGCAGGAAGGGATTTTTCATCAGAGGAGTGAAGAGATGAATGAGTCGTTAGAGTGAGGGGAACTCGCAGGCAATGAGTGATAGTGGTCAGAGGCAGGGGGAGATTTCGCTATAGAAATGGTGGAGAAGTGGTTGGAGCGTGGGGGATAGGGAGCGAGCGTCCGAGTGAGACAAAGAGGAGGTAAAGTGAGCGATTCAACTTTATTATAGGAAAACAGGAACACTGAATGAAACTGGAAAACACATTTAAAAGTGTGAAGAGCAGACGACCTTGCCTGGTGGAAGCGGCCCTTGCCACGGTGCATCTCGGTGGTCAGGAGCTCTGCGGGGCTGGAGAAAGGCATGGGTGTCTGCGTCGGGAGGGGAAGGCACAGGCACGTTCAGGAGAACACACAGTCCCTGGTGTTTCTGCCTCCGTGGAGGGTACAGAGACGGTCAGGGTAGTACCCAGGCAACAGTTCATGAGCTGAGAGAAAATAAAAATCTTCTCTGGGATACTTTAAAATGTGGATTTCTTGCACCTTTGGTTGCATCGTTTGATCCCAGCTGTTTTCAGAGCTGGGCCAGCACATGAGACAGAGCTGGTCTGGCATCTCCACGGTCCATCCTTTGTGGTTTATTCAGGGCAGGATTAAATACATTGGTCAGGGAAGTTTTAGTGTTGTGTCACATCTGGTCTGGGGGCGGAGGACAGCTGTTTCCAGGACCTGCAGTCAGTGGGCATTTGGAGCAAGCTTTCAATGCTCCTCAGCCTGGTTCATTTTGCCAGCCCTAAAAATATGCCCTGAAAAAGGAAATAAAATCTTCACAGGCTTTTCTCCAAAGCTACTAAAAGATCAAGCAGTACCCTCCTATATCACCTGCAAAAATGCAGATGTTCTCATCTCCCAGCACACATAAAAGCCATTTCTCACCCAAAGTAAATCTGGGTAGTTGTAATTTCTTTTTTGTTCACACAAAAAGAGAATACAAATTACAGATGGCACTGCCTGTTAAGGAGGAATCTTTTGTTTTCTGGGCAGATCGTTAGTAACATAAAATGTTACTGTGTGATCGTTACAAAGGTGGGAATCCTGTTGGGTTGAATGGCTATTTTTTGTTTCTGTTTTTTTTTTGTGAGCAAAAGGCTGCCTAGAAGGTAGGAGGATAT
>Ga0181612_163969_pt1 | contig 12671 bp, 9 predicted proteins | sample HoacroProtozoa21_FD_119630 | JGI IMG/M metagenome (GOLD analysis project Ga0181612, IMG submission 119630) | Hoatzin crop microbial communities from Cojedes, Venezuel. Combined Assembly of Gp0051906, Gp0051904, Gp0051908 | reverse complement strand
AGTTTCTCTAAACCTAGTATAGTTAATTTTAAACTTTTAACCATAGTAGGGGGAGGGCTTTATTAATTTCAATTATCATTTCACATTTTGATTCCCCTTTTTATTCATTAGTGTAACAAACTCACCACAGAAACTGCAGAAAAACAGGGTAGAAGGGACCACTGAAAGCAGCCTTGCGCATTCTTCTGCCCCAAGCAGGCTCAGCGATACTTTTGTCATTCCCAACAGTTGTGTGTTCAGTTAGACTTTAAAGATGTCCCTTTCTCGAGGCTTCACAGCCTGTCCAGGTGAACTGTTGGAGGGCTTCATCATCCTTCCCATTAGAAAGCTTTTTCATGTGTAGCCTTTTTTTGCTCTCCCTGCAGTTTATGGCCATTCTTTTTTGGCATCCACTGTGAATGTGGAGAGTAAGTTGTTCCTTTCCTGTTTGTAGTAAAATTTTAATGTATTTTATGATTGTTAGGTCCCACATCCAGTTTAGCCTCATCAGACTGAACAACCCCAACTCTTTTGCAGCTGATAGTGCTCTCTCTGTCATCTCTCTGTGTATCTTATGAGGCTTATTGATTTGTCTATGTGATATTCTTTTTTGCAAGGATAAAATTGGTTTGATAGTGGATACAGTGTACCTCTTTCCATAGTTGAAAAAGCCGATCTCGCTAGCTTTCAGTAAACAACACAGCTTACCACAGCCTCATCAATGTGCTGGTCTTTGGCTAATAGAATCTTGTGACTTTGTTCTCATTGGTGGATGGAGACGGAGTATACAGGAATGAAAGGAAAATACCTCAGATCTCTTATTACTAATTATGATCTTGAGAATATTCTGTAGTTGGAGGGGGAAAAAGAAGTTTTTAATGGAAGTCTATGTCGATTCTTTTGCACGGCAGTGTTAAGTTCTGGGTGAGAAGTGTGGAGACGTTGTCTTGCTGAAGTTAAGCTGTGAAGGTGATGCTACTAGGACCTATTATGAAATTTATTTATTTTTTATCTTGCAGCTTCTTATAGGGAGCTAATTCTTTGTGTTATGTTGTAGCGCACTGCCCTTCAAATCTGTTGAGACAGGTTTTGGCATCTTTTACTCCAAAAGGTTATAATCCTTACATTGATTTTGTTGCTGACGCAGTAAGCCCTGACAAAAACTAGTAATGAGCTGTGTTCATTACTTTCTCTTATATGATTGTACAAAACGTGATTTTTTGTAGCTCATGTGTTGAGCTGGGACTTAAATCCTTCCCTGCTGGTCTGAAGGGAAAATGGATAAATAATTTTTTTTTGTAGTCAGGTTAAGTACCAGCCAGGTCTTTCGAATCTGCAACCACCTCCGACAGAGTTATTTCCTGGACAGCCAGTAAACAAAGGTGTCTGGCAACACACAAGGGACATGAGCACTTTTAAGTATTCTTTACATGTCTAGGAAAAAGTTTGACTTTATCAGTCAACAGTCTTGGGGGCAATGCTAAGCATGGATATCTTCATTACTTTTCAATTAAACAGCAGGCTTATGGATTACAGGAAATCCTTGAGGGAGAAGTTGAGCTCTGAATGTAGTGCTCCGGTATCACAATGGGGAGAGTTTATCCATAGAACAGTATGCATTTTGGGAAAGGATCCCAAAGATGTGATTTATTGTCTGGAAGGTGCAGGGCTGTGAGAAATTCCTTGAGAATTATTTTTATCTGACATTCTGCTGACTGATAGGAACAGAAGGAGCTGAGAAATCAACTCCCAGAATCGCTGGTTGTTACAATTTCTCACCATTAAAAAGTCAGTATTTCTTTGAGCTTATCGTACCATTAACTCATGTTCTACTCCTGTCTCCAGGTTTCTTAGTACCCAATATGATTGCATGATTTTAAGAAATTTTTCATCTTCCCATCTTCCTTGAAGAGCAATTCTTTCAGGGATATGTGACATTACAGTGACAAGATTTCCAGAAACAAGGCCAGATCCCCAAATAGTTGTGGGGTGCCTTCCAGTAAAGCTGGAAGGTGACAATTCTCTGAGTTGGTTAGGGAGAATGATCTGCTCATGGGGAAGTATTTATGACAACATAATGATTTGTGGAAGGAGACTGGGAAAAATGCTTCTGAATCCCAGTATGGTCATTGCAAGGTATAGACTTTGGGGTTTTTTTGGGAGGTCCATCCATAATGGATGACCATTGGCTTTTGAGGACACCCTCCAGCTATTGATTCAATCTCAGCAAGAACAAAGTGGCTTTTTGTAGAAAGCACCGAGAGGGGTATATTCAGCCTGTCTAACCGCTTCTGAGCTGTTACCAAGACCTTATAACTTCCTGGAGGCCAATCTGACTACTTTCCTGTAAAGAAATATTGCAACAGGGAAAGAGGCACCTGGGTGATGCAGCTGGTTGCCTACCAGCAAGATAGAGAGCATGCTGAATAGAATAGCAGAGTTGTACACTGCGCTGAGGTGGATTGTAATGGACACAGAGGCAAGACCAACAGCATTGTTATCCTGTTTTGTTCTACCATGATTCCTCTAGCGTGTAGGTGTTACTGGAATAAGGGTTTATATCATCTCTGTTAGTTTGCAGTAGCCTGTTTAGACAGTGCTGTGGCATGTGTTTGTAACAGACTGCTGCATCTCCTGGACCACTGAGCGGCAATTGTTCTGCAGCTTCTATGAAAGGTTACTCTACGTAAACTCAAAAAGGGCAAAAGGGAGTAAATGGAGGCCATGCTTGGTATATCTGCTGAGTGTCAGAATGGGATGATCTACAGTAGATGTTTGTGCGCTATGTAAACTTCACAGAGGGACCAACAGGGAAAAGTAAAAACACAAAACACTATCCTTTCAGTTGCCTGCTAAATAGTATCTCAGATAATGTCCTCTATGTAATAGAAAAAAGCTCACAATGACTTCATTGATGACACAAAACTAAATGCCTTAAAGGTTAAGGAACAACTATTAAAAAAGTGAGGTATCTTCAATTTATATTTCAGAACTTTATACCCATTATAAAACTGAAGATATTTTATAATTGCACCAACAACAATTAATTAACTTAACATCAAGAACTCCAGAATGATTGAATTAACAGTAAAATCATGATAAGGTTCCAGTTCGTCTTAGAGTTTTAACAAATAATTTATTATCCAGTAAATGCTTAGACTTAATGACATGTTTTAAGAGTCACTATTTTTCTCTCTTCCTTTACATGAGATTCAGTCCTAGCCTTGCAGTCCAAACTGAACTGCCATCTCCTGTACAGAGCTCTGCTGATTCAGCAAAGCTCTGCCGGAGACTCTGTCAGCTTGGGTGGAGCCGGTTTCAAAACTGAGCCAGTCACTATAGCAGGAAAAACTCATATTTGTTTCTACATCACAAACTTTGCACAATGTAATGCATACTTCAAATGATCCTGTGCTAAACTGCCTTGGACAAAACCAGCTTTGCAGTAACCCTGATGGCCCTCTGATTGCCACCGAGGCTGTTGGCACATAATACTTAGATCAGCTGGGCAGAACATGGCATTAATGTGATTGGGTAGCTTCTGCTCAAATATAGCCAGGAAAGCCAGCATGCACACAGTGAATTTTTCTGTTGGATTATTCTAATTTTTGTTTTTTCAGCTCCTTGACATCAACCGCAGTGTAAAAGTGCCTTGTAATGCAACTGGGCTCACCACTGCAGTGCAGTGGATACCGCTCTAGCATTGTATCACTTCCAAGTGAAAGTGGTTTGATCCCTCCACCTCCTTGCAGGTTTTTCTGTAACAACAGTTCTTTGGGTGTAGAAGTCATTTAGAGTCACTACTGTCAGAACCGCAGGGGTGGAACAAGCAGTTCCTTTAACAGAGGAGCTGATAAAGTCTGGCTCTGTGTGGGTCTGTCTCTCAAGAATGTGCTTCTGTGTGGAGTCTCTGAAAGGAGTCCAAGAGCATTTGTGTCCCTGATGGTGAGTTTATGTTTCAGCTTTCATCTCTACTGGAGCACTGAGAGAAGCTTGCTCTCTCTCTCTCTCTGTTCTCTCTAGCCACCCATTTTCCTAAGGCTGTGGGAATTCTGTATCGTGGAGGGCTCTATCTGCCTATTGGAGTTGGTCAGAATGTGTTCTTGTGTTGAAAAGTTATTATCCCTTTTGTTCTAGGATTTGTGCACTGGCTTTAGATATGATTTTCATATCCATAAGTACAGGATAAGCTTTTCCTTTAACTCTACAAATTATTTTGTATCTCGGCATCAGGGTCCTGCCATTCTTAGTCCCAGGAAAAGTTCCTATTCACTGAATCAGATGTGCAGTTTAATGGACTTGGAGTAGGGAATGTAGAGCTTATTACTGTTCAAACCAAATGTATGCTGACTGGGTGGTATTTCATACCTAGTTTGTTTCTTGTATTGGCTCTTACAGCTATGCAGGACAATGGAAAATCAGGGTCTTACTACTTTCTTAGGCAACTTGTGGTAAAAATTCTAAAGACGAAATCTGAATTCTTATGAGCTCAAGACATCTTTACTACTTCTTAATCAGTTTGAAGAATTCATTTTCTAAGTGTGTAGGGTCAAATTCTTCTCTTTTCACTCATGTAATTCCCACTTCCTTTCATTTTCTGTAGTGATTCTCAAAACAAATATGCTGAACTTGAACTTCTTCCTGTACAGCCAACACGAATTTTCACAGATGTTGAAAAACTTCTGTCAAGTTCACAGGACGTCTTCTGCTGATTAGCCTCATTAACCAAGACTTAGTGCTCTTACTTCCTTAGTTTTGGAGGAGTGAAAAGACCTTCATTCCAAAAAAGCCTATGAGATAAAAATAGGTAGTAGAAGCACTGCTTTATTGGTGTCCTTCCTTGTGGCTTTCTCTCCTTCTGAGTTTTTGTAAGAGTTTCTTAGTTCTGTCTCCTGCTTAGTCTTCAGCACTTTACCACATTCCCAGTGATTCCTAGACAAATTGTCTTTTTATGGCTATCTGGGCTGGCTCAGGCAGAAAAAGAAAGCATGAACAAAGTAAACCTTCCACACACCATTCACTGTTTCCTTTTGCATGCAAACAAACTGTTATAGGCCTCTCAGAAATCTGGCTATATAGAAATAAATATACTTACATACTCTATATTAAAGTACAATTCCGCCTCCACCTCTTTCACCCATTTTCATCCATCTTTGTATTAAGCTGGCCCCTTCCTTTCCAGAAGAGAAATAAACCAATGGCAATTGAACCAAATAGATTGGATGGCAACAAAGGGGGCATCGGACATTTAGATGACTTCATTGAGAAAAGTAATGGCAACAAAAAGACATGCAATAAATGAGCATGACACATGGCTGTTGTGTTTACCAGCATTTTTCCAATGGAAGAACCCCAGTGGTACTCACCGTCAACGATGACCAAAGGAGAGAGGTGATGCTCACTTCTATCTTGAAATTAAGATCAATCCTTGCCAGAAACAGAAGGTCAGATTGTTTACGGCCTTCACTGTATGAGAAAGGGGGGGGACATCCCTTTAAGAAGAACAAGGGTTCTTTACTTGTTTACCAGTTTTTTTCACTTATGCTGATATAAATCCATTTAATCCTGTCCTATAAGTAAAAACAGAAGTTTAGCTCCTTGCACTTGCAAGTTTTGTAGGCTGCAGTCTATTTAAGCTGAATTTAGACTGCCTGCTCCCGTTTGATGGCACTGCGAGTGGCCATCTGATATTAAGTCAAATGTATCACATTCAGTTCAATGTCTTATTTCAGAAAAGATTGGGTGATTATTGAATGTCTATTCACTGACAGCAGAGGTACGGATAACTGGAGATGAATATATATGTCTTGTTGATGAAACAATATTTGTAAGGAGGGATTTCTGAAAGGACTGTACAGAAAGACATCCTTCGAAGGTTGGCGAGTTTCTAGTTTCCACTGCTTGGGAACCAGTGGTATTTTTGGAACTGATTTCACAGTTCAGACTGGAGTGCATAACAGCATCTTCTGCTCTTACCATTGCTGAAGCTCAGTGAGGAAGATCATCTAGATGAAAAAAACAAACTAACAAAGAGTCTAGTCTGTCCCAGAATCGAGAAAAAAAGGAAGAGAGACAGGATTTTATGGAAGGGTAAAGATCTTAATAATGGGTATGATTCTATGTACAGAGGACACGAACAAGAAGCACGTTAAGCATCATGGGGCCTAGGCCATGTCCCTGCATGGAACTTCATCCTTAAAGTGTGACTTGGTTGCTGGTGGACCTGTACACTAGATATAGAGAAGGAAAAGTGGTAGATTGATGTATTCAATAGACACTAGACAAGTAACATCTTTCAGGCTGCACTGGCCATCTGAGGTCATGCAGTATGTTTTGAAGTAGTTGAAAAGTGTTCTGTGGTTTTCGCATCTCTCTGTTTCTCAAAGGTTCAAAATTGTCAGCTCTGAATGACAGGAAACATGGGAGGTTGCTGTGTTACGGACACAGGCGTGCAGATCAGAACTACTCAGATAAGTGTGTGGCTCAGTGCTTTGGGCGTTATCCTCATTTAACTGCTTAAAACCAACTTCATGTACCCAGTAAGAGCAGGATTTGCCTTTCTGGATAGAGTAGGCTTGTGCAGCCTTTGGAATAAGCAGCATGTGACACTAATGATTATTTTAAATTGTGAAAAGGAATGACTGCAGTGCCCCAGAAAGATTCCTTTTGCTTTTTGAAGGGGAGGGTGTGTGTGTTGCAGGGGAAAAGGCTGCCTGTTGAAAACTAGAAGGAAATGGCTGTTTTTCTCTAGGTGTTTGATGTGACTGGCAGCCCCTGTCTGAACTTACCAGTGATTTGCTGTTTCATTAGCTGCCAGGTTTTCAATTTCTGCCTCTTGGAAGTTACACCGCTTTGAACAAGTCCCCACAGTAATTGAATTTGCCACAGAAATAGAACACTGGAAAATGTCATTTTCTTCCCTGCATGAAGGCAAGCAGGCAGATGCATAGTCCTGCTGGACTGCTTGTCTTACTACCCCTCTGCTGCCTCCTGCCTCCTTCCCCCCACCCACTACAGCAATGCATTTGCTGATGGCCCCCACCATCCACACACACAGAGTCACAAAAAAGACCTCCTTTTGAATCGGCAATGAGTGCATCAGCCTGTCACTTTGTAATTTTCTCCTAAATGCCTTCCACAAATAATGGTTTTCAAAATGAGCATTAACAGGCTTGATTACATGAAATTGTCCTTTTAATTTACACCAGGATTCTATTGATCACACAAGTGGAGATTAAAGTGTTCAATGAAGCCCATGATGAGGTATTAACCAGCTAAGGGTCCTCCAGGGGCTGCCAGGAATGGCCAGGAATATGCTAGAAGTGTACAGTTATTTCCCCATAATGAAGTGGCACTATGCGAAGGCATGAATCGCTGGCAGGAAGAATAGATCGGAGATGATGAGCTCTTCAAAGTCATTTCTCGCTCACTCATTCAGCCTCATGCCCAGATCCTCTTGCGATTCTTCTGCATTACTTGTCATGAAAAGCCACGATTTACTTAGCCAGCTGATGCAATTTTTATGACCTTATTGCTTTTTCACCATGGTAATAGTTTTGAATCAATTTATCAATCCAGCGATGCCATCAGACATATTGCCCTGAAGATCAAGTCCAGGTCATTCCATCAATTCACTGTGGTTTACGAAGATAGAGAAAAAAGCCAGGGCGTATGGGCTATCAACTTCAAATGGCTTAGTAAACACACTGCTGCTACTTTAACTGCTTCACTTCTGACTCCAGACCTTTTTGCTTATAAAAATCAACCACCACGCTTTCCTTCTCTCCCTGCATTTTAATTTCAAACATATTAGCTGTGCTGCAAATAATCTAGGAAAGAGCTGGTGGAGGACTATATAAGTATTCCAACACTGTCACGAAAGCCTGGAAAAAACAAGCAGGTTTTTAATACTTTTTTCACTATTGCATTTCTAGTTTTTTAGTTTGTCTGCCAGTTTTCGTGCACTGTCAAGGAACGGTAACATCCTGTGTCAATGATGCAGAAACCAAGGGAGCACTAGCAAGGAGAAGGAAAGCATAGCTTCAGGAACAGATAACTGGATACTGAGCTTTTCCCTATTAAAAGCCTTGGTCACAGTGTCCAGAAGACATTACCAACCAATGGAAGTTTGATAGACTAGAACCCACATTGCACACTGCAGAAATCAGCGCAAGTTTTACTGGCAGGCAGGTTCTGGATGAAAATACGCAGTAAGCATGTCAAAATTGTGGTAGCAAGAATCTGGCAAAGAGCTAGCAGGGATTTGTGTCAAGGTTAGAGCCAATACTGGTACTTCACAAAGATTTTAGGATTAGGGAAATGCTTTTCCCATCATACCTTTCCCTTGAGGTTTTATAAAACCAATGCTAGCTCAGTTCCATCCAGTCTGCTCTGTGAATCAATGTCGTCCTCCATAATTTCTTGACACACTGTTATCTAACTTCATTGTATCTCTTATAACATAGAACTACAGAGAATTGCTGTGATTATTTATGAAGAATTTTACATTTGGACCCAGAATTCAGAGGGGTATTCTCTGAGTGCTAGGAAGTGGCACATCTTCCTTCACCATAGTAACCAGGGTCTGAGACATAAATCTGTTTTTTCCAGTATTCGCATACACTGACTCATGAGGAGAGTCACGGAAAGTCTTTCCCTGCCTCGCTGCAGCTGTCTAAACTCTACAAACACATGTGATTCGAGCACAAATGAAGTCTTTATAGGGAAGTGATGAAACCAGCCAGAAACCATTTACACAACATCCATGCATGGTTTCCATATGTTCAGTAATCTGTGGCATACGTTGTTTTCACAAATCTAAGCAATACCCTGCAATAGGAATAGTACATATGGAAGCATAGGCTATTGCGGCTTGAGACACACAAGAATGTATACAAAGGAGATCAAACACATGTGATCTGAGCTGCTGTGAAGCCTGAAAAATCCTTGGGGCCAGAGGACCTCAACAGTATCTTCAAATCTCATCTCACTACTCTCCATTTATATCTGTGGTTCTATTAACAGCTGTGACTCTTCCTACACACCTTGTATTCCTTGTTCCATTAGAGCAGCACAGTTGCAATATTATAAACCAAATACTGTTCAGGTATATGAAAAGATCTAGTCAGTATGCGTGAGGACATGAGCTGCCAGCTTGTGACTGACATGGCTATGAGACAGGTATGGCACAAGTATATATACCTATGGGGTAAACATAGCTGACTGCTTCAGTGATTGTGGTGGAAGAACTTTACATACAGTGAAGAGGTAATAATTTTTTCTGTTGGTAGTAGGAAAAATTGGGCCAAAAAGAAACTGAATGTTGTGGCTTCAACAGGTTGAGGGCTTTCAAACGCTAATGACCAGTGTCAGTGCCAGATACTAGATATAAACATCTTATTTGGTTCTGCTTGTTTTAAAATAACTCCTCCTTGATACTTGAACCTGGTAAATCTAGAGAAACTAGCAAGGAGAGTGAACATCACCAAAGTGCTGGCTTTTTGGTCCAGAAGGCTCCAAATGTCTGCCTCTACTTTGTAAAGCACATTTTAGTGTGCAGAATGATCTTGCTGTAAAGCCATAGTCTTTTGGTCTCAGTGCCAAACTTTCAGCTCAAGGCTGCTGGGAGCCCTGCCTTGGCTGTATAAGCCTAACAGCTGTTCATGTTAGTAAAGCAGGTTCAAATTTATACTCGAAAAAAAAGTGGCTCATAAAAAAGAATATGAAACAATGACAACTATGGAGAAAAGGTAATAATTTAAATCATGAAAAATTAATCAGGGAGTGATACATTATTTTTTGAAGCAAAATGTGTTGCAGTAAGAAAAAAAAAGCCTGTGGCTTTAATTAATTCTGCTTAACATCAATAGAATAAGGTCAGGCACACCAAAAACTGTTGAATAAAGCAAAAGTGTGTGAAAGATATATTCTCTAATGTTACTCATAATGAGGAAGGGTTATCTTGTGGTCAATACAGCACGATTATTTTTAAGTTAGAGGCACAACTGCTGAAAATATACAGTGGCCATAACAACATACCTAACTGGATTGTGAAAAAGGGTTCACATAAAAAACATTTTATGAAATGATACTCCCATCTAGTTAATCATAATTTATAGCTATTTCTAGCCCTTAAACAACCCCAATTTTGTTCAGTCCAAAATAGGGAGCCTTCCTAGCATGAATGAACCACACTGTGCATTTGAAGTCACAACAAAATTAGAAGAATATACGCCCATGTGCCAAGAAGAGGCTCTCAGCTCAGCTGTTTTGCAGGTTCGCAAAAATAAAAGTCTTGGAAAGCAACTGTAAAGATACTGTTCGTAGTCAGAAACAACCTCAATTGGTTTTCCTTATGGCACTGTATGGGACCTATAGAAACAGCAGCTTCCTGAAAAAGGAAGATGCTTTCAAAAACATACAGAAACATGTAAGAAACAAATAGGTTCCCAGATGGTTCAAGTTCCAACTGTCTTCCTTATCTGTTCCTGAGCCTGGACTAGGACTCTCTGTAGCATACATATTATTGGGAGGGATTCACCTGTGCAAAGTTTAGAGGTCCATACATCTCCTAGCTGTTCCGGTGCCTTTTGGAGTCAATGAAGAGACACTTCTAGATAGTGTTTCATATAATACATTTTAAGTGACTGACTTCAGTTTCCCTCAGCCAGTTACTGGTAGCAAGGACTCACTCAAAGGCCAGTTGAGATTAATTTGATTATTTGTATGTGAGCAGAGTTCTGGCAGGTCCTGAGGACACCTGGAGGCTTAATTGCCCTGAGCAGGCTCACCTACCTTGACTCCATACTCTCTGAGCCATGGCCTCAGGACTCCTATTTAAGCTTAAGTGCAGAGGCATGACCCTTTTCTGATGAGTCTTGTATTCCTTGAGTGCTGTTGGTGAAGACTTTTTGCTGAAGACAGCAGCCTTAGTTGCTGTCACCAGCATGCTCTGCTCTCTTCTTTTGAGTGCCGTGTTCTTCCCTGGCTACTGGATTATCTGACTCTGGGGTGTGTGCAGCCTGGCTCCTGCTTCTCTAACAGGTACTGCCTAATACATTGCTAACATAATTTTATGTCCAGTTAATAATAGTTAGAAATATTTAGAATCTCAAGACAATATTTGGTGTTGCTGAATTTCTAGAGCTTTCATGTTTTATTTAGGCTTGACAAAGGAGACAAATGTAAATAGTATTTGAAACATCTGTTTGAGGAATTGTTACACAAAGATTGTTCAGCCACAGCATTAGTTCAACTATCTCTGCTAGTTATATACAGATATAAAAAGATACTGAGCTTTTTCAGTCAAGCAGAGCAATTCTGGGGCAGTCATCCTGTTGTGAAGTTGCTGTAAGTTCCTTAAACCCATTACTGCAGCTCCTTTTCTCTGTTGAAACTGCTAACAGAGCTTCAGGTGGTGATACAGATGACATTTATTTATCACTGAAACAGACTGTGTTCATGTGAAACTTTTGAACAGTTTCAAAATGGCATTCTCGTGCTCTGTGTGTAATAGAAAGACTTCATATTGCCTCAATTCAGTTTGACCCAGTATAGCCTGTATGTTTCATCACACCAGCACGTAGTCTTCAGGCCCAATGGGAGCTGTGAGTAAGATCTCCTTTGCTTGCACAGTGTGTCATCTCCCAGGGAGCTCCACCTCTTGGGAAGGCTAGCTAGAAAATACTGTCATTGATTGTCTGCATGATGTTTAATTTCCAGTGCAGTTTTGTTACTGTCCTAGGGGTCTGTTGCTTTGTCCGAGTTGGTACTGTAAATGATTGGGCCTTCGTCAGATTTTATTAACTAGAGGTTATTTCTTTGGCAGAATTTCTGACTGAAAAAATGAGCACCTGAATGTATGTAGGGACAGGGGAGGACTGAATACAGCTGATGTCCTGGGTCTTAAGAGGTCAGCCTAGAATCTTGTCAGATGCATAAGAAGATGTCTGTGCTCCTTTTACTTTGAGGTAAGTAAGCAGAAACCGTTTTTAAAAAGAACAACTCTGATAGCCTATCTTTAGAGTAATTAACTCCACCCCCCAAAAATTTAAAAAAGAATCCAAACTCTAAGGCTGTCCTGATGACAGCGTGAGAAGTGCCCTGGGCATCATCTGTGTGTGCATTCACCATAGGAGAGCTGGAGTCTGCCTGACTGCTCTGTGCTCCAGGCTCTGTCCTGTAACACACTAGTCTTTATTTCGGTTACCTGCTGCTCAACCAGTGAGGACTGTGACCAAGATTTCCTTACACTGACATACCTGATGAAAGCTGCGTGCTCATAAAAGGTACTCATTCTTAAGGCACTCCTCTTAAAGTAACCTGTGTGGATTGCTTGCCTATTTCATAAAGTAAGTATTTTCAGTGTTTTCCTATGATCTTACATGCTTGATCAGGTTACGGTTATTTACCTCGTAAATAAAACCTAATAGCAATGGTCTGCTTATTGATTTTTAAGTACAGCTTGCTGTTTTGTGTATTTGAATATCCTAAGAGGCATTTGTCACTCCAATCTTCAAAAAGGGCAAGAAGGAGGACCCAGGGAACTACAGGCCGGTCAGCCTCATCTCCATCCCGGGAAAGGTGATGGAGCAGCTTATCCTGGAGGTCATCAAAAAGCAAGTGGAGGAAAAGAAGGTCATCAGGAGCAGTCAGCATGGATTCACCAAGGGGAAATCATGCCTGACCAATCT
>Ga0181612_144323_pt1 | contig 12671 bp, 6 predicted proteins | sample HoacroProtozoa21_FD_119630 | JGI IMG/M metagenome (GOLD analysis project Ga0181612, IMG submission 119630) | Hoatzin crop microbial communities from Cojedes, Venezuel. Combined Assembly of Gp0051906, Gp0051904, Gp0051908 | reverse complement strand
TGACACAAAACTGGGAGGACTGGCTGATACACCAGAAGGCTGTGCTGCCATCCACTGAACGCTGGACAGGCTGGACAGTTAGGCGGAGACGAACCTGATGAAGTTCCACAAGGGCAAGTGCAGGGTCCTGCACCTGGGCTGGAACAACCCCATGCACCAGTACAGGCTGGGGGCGGACCTGCTGGAGAGCAGCTCTGAGGAGAGAGACCTGGGAGTGCTGGTGAGACCCCACAGCGAGTTCTGAGTCCAGCTCTGGAGCTCCCAGCACAGCACACACATCGAGTTCTTGGAGCAGGGCCAGAGGAGGCCACAACAATGATCCGAGGGCTGGAACACCTCTCCTATGAAGACAAGCTGAGGGAGTTGAGGCTGTTCAGCCTAGAGAAGAGAAGGGTCCAGGGAGACCTCATTGTGGCCTTTCAGTAACAGAAGCAGGCTTATAAGAAAGCTATAGAGGGACTTTTTACCAGCGCATGTAGGGATAGGTCAAGTGGCAATGAATTTAAACTGAAAGAGCGTAGATTTAGATTGAATATGAGGAAGAAATATTTTACAATGAGGGTGGTGAAACACTGGGACAGGTTGCCCAGAGATGTGGTACATGGCCCCGCCCTGTAAACATTCAAGATTGGGTTGGACAGGGCTCTGAGCAACCTGCTCTAGTCGAAGATGTCCCTGCTTATTGCAGACAAGATGGACTAGATGACCTTTAAAGGTCCCTTGCAACCCAAACTATTCTACAATTCTATGATTCTATGATTTTCATCAATGTGATAGAAAAAGTTTAATGTTTCTTACCTCATGGATGTAGTGTCACTGAGCAGGAATTTTAGGACATTTAAAAAAAGACATTTCATTTTCAAATGGATATAAAATCTGAGCCCAGAGTTTTTTGAGAGTTGGGAGAAAAAGGAGAGATTTGAGAGTTAAAAATATCTTTAACCTTCTGTGCAAGTTTCTTGTCTCAGCGAATGAAAAATCTGTTACTTATTTGCATTTGCCATATCACATGTAGCTAAAGCTCCTCTAAAGAAGCCAAGCAGACATGGAAAGAAAACCACTGTATGCTAATTCTATGTTTCTAACAGATCTTGTCTGCCAAAAAATAAGGGGCAGAGAGCTTTAACTTTGGATGTTAACAGAAGAAAAAAAGGCAGTATTTTTCTTTTCTTTTTTTTTATTTTGTTGAGATCCACCCTAGCCCCATATCTTTTTACTTTTCCTGCAGGTTTGACAAAGAACTTCTACTCATTGGAACTGACAGCCTCAAGACTCCAAAGTCCTAAGGCTACAACTTATTCAGAAAATCCCTTCACTACAACATCCAAGAGCATCTTGAATCTTGGATGCTCGAATTCAGGAGGATCTGATTGTACCAGGCTCCATATTGTCGTCTAGCAAGTGGTCGGCATTCAGTCTGTCTTGCTGGAATTAACAAGTCCTTCCTATATGACTTAAGCTTGTGTGGCATTTATGTGTTTTGAGTAGGACTTGATAAGGAATTTCCCCTCACCCATGGAAATCCAGAGCATGGATTCATCTCATCTCATGTAGAGCAAAAATTCAAGCACTGAAGTTAGAAACTTTGTCTCTCGAGTCTCTCTAGGTAGTTGGTGGAGAGAGCTCAGCATAGGATAATCTGTCATGTATCAGTGAAACAACCATAGAAATGCCTCGACACAACTCTGCTGCTTTCAGAAACTCGGACACATACATCTAAAAATGGGCAGGATAAATTTGAAATTAGTGCCAGGTTAAGCATTCATAGAGATGACCTTGTTCTGTATTTCATACATATGCATCGACAACCACAAGTCTGAATGGATCTACGCACAACAATGAAATGCATTGACACAATGCTTGGCAAATGCAGCTTGACCATTTTATTTCACATGACTGTCCCCCAAAAAGAGAAAATACATGCACACTTATTTTCTTTCTTTGACAAATCTTTAATTAGAAAAACAGTCTTAATTATAAAATTTCACAGGCTGATAAATCTTCATAGGTTGTAAAGACAATATTTTTTCTACTAACCTAATAAAAAATTTAAAATAAATAACAGCATTCATCAGAAAATCTCTCCCTGCTACTATGTTGCCTATTACAAAAAAGCCTATAATTATCAACTTTTATTTAAAAATGATAGATGCATGTTGCAGCCTTTTATGACTTGAAGGGATGATATTAATATCTGATGAATTACTATTCATTTTCTATGACTCTGACTGGCAGGAATGGAAATGCAGCAGGCTTGGATCTAAACCCATACATGGAAATTTAATGTTCTGAACTCAGCAAATTAGCTATCTGCAGGGGAGGACATAGTCAAATTTAATGATTATAACACTGCCTTTTTAAAAAAAAAAATCCAGATATTAATTAACATTAAAACATTAAAATTGATTACACAGTAAAGCTTGCAATTCTACACACAGCTTTTGCACCAGAGTGCTGCTAATATTGTGCTGGTGTGTTGTGCTGTCTATGAGGTGTGGGCATGTCTATGAACCAGGAGTCTCCGCTGAACACCGTACGGCTTCTGCTCACAGGAGACTGGCATGAAGCAACTTTGACTACAGGTGCGACACGGCCACCTGGATATTTTTATAGAACTAGATTAAATGACATGATCACTATTTAACTCAACCATGTACCTACATGCGAGGGTACTCGAAAAAATCCCAAAGTGTACATTTATCAAGCAGCTGCTTCCCTGCAAAGAAGTGTCCAAGTGATGCAATGAAATCTCAAGTGAAAAATGAATATACAGTACCTACATTGACTTATGCTCCTCATTAAAATTATAGACAGTTAATCATTGATATCTAATTAATAGAACAGAGTCTAAAGTCTGGGACTTTGTATCTATTTTGCATAGTCCATTTAATACCCGGTATTTTCTTACTTGCATGATTAGTGTCTAAAAGAAACAGTTAAATAAATACGCAGTCGTTTACATCATGTCACAGTTTATTTAAAGCATTTTGCAGCTCAAATGATAAAAAGAGGACTGGGTAAATTACTTGGCAAACTGCACATAATTTATTACTACACTGAGTAAGTATATTGCACTGTCTAAAATAGTCTTTGTTAAATTACCAACTTCTAGAAAATGTCCAGATAATTTTCTGTGATATTTCCCCCCCACACACACCAAACTGTATATAAACATACAGTTTTAAGTCTGGATTTTAATGGAAGCCCTACCAAACACAATTAATTCTTGTCTCCCCAAGGTCAATGAATATAGACATAATGCAGGTCTTCTTGTTAGACACTTTGTTGCTGATTCCCCTGTACGTATCCATAACTCTTCTGAGGTGAATTTGTCAACCCTTTCTTAGATTCTCGGCAGGCTTTTTCCAAAGCCCACCGATGCTCAGAAAAATGCTCTTCTTATTGCTAGGCTTCAGGCAGATCTCAGAAGTGCCTCATCCTGATCGTTGTACTTTTCCTGCTGCTCCCTGGGAATAAGTTTTGCTAGATACTTGGCTGTACCCATTGTTCTGTCTGTTGGCTGCCATCCTCAGAGGAGACATACTCCAAAGAAATCCCTTCAGAATCACAGAGGGCTTCTTCACCTCACCTCACCTCTGCAGTGTCAACATCTATGCCTGAACTAGACCTCCCAAGCCTCGCTCCTCATCAATAGAAAGAAGCAGGTACTTTTGGGCACAATTCATTTGCCCTGGTTTTTTTCACCTTCATTATGATACAATGGATTGTGCCAAGGAAACGCCTACTTCCACCTCTTGGCCAAATAAAGATGTTCTTATTTTGGCCAGAAGAATTTCAAGCTTTCATGCTGGAGTCTTGGTTTGCATTTAGATTTTTGGTTTGGAAGTTTTAAAAGCAGTCATCATTTACTTGTCATCTCTGATCAAGGTCAGACAAAGTTTAACTGCAGTGAGGTTGTTTAGCTCAAACATACTGAAAAGTCTGATTTTAACACTTATCGGAAAGCTGCCACCTTGAAAATGCACATAGGTTCCTAACCACATGATTTTCTGGAGGATGAATTTGTCTTAGCTAAGAAAATACAGCTGGATAGGAGATTCCATCCAGAAAGTAGAATGGAAGTGGGAGACCTTTTTTTGCTAACTAATCATCGTCAAAAGAATCAATGTTACGGTGTGCAAGTGGTTTGGCTAAACACATGGATGCATTTCAAGCTCTTCCACATCTTTCAAAATGCTGAATGTTTCATAACTAGAAGTACAGTATACTTGAAAAAAAGTAAGATAAATCTTACACATTGGAACTTTTGAAGTCAATGAGACTGAACTTTGGGCTTCATTGTGCTGGTGTTCAATTTCAAACCTGAAATTGCAGAGTTTTGAGTTCAGAAGATAACTTCATGTAATAAATCCAACACAGTCTCCCTTCCTAATTTATGTCCTGAAATTCAAAAAGAACAAGGAAAGGTCAAAATGAAATAGATCAGAAAGCACGGCATTATCTCCTCTTTGTCCTGAAAATATCATTCATAACTGAATAGATATGGGGAAAGATTTGGACTCAAAATATAAGATTGATGGAAGTGATATTACCTTGGGGATTATGCTAGCATTTGTCCTTGTATTGCTGTTGAATCTATCTACCTCTGTATAACAGTCAAGTAATATCAACAATTTTGGAAATAGCCCACTCTTGTGCCCCCTGCAGCTGATGCTAAAACCTGCTGAAGTCAAAGGGAGTCTTTCCAACAGTGTCAGGAGGCGGTGGAGCAGTCCTCAGTGCAAGCCAGTGAAATGCAAATTGTAACAGAATGAGCAAAAGTGGGAGCCTGTGTCCGAAAGGACTCCAGTCTTAAAAGCTGTCATGTAACTAATCCTCTCATAAGCTTTGGCAGTTCTGAAAACGTTTGCTTTTTGTATACTCTAGTGATGGCCATGGCAGGAAAACGTGCACAGAGCCTCACAAACAGCTGTTCAGCAGGCACTAGACACGCTGCCCTTTCAAGAGTATTATCTAAATGGTTTTCCTAAAAGACTGGACAATTTAATGCTCAGTGGTAACTAATATCGGGAGATGCTGGAGCGCAGAAACAGAAAACAAGAAGTCCTTCTCTTTTGGCATTCTGTTATTGCATTCTGTTTGAATGATGCATGAGATATCACACTTTGCAATGCCTGTGCTGAGAAAGCAGAACCATTTGCTGATTCATGTTATAAATTTTCATCCTTGCAGAGCATGAATTAAACTCTGAGCTCGTCAAGAGCTAGTACAATCTATCATCTGATTACAAACAGCTGTTTAAATATATATACACACACATATAAAAGAAGTGAATCATTTATTTACACTTGGCAAGAAAATATGAGGTTGCTTATCCATTATTTATCCCTGCAGTGGAAAACAAGAATAGGGATGCAAAATTTCACTGAAACTTTTCTTGGTTGTGCTGTACAACACTATGTTCTGAAATAAAATCCCTGGTGTCCCTCCTCCCTTAAATTTCGGTCCAGAGCAATCAGCGAAACTTCTGCACAGACGGTAAAACACATGGTATTCCTTGCCCAGGTTTTCAAGCAGAGAAAAAACGGCTTCTTGCTCCTTTATTTTTGCTATTTTCTCTTTTCATTTTTTTTGTTAAGCATAGTTTAATTTCACTTGTCACAAGAGAAAAACTAAGATAATTATGAAAGCAAGAGGGAGAAGTGAGGGCTGAATATATGCTTATTTTTTTGCCACAATAAATCCATTGTAAACTTGTAAGTTTTACCAATGCTGGAGTGATACCATGTAGGTAGTGCAGTGTGGGAGATTTCATGGGCAACTATTACCAGCACTGTCTCATTATTTCTTTTGCCTCAGCCTGTGTGTCTTCATCCTTCTGCCCTTCCCAGAGTTGCAACTGCCTTGGTGCAATCTTTGTGGTTTTTTGTTTCAAGACAGCCTAGAGAGCAGAGCCCTGTGAGCTCGCTGCACAACTAACGGTTCAGCACAAACCAGTTTCTAGTCCTTGGAAAAAGTTGTTTTATCAACACTTGCTTTTATTATAAATTAGGCTGAAACGTTGTATTTTTTTATTACTATTGTTATTTACTATTTAGTAAATATTATTATTAATTTGATTCTTAAATCCTAAAAGAGATGGATTTATAAATGTTTCATTTTGGTGTGTTCAAAATGGGATGGAACATTTTAATATTTCTGCCTCACAATATTTTGTTTCAGCTTGTTGAACTTACTCACATTCTTTCAATTCCAGTCCTTGGGACATTAAAGGATGTTTCCCTGCCATGGCATGCTGCCTTCTCTTAGGCATTACAGTTTCAACATCCTGACTGGCTTGGAGCTGGGCTACCTCTCCCCACAGTGCCGACGCAATTACCCTGGGATCCAATGCTCCTGTGACCGCTTTCTTAAAGGGGACTTATAGATATACCGCCTCAGCACAGCAGATGTGCCATTTGGCTGACCAAAACATGGTGGAGAAACAGACCTTTGTACTGTCACTCTTACAAGGTACTGAATATCATCAGCAAATGGAGGCAGGTACTTCATGTGATATGTGAAATCTGACGAGCTCTGCTCGTGGTTAAAAGCCTCAGTAGGAGCTGAAACTCCACTGCTGCCTTGAGAACTTGACAACAGCTCAACCATGGAGTCCTCCCAGCAGCGGCCACTGTATTTACTATTTGATCCTTGTTCAAACTTGACACAAGAAAACCCTCATAGCTTATGTTGCTGAGTGCAATGTGATGTAAGACTTATCTGTAATTAGTGAAAAACTTAGCTCTCAGCACCTCTTCACACAAAGGATTGGCCTCAACTGTGTGTAAATACACTAGCAAGCTGTTACTCACCCCTCTCAGGGCAAGAGACATTTGCACTGCCAGCAGGTAAGTAATTGTATGCTTCTATGCAGAAAAAAAGTTTTCATCAGCTACCAAAGCAAACTTGCAGAGTATTCACAATTTACTGACAGTCATGCAAAAGGGTACACACGAACTTAACAATGTGCAAAAGAAGAGAGATGTGCACATTGAGGAGCACGTGAATGTCTTTCAAAGAGGCATAGTCTCTCACAGGACAAAATAATTCAGTGTACTCACTCAGCACAACTTCTTACAACTCTTTCAAGAAGCTGCTCACGCACATTGTGAGTCTAACAACATCCTCTTATTCTGTTGTTATCTAACTTTCCACTTTGTTGCTATCTACTGTATCTTCCTTCGCCTCCTCCATACACTCTTCACTACGTTATCTGGCAATTCACGTTTTATCTCTGCTCTGGCTGCATCAAGGCATTGTGTTTCTAGGACTGTCAGTCCATCAGTTTTCTCAGCTACCAAGATCACATAAGAAGAAAGAAATTTCTGATATGATCTTATCCAAAGCCTTGGATCTGGCTCTTCACACAATCTAGAAATTTTGAAGTCTTTTGTTCCTATTGATCTTAGAGAAATTAATAGTATCAGGACATAATAATCCGAGAGCAATATATAACATCATGAGATTTCTCTCTGCCATTCCTGATGACTCTGTGGATGTATTTATTGTGTCATCAAGTTTCTCAAATCCCTGTAGTCTGCACCATCCCCTCATTTTTCAAAGGTTTTAGTTTATAATGCTGATTATGCCAGAGGTGCCAGTAAAATATATATTCTTAATAGTCCCTGTTGGTGTAGAACTAATGTTTTCTTTTCTATCTCCTTTATCTAATTAAAAAGTAGGCTCCTGTTTAGCTTTGCTCCACTTAAACTTTATTGAATTTCAGAATACAGTGAAAAATTTACTCTATTTCTTGGCTTATTCGACTAAAATACTCAGTGACTTGACATCCTTTTTTCTGTTCTTGTTTATGTGGTTTTCAGCTTCTGATATCAAGCATTCAGATTCAATTTTTCCCAAACTAGACAAAACAGAAATCAGAAGCCCAGATCATAAGAGGGCACAGTTTTACACCTAATCTCAAACTCCGCTGTGAGTGAAACCATATCCCTGGGTCCAGATTGTGTCCACTTGGGAATGACCTAAATGGTGGTGTGGATGTGGTTTATTTCTCAGATAAGCAACTCTGTCATTTTAAGGTGTAATCCAAAGATTATGGCTACATGCTGAGTGCTCTAAAGTCATCAGTGAGATCTCTGAAACAATTCCTTGTGACCTGAGACATGTCAGGACAGTGCAGGGCACCTGCAGAACAGAGGAGAGGAGGGCAATGTGCTGCCTGAATATTAAAAAACAGTCATTTGTACAGATTGTCTGCGTTAGCTCATGCAGCAGGGGCTTTTTTCAAAGACAATTTAATTCTTTCACAACTATGTAAGCTCCTTGTCTCCGCTCCACTTAGATGCAATTTCCACAGATGTGTCCCGTCCATTTCCCAAAGCATTTTCATTATGAGCACTGAAACTGTGATGGAATGAGGATGAAATTTTTGCTTGGATGAATCTTCCAGAGTACAGACTTACTGTTTTTGAGTAGCTGATCATGCAAGTGGGTCAGCTTGGGTAGAAACCTACATAATGCGAATTATTTCAGTGAATCTCTGGATCTAGGGAACAAGATTGAGCTTTTCCTTCCTATTAATGAGGGTAAAGGTTTGAGACATCAAAGGAATGCTGGCAAGATTTTTTAAAAAAGAATTCTTTAAGTTCACTTTACCTGCATCAGCAGTGGAAGCTATACCTTACCTTATTAATAATGAATGAGTTTTTAAAAGATTAATGCATTTGTAACTGGTTGTGCTTCCCATTTCCTTCTGAAAAGCACTCTTCAAAAGCAGTGAAACTTCTTTTGCCTATTTCAGTTTTATGTCTAGGCAATCTCACATTTTTTGAGTTGTCCCATTAACACTAGGATGGCCAGGGTATTCAAGCACATCTAAGGACTTCGAAGTCCTTGATTAGATAACCCTTACTGGGCACAGACGTGGTGAAAGTACAAGCTCTGAAAAATGGGCTTCTTTATGCTCTCCGTCTGCGGAGCTCCACTAACGAGGCAATCTCAAAGGTGCTGTACAGCCAGGCTTTTCAAAGACTTTAGAATGACAAAAGTATGTTTCTACTAGATTTTTAAAAGCTCCTAAGCAGTGAGCCTCAATGGGAGCTAAGCACCGTCTTTAGGCGTCTCTTAAAAAATCCGCTTTCTTTCCCGACTCTGGTAGACTTTGGCTACCTTGGGTCATCAGTGCTTTATGGAGGTTGCTTATACTTTTGGCAGTGTTTCAAGGGGGTTTCTCTTACATTGGAACTTCTATTGTGGATCACCCACATCTATTTTTAGCAAGTCAACACATGAATCACATTTCCAGGAACCAGCTGTCAAGGGACTGCTTGTTGGACTTTATGAGCAGGAGATCCCTTACACTTCTGTGGTCTTAAGAGAACTATTCCTCTTGCAATTACTCAGAAGAATTTAAAATAGAAACCTGGCTAACGGAGAACATAAGTGCAAACTTATGCTAAGCAGATGAGATATTTATAGCAGAATGGCCAAGATGACAGGGAAAAACTGTGCTTTTTAGAGGCCATTGCTGTAAAATGTTCCACTGAACTCTTGAAGGAAGAATGTTTGAATGCTGGGGGGTAAATTAATGACAGAATAATAATATACAGAAGTACACAAAAATCGTATGGTACCAAGCTGTCAGCTATTACCAATTATATTCTCTTTCAGCTGAGGCTTTTCCATTTTAAGGATGTCAGAAAAAATTATGATGTCACCCTTCTTTGTATTCCGTCCATGTACAAATTGATTTGGGGAACAATTTTAACGTTACAGTGCATTATAGAGAGAAATTAATACCTTTTCATTTAGAAAGCTCTCTGTCATCTCTGTGGCTGAATACGGATGGGAAATACGTGCCAGTGTAACTGAAATTTTGTATCACAGTTACAATCCAAATTTATAATAATAGCTAAATCATTGCTGATAGCAGGAAAAAGGATTTCAATAAAATACTAATTATTTTGCCTGGTGGATGTAGCACAGTACCTCCTACATGCAGCTCTGATCTGAACTGTCTGTAAATATCAAACCTTGAACCTCTCAGAGGTCAAGCCCTGCTCTCTGTTGACCTAAAAGCCAAGGACAATGTTGTGGCTGAGCCTAACTATTACTAATCATGTCATGTATCGTAAGAGATGTTGTTGGCGTTGCCTTTTTTACCCCCAGCCATATTTCATAACCTATTGCACAGGATATGCCCCAGGGAGAAGGGAGAAAGAAGCCTGAGGCAGTAAAATAAAGTATGCAGCTCACCTGCAGAGCCAGGGAACTGGAACAACCTATGCATCTCCATCTGTCACAAGCCTGTGATGTTATCCACAGGGTGTAGGGTCTATGTGGGAAGGGGCAACTTGTCTGGCTTGGGGTGTTTGAAGCTCTGTGTAGAAGGGAAAGAGAAATACGAAGGCTGTAGAAGACACTAGGAGAGAGGAGATATAAAGATAACCAAGACTACAGCCAGACTGGGAGCATGGTTCTGCAAAATGCCAATGGGAAACTTCTTGGTTTGAACTGGGAGAGAAGAGGTGACTTTCTGTGAGCCACAGAAGCTGCTTCCTTCTGTCTGCAGGCAGCGTGTTTTGTAGGTGAGAGAGGAGGACACTGAAGAAATAGCTGAATTCTTTATCGATTTCTCCCATCAGAATAATGAATGCAACATCCGGAATCTGGATAATTGCCAGGAAGGGAAGAAAAAAAAAAGTTAAATCTCTAAAAATAGATCTACTTCTCTCTATTTCTATTAATCTTTCTGTTGCTGGTTTTAGACATTGTATAGGTAGGAAAGGAGTGAGTTTTCTCCTGCCTTATGCAATTTTAAATTTACTAATACTCTGAGGGCTATTGACTCCTTCAGAGTCACTTTTAAGCTGTATTCTGAGAAAATCATTAAGACTGTGAACTTCCACACATATGTTGAGAGACATCTGCAGCATCTTCGAAAGAAGATGCAGCATAACTCTGAAACTTTCTATTCTGCAAATGTTAGAGCCTGGAGACGTTTTCTAGAATAGCAGTTCTGTATTGCCACAGGTGCACATTTTATTGAGTAGTCTTAAGAAAGCAGATGTTTAGCAGTATTTTTTAGGGATTTTGTCAACACTGTTTCTGCTGACCTCTGCTGATACTATTACCTTCAAACATGAATATTTAGTCCTTAAGTATCATGACTTTGAGCTGACACAAGAAATCATTGACTTCCCAAATCCTCATGGCCCCATGGCACAGAAGGAACTAAACAAATCAGATAAAATTTGAGCTGGTCCACACGCACAGAGAAGGGAGTATATTTTGTCAATGCTTAAAACAGACTGTGATCTGTACAGTACAACAGAACAGAGGCAGAGACATGTGAGCCGTATTTACCTTATCTGCAGATAGGAGAAATAACAGCTTGATGTATATCATAGAATCGTAGAATCATAGACTGGTTTGGGTTGGAACGGAGATTAAAGACCATCTAGTCCAACTCCCCTGCTGTGAGCAGGGACCCCTTCCACCAGACCAGGGTGCTACAAGCCCCGTCCAGCCTGGCCTTGGACACTTCCAGGTAGAGGACGTCCACAGCTTCTCTGGGCAACCTGTGCCAGGGCCTCATCACCCTCATGGTGAAGAATTTCTTTCTTCTAGTCTAGCTCTATGCTCTTTCAGTTTAAGTCCATTACCCCTTGTCCTATTATTACCTGCATTTTAAAAATGTCCAGTCATAAGTCATAAGCTCAAGATTTACAGTCATAGTTACTTGATCACTACCTTTGACATTATTTCATCAGCAAGAAAACCCTTAGACACACGTTTTCAAGTCTATCTGAACATTTGGTACAACAGGCTCCAGCATCACGTGGACTGAAAAGAAGGCACTTCAACAAATTCTGTTTTGCTCTGACTTTTTTCCTTAGCTTAATCATCTGTACGCAGAAACATTTAGTCATCTAAAGAGAAGCCCAGATGAAACAGCACCATGTTTATGATATGACTGCTTCTTTGCATTGAGAAACTTCATTTTCAGCTTTACAGGTTTTTTTCCTCAACCAAGAACAAAGCAAATCCCATTTGCAACTGGTCTTTATTGCTGCCTTAGAATGAATTAAATATCTAGCTACTTACAGTTCAATAAACTCTTCAAATCCTGCATGAACAAAATGAACAAAGCTCATAAGCACATGCTTCTCTCCGCAGACACCAGTGAGACGTGAGCCAGTGCTTGAAAGATATGAGCAGAAGTGGGAATGTTTATGTTTGCACAGCTATGCTGGGTTAGAGTTACCAGTGTTAGTTGCAGATGATGTCTACTAAGGTACTAGTTTGGATTTGAAAATGGCATAGTTCTGTTGGTGTGACATTACTCATATGATAGCCTTATTTCTGAGCAGGAGTGATGAGCTCCTGCACAGTGCCATGCATCCATGCTCGCAAAGGTACCTTGTCTTCTTGTTGCAGCACAACTCAGTACAGAAAGACTCTCTGCAAAGCTATAGTTCTCCACAGATTTTGAATTCAGTATAATATGCCCTTGCACACTGTAGGGTGAGTCTAAATAAACTATGCTTATATTAGTCAGTGATGTTTCTTCTGCTTTATGCCCTGACTTGGCTATTTCCAGGTTTGTCAAAGCTGGATCACAGACCAAGTGGTTGCAGCTAAAATGACAAGAAGCAAACGTATCGGCCATGCAGAAAAGAGGATGCTTCAGGACCTTGATGTCTGAT
>Ga0181612_150581_pt1 | contig 12672 bp, 15 predicted proteins | sample HoacroProtozoa21_FD_119630 | JGI IMG/M metagenome (GOLD analysis project Ga0181612, IMG submission 119630) | Hoatzin crop microbial communities from Cojedes, Venezuel. Combined Assembly of Gp0051906, Gp0051904, Gp0051908 | reverse complement strand
CCATATGAGGTAATTCTGGTATCTTGACAGCAACCATACAATTCCAGTACTTCCCAGAATGTATAGTTCTGATGTTTCCCAGGCAGGTAGGATCCAGGCAGCAGGAGTTCCAGATGCGGTCAGGGAGTACCTGATCGTCCCAACTCACTGCTCTGGTACAAAGACAAGAGAAGTGCCAAGTCATCCCAGCTCACTGCTCTTGCAGTACAAGCAAGAACTCAATGTCGGCTGGTTCTGAGATCGCCAGGCGCTCCGATGGGGGGAGGAGGGGGGGGAATGCCACCACATTTACACGGCCAGAGAGAAGCAATACAGCCCTGGAAAATGCTAGAATCAAAGTGACACCTACAAACCAGTGCCCAGCAAGCTTTTTAGGAAGTTACTTCTTAATCTTACTCTTAATTTCTAAATCCAGGGTTTTAGCATTTTTTTTTCACCCTGTCTTTTAATATCCTACTAATTTTAATCATGTTGACAACTGGTCTTTAGCTACTTGGCCTATTTTTGCCTTGGTTCCTTGTTTCTAATTTCCATTCCTCTTTATGGCAGGCAAAGGCAGAACAGTCTGAGCTATTAATACTTCCAGAGAGAAGTGCACTGTGGTATTTGTGGAAATCTCTGTATTTCCAGTGAAAAAATTCAGCGGCTAGTGCCTTCTGTGAAATCATAAGTAATGATAAAACAGCAGTAAATTAAAAAATAGGCTTTTGTGAGAACTTGTGCTGGCTGAGCCTTTTTAGTAACACTTCTTAAAATAATTTCAGCCATTCTAGGTGAATTGTGAACTAAAAAATATGAAGGTCTTCCAGGCTAGAAGGTGGCATAAAAATGGATCTGTTCTTGCCAAGTACCCAAGTCTCTTCAAGTACACCTACAAGTCTTCGTCCTCATATGTTGCTCCCCTCAGTTGTTCCAGTCAAAGCTTACCTCACTGAATGTCCAGTCCGGCCCTTTGCAATCGCTCTAAAGGTTGGAACTCCCTCTCCTATTTCTCTTGTGGACCCCATCTTGCCTCCAATTCTGCCCGTTCGGTTCCTGGAATGGCCTCAGGGTTTTGGTTTTTAGTTTTCTATTTCTATTTAAAACAGCAGTGCAAAAAATCTCTTGATCAGAACCATGGCATTTAAAGATTTGCTGATGCCCCTGTGGAAAATGTTGTGTCATTATCTTTTCAACCAATTCTGCTAACAGTTCATTTACTATTTGTGTTCCTCCTCCCTTGTTGCACGCTACTGAAAAAAGTACAGTGGACTTTTTTCCAAACTCATTCAGATTTTTGAGACAGGTTTCGTGCTCCGGAAGCCTGAATCTGTTGCCTTTATGTGCACTCCTGCAAGTATTGGATCTCCAGAGTGTGGCTGGAGAGAGAAGGCTGCTAGCTGGGAGTACTGTCTGGGTCCTGTGCCTTGTTTCTCACTTCAGATGAACATTACTTTCCAAGCTGAGAATAGTCAAGTGCTCAAGATTTCAGAGATGTCCCATTCACTGAGTTTTGTTTTCCTCCTCTTGAACCCTAGATGCTGCAATTTACATTCAAAGCCCTACAAATGCAAATAGGATTTTGAAATTTCACATTTCATTCTGAGAAGGCGCAGAGGACTTCTGTCAACAGTATTTCCTGTTCTGACTCAAAATGATCCCTGTGAGAAAAGCTGAGCACTGGGGTCACCACTGGCCCTTTGTTAAATTAAGGGAAAAGAACAAACTCCAAGGAAGGAGTCTGACATCCCTGCAGTATAACTGGGGAGGAAGAGCAGGGGGCTGAACACACTGCAATGCTCCAGGTTCCCTCTGCTTGTATTGCACTGGACTTCACAGTGTACAGACAGGCAGTAAGACTCTTTTTATCCAAAATAACTGTTTGCATTGGTCTTCAAAAGAACTGCATGCTACAACAAAGATACATTTGCATTTGGAAAAAGCTACTGTCTTTCAAGACCTGTGCAGTCTTTTCCTGTGGCATTATCAGTCATCTCATACCAGGTGCAGGTAGAGACTAAGTTTTGCAGCAATCCTTTACTCTATCTGTTAACTGAAACCCAATGCCATGCATGCTTTCTTACCTGACAAGAAGACCAAGAAGATGAGGTGCATGAGCTTCTCCATGTCAGCGGTGCAGAGAAGGGGACAAGAGAGGAGTCTGGAGAAAAGTGAAAAGGGCTCTTGCCCAAGAGCAGCTTGCTTTTCCACCCTCCTTGCTCTGCCGGAAGGAATGAGCACAGGAACTTGGCATCTTTTTCGTCCTGCATGTTGAGCAATTCACCAGGGACAGGCATTTCTCTCATGGGCTGAAATTTCAGGCATCAGCATTGCCCACTCACAGCCACAGTTTAGTCTAGACAGCCTGAAAGAGAGCATCATGTGATGGCCTGAAACCATGGTACTGGGAGTCCCTCTCAGCTCGGCAATGGTGCCTGTCCCCAGAGCAGGCTTTACATGCGAGCTTGTGAATTTCTGGAAAGCCAGAAAGGGAAAAGGCATCTCTCATCAAGACTCTGCAGGTAGCTCAGTCAGCATCAAGAGGGTGAAGGGAGAGCAAGGACATAATCTTGCAGGTTATTATAGAAAGAAGATTTGGAAGAGCCTGCGCATGAAGCATTCCTATTGGACATGTAATGGAAGACCAGAAGACAAGAACACTGTGTTGGGTGAAGCTGGGAGGTGCTTTAAATGAGCAAACCAGACATGTTTATTTTGTACCTAGCAGAAAGGACATAAGATCAAAGGATGGGGGCACTGACTCAGAGCCAGTCAGTGCCATACTGATGCAGTAGTTCAGGACTGCAGTTAGGGAGCCTCCTATGGCGTTAGCATACTGTAGGCTGTTGATGGATTGGAGGCTTTTCTCTTTTGAATTGATATGCTTGGAGATCTTCCATGCAAATATGAATAGACCTTGGCTTCTTAAATTGTGTGTTTATCTGCTTCTTAACAGGCAGGTAAATATGCAGGTCCATTCATTAATGTGCCTTGTTTTTCTTCCCTCTAATTAGTGTTTAAGGAAATGGTACCTTACAGTATACAAAAATTCTCTGTGAGGACTGACTGCAGTTTTTTGTTCATTCTTGCTTCAGTGAGCACCAATCTGTATTCTCTTTGATCAGAAGCAACTGTCTCCCTGAAAATGTCCCTCTTCCATTCAGTTGTTTTCTTCTATTACTCTTCCACTCTTTCACCCAGTGTAACTGACTGCATGAACAGCAAATAGGGGAATCTTGGGCTGAATGAACCATTTCCAGAACCATTTTCTTTTTCTTTCTATCATTAGAAGTTAAACATGTCAACTCTGAAAAATCTCAAAAAATAGATCAAGTTCTCTGCTGCAGCTATAGAAAGAGAAGCCTACTGGATGTGACTGGCTTGTGAATAGGGCCCCTTTAATTTGCCACCTCTCTGCAGAGCTTGGTGCAGCCAAATAAAGTGCCAGGGTTTCTGGTCTTTTGGAGAAACTGAGCTGAGCCCCAGCAAACTCCTTTCATATTGCTCACCACATGACTGCTAAACAGAAGCAGCAAATGTGTTATTTGGAGTATTTCCAGCAGACAGAGGGAAGTGATGGTATCGCTTTCCAAGGCCCTGGTGAGCTCTCCCGTGAAACTGCACGTGCATTTCTGGTCTCCTGTGACTTTAGAAGCAGCCGCAAAAGCTTGCTTTCTATGGTGTAGCCAAAAAAATAAAAAGTGCTGGAAGCAGGCATGCTGGTTTGTGTTGGTCTTCCAAAGAACTTACAAAGAACCAGCTGCACTGGTGAATAGGCTGGGAAGAGCTGTTTAAAGTACAGCACAATGCTGCAAAAGAACAGAGCTACATCTGAGACTAGCTGGATAGTGATTCCTGAAGAGATCCAAAGACACCTCATAGCAATGAAGGTGAGAGACCAAGTGCATGTGAAAAACATGTTTGATAGTTTATGGTGTGCTTATTCAGGATAGCAGGATTTGACGAGGTCCCAGCCAGTCTAATGTTCCTGTGGCAGCTCTTAGAAACTGCCAGCCTGCATCATAGCTGCAGTGGAGATCTGTAAATGTATTGTGTGTCTGACTTACCTGGATAACTACATCTGTAAATAATCCCCTCTTAATTACTGTCATGTCCCATCTGTTATATCAGCTGATGTTGAGACCAGCCCTCTTATGCTCATACTTCTTCTTCTGTTGTCTGCGTCATACTTCCTGCAGCTTTTTCGCACAGCCTACCAGTTTCTTGCTCTGTGCTACTGTCTGTACAGAGCTTCCTCCGGTCTGTCCTGGGGCTCATCCTTGCACAGCAAAACAAATTCTGTTTAAAACCATCCCAGCACCCTGTCCGCTCCTCTCATGCAATACCACATGTTGTTCCCTTCTTTCCTTTCTCCAGAAATACTCATTTTTGGTTGTCCCTGCTTGTCTTGATTCTACAGTGCCTTGGTTTAAGCAGCCAGTTTGTGTGTTCTTGGGGAACAGAGAGTAGAAGACAGCAGGGCATCCAGAAGTTGTTGAACAAAGTAAAGGCCTTTGATTAGAAGGTGGTGAAAGGATGGGGCAGTCTGCATAAGCTACACATGGGAAGCCATGCCTGTAACTTCAGAAACCAGCTGCCGCTACATTCTGTTTTCAATGTACAGGCCTCAAAGACTGCATAAATATGCTGTGGCTGTGGATGACCCTGAGCAATTTCAGCGCTCAAGCTTGGAAATAATTGAGTGTCTGGAGGGTTCAGTGTTCGAGACCCCCACTAGTGTAATCCACAGCAGCCGTGCTGAATCCATCCTATGACCCTCTGCGCTCCGTAAAGTGGCACTTGTACATGCACTCAGTAGTGTCATCACCTTCATTCCCTCCTACCCCAAAACTCCAGTGTGCACACTCTGTTTCTTGATCTAATGCTAAACATTTAGCTTTAGTTCGCAAGCCTTTTACCATGTCCTTACCAAAGCAGACTGTTCAACTTAGGTTATAGGAAAATTTTCATTAAGGATCAAAAAGATTATGTATTACTTACATGCACCATTGTTGTTTTGTAGCTACAAGACATTCTGGTGCTCAGATTCATACAGCACAATCCTCAGTTTGCAAAGTCTGCACTGCAGCATATGATCGATACACCCTCAAGCTATTTGCCTTCAGATAGATGCTGGTTCTGATTGTTCTTATAATCCAGTGCTCATATCCCCCACCCATTACATGGCAAATGAACCCAGCCACAGCAAGGTTAGATTTTTATCCCTAGAGCACTAGAATGAGTTTGCTTGGCCATAGTAGCTGAACCTTTAGGACTGGGATAGAGTTTCTACCAGTGAACTTAGTTGAAATACCAAACGCATCCATGTCCACGTTCAAATGAATATTGCTTTTTTTCAAAAGGTCAGTCCTCCACATCTGCCTCTCCAAAAGAATCTGCATTTTAATGAGACTGAAGAAAACAGATGTGCAAGGGATTCTGAGAGTTACCCAGCACCTCTGTCTGACCCAAGAGGGTCTTCATACTTTTGGCAGAATGCTCCATGGGCCTCTAGTAGAAGGGAAGTCTTAAAATGCGTAGGCAACATACACATGGCAGCAAAAACTTAGATCTTTCCCCAGTGTCCATCCACACACCTTCTACTCCCCATTCCCACTTTGTATTCCAGTTCTTCTCTCCCATTTCTGGATTGTTTTGGGTTTCTGTGCTTCATCCTTTGTCATTCGTTGGTAACTGCTTGAGCGCAATGGTAGCATATTCCACACTTTCATCTTCGAGTTTCCTGTGAGGCTGACTTGGTTCAACATTACAGTAGAGAGGATCCTCAGTGCTGAGTCGGGATTTAAAGTTCAGGGTAATATATTTTAGGTCTTTGCTGTCATCCTTGGCACTTCCCGTGCTTTCAGTGCTGTCAAGCTACGGAAAGAAAGGGAAAACACTTGTTAGCATGATTCAGTGCCAGGCCACAACTGTTACCCAAAGAACAAGATTTTCCCAGGAGGAAAGGAGAAGCCATGTAAAAATTTACCTTTGGTCAAGACAGAGGTGAAAGAGCAGAAAACTCTTTATCACCTATCCTTGATGCAGGTTACAACCTCATTACCTATCCTTGGTTTCTAGTCTTTGAATCATTTCTTGGAGATTACTAGAATTTGCTTGACTGGTTTGTTTTCTTCCTGAAGTTTCTTTACATTAATTACCCCCCTCTCTCTCCAGCTAGGAACATTACTCTCTCTGGTGACATTAAATACCATTTCACCTCCTGCTCACAACCAAAAATGAGCACCAAGGTCCTCATCAGATGGGTCAGCCAGCTCCTCACAGACTGTTGGTGAGGGATTCAGATACCATATGGGAAATTTAGTTTTCCTTACCTGTGCTATGTCCTCTGTTTTGTCACAGGTGTCCTCTGCTTGCCTGTTACCTTTGGAATGAGCCAAAATCAGAGGGTTTAGTAGTAGTAGAGAAGTCCATGAAATGTCTGGGCATTGCCTATGCTTCAGGAGTTGTGGGGAAGGCTGTGGGATTGCCCAGTGATAGAAGCGATGGGTGAGCCAGTGGGAGCCATCTACCCTGAATCTGGTGAACATGTCGCTCTCACTTTACTTCTCCTGTAATGTGTTAGGAGGTGTCATGTGCAGAGTCTGGAGGAACATGGGTTTGACTTATTGTGAGAGGAGATCACAGCAGGGAGCCTGCCTTCAGGCTTCCCAGGCTGCACCAGCCTGCTCTTTTCCAGGGCACTGTGAGCTGGGAATAAGCTTGCCTGGAGTGGAAAAGTGATGGTCAGAGAAGGCCCTTTTTAGTACAGACCAGAACACGAGGCATCACCAGGCTCCACATACCTCTTCTCTGGAGCTGCTTGCGCCGCCTGATGCACAGTATTATCAAGCTGATGAGTGCCAGGATGAACAGGATGCTCAAGACCCCAGAGAATATAACAGTTGCATTTGAGCTGAAGCTGGGAGAGCAAAGGAGTTACCAGTGTTAGATGGTAGCACAGCATGATGTTGTCACAGCCCACTACCAAACAGTGACGAAAAAAAGGGACAGGAATAGCTTTTATGCACTTGGAAGGAGGGTCTGGTTCTTCTGCAGCAATGCTATCTTGGTTTTTCTACCTGGTTGTGCCTTCTGAGCTTTTCTTAAACTGCTCTTCAGGATTTTAAAACAAGCCACTGTTCAAAGTTCAGAGCACAATTCCAGGCTCTCTGGAGCATGTACTGCCTTTTCCACCTGTGTTCTCCTGCAGCTGGTGCACTGGGAGCTGATGTATGATTGCACTCTTAGTTGCTGCTGTAGTGTTCATGACAGCAGATGTCCAAAGGGGAAGAAAATCCTTTATGTTTAACAGCCTGGTAAATAGGATAAAATAGCAGCCAAGGACTGCACTGGCTACAATTCATGGCCAGGAGTAAGCAAAGTTGAGACAGAAAGGCTTAGGGGCAGAATCTTGAGTTTCTACTGCTGCAAAGACCACAGACCAAAAACTTAAATATAAAATAGTGGACAGACATCTACATTCTCAGAAAGGTGTGACTAGATTCCATCAGTCTGCTTCTCCCTGTGTAATTACAGTGTGGGCAGAAGCTGGAAGAGGAGAGGCTGTCTTTGGTAAGGATGCCTGTCATATCTAACTGCTCTGTAAGCAGGAGTCTTCAGAATGCCCAGAGACTGCCTACCCAGGGAAGACAGGCGTACTGTGGACCAGACATTAATAGCTCTTGTCTGTGTTCAAGCTCAGAGACTTTCTTTAGGCCTTACCTCGGTGTCGGGCTGTTTCCAGAAGGCGTTGCTTGGCTGGTACCTGCAGTAACTGACAAAGTTGTTCCAACTGCCGGCACTGCAATCACAAACATGAAGAGAAGAATAATTGCTACTGGGCTGCCTGGCATTTACCAGCTGAACTTCCCTGCCGTTGCTACATGCTAGAAATCCACTCCTGCTATGACACCCAGCACAGGCAAGCTGCCCAGGCTGTGTCCTGCCTCATCAAGACTCGCTGGCAGCAGGCAAAGCACTGCAAGGATCAAAAGGTGGGAAGGAGGGGCAAGGAGCTCAAGAGGAGCCCCACTCTGTGTGTACCCACCCAAACGCATGGCAGAAGGAGGTGCTACAAGTGCAAGAAGATACGCTCTCTGGCAAAGATCTGCAGGTAGCAATGAAGTACTGAAGGAGCCTGTGTGTAAGCAGATAGAGGCTTGCGAAAACTCAGCAAAGAGCATTGCCTGTGAAGGCCTTGACTGTAAGAATTGCTTCCAGGACTGCTTCTGTGCCCAGGGGAGGTTGTGCGTGCAGGAGCCTGCGCACTTAGAGACTGCATTCAGTCCCATGCGTTAGGATTTTCACCTAGAGACCTATGCCGTCCCCTCTCGTCTTCTGGATTGCCATATCCCTTCAGTGCTGCTCTGCCACGTTCCTGAAAGACAGGCTGCAGCATGGTGCTGCTCTGCCACAATGAGGGGCCTAAATGTTATCCCTTACTGTTAAAACATCATGCCGAAAGAAAACCTACAAGTCACAGATCTTTAAAACACAGGTCTAAACGTGGTCCCCTTGGCAACCAAGTGGGAAGGTTGTGATAATCTTTGAAAGCCAAGGGAGGAGTTACTAGGAAGGGGCAGAACTGCTGTTGTGAGGATGAGTGACAGAAACAGCTCCGTGAAGGCAAGCGAAGCTGCTCTCAGGTAAAAGAGAAGCCAGGCAGGACACGCGTGTGGTTCGGTTCTGATCCCTGCTGCTATTCCAGAGCATGGTTGGTACGAGAAGGTACAATGATGTGGGGTTTGGGCAGGCAAAAAGAGGGAGAGAGTAGGAAAGTGAGTCTGGAATACAAACAGCCCCGTTTCCCAACAGATCAGTACTCACCATCAGAAATATGGAGCGTAACCTCCACCATTCGGAAAAGATAACCGTGTGAATGAAGCGCACACCAGTACACACCGGAGTCCTGTGCCTGCAGCTTCTCCACGGTGATGGTGAGAATCCCCTGCTGGGTGTCGTCCTGGATCGTGACTCTGCCTTGCTGAGGTGTTCGGCGGGACCCTGAGGGCCCCAAAGCTGTGGTGGCCAGTATGGTACACGGTTTGCCAGCTGTCTCTTTGCACCAGGCTTTGCTTACAGCCCCGTAGTCTGGGGCGCTGTACAGACACTGGACAGAGACATTGCCTGACTCCATGGCTGTGTATCGTTGGGTCCCTGGAAAACAGGCGGCATGTTTGGTGAGATCCCAGAGCAGGCACAGTGACAGCCCTTCCCCACTGCTGGAATACATGCTGTGGGCTGAATGCTCCCTGGATGTCCTTCTACCTCCAGACATGAGGAGCAGAATGGACCCAGACCCAGATGACTTGTGCAGGGGTGAGTTTCAAATTGGGTGGGATCCCATCCTCTTCCTCTGGTTCCCCCATGGACCGCGTGCTCACAGGCGCACAGCCTGTAGGGTCTGGGAGGCAAGGGAGGCAAGAGAGGGCTGGCAGCTGCGGGGCCAGAGCAGGAGCAATGCCTGGCAGTGTGGGAGGTCTCCAGCAGCGCCCAGCGCGGGCGAGCTGCGTGCTGAGCTGGGAGGCTGCTCCTGGAGCTCCTGGGTCGGTCCTCTGGGCAGCAGTTGTGAAGAGCGGCCCCATTTGTGGGAGCTCGTGGGAATCTCCCCAGACCTCTGCTGGGAGCTGGCAGGGCGTGAAGGGCCAGGCCTGAGCTGTGGCTCCACAGGGCCCTTTGGGCAGCGGGCAGTGTGTTCGCCAGAGAGACGGGCAGGCAGGGAGAGAGTGGTGGCAGCGCTGGGCTCCTTGATGGTGCGGCGCGGGATGGGAGGGAGAACAGGCAGGGGAGGTGGGGCTGAAACCTACCAACAGCCACCCTTGCCTGCCAGTAGGTACTCACTCTTGGACACAGAGAGCCTGACCTCCGTTAGCCGCCTGAGATCAGAGTCTAGGTAGAACGCACAGCAGTACGTGCCGGTGTCCCGGTCCTGCAGCTTCTCCATGGTGATGGTGAAAGTCCGCCGCCGGGTGTCATCCTGAATCGAGGTTCTGTCTCGCAGGGCTTTGCTGTTACTCTGTGTTGAAGGGTAATCTGTGCTCACCACGACTTTACACGCAGTCTGACCTTCCCTTCGACACCAGGCTTTTCTATCCGTTGAGTACACCCAGGGGCTGTACGGGCACTGCACAGAGACGCTGTCCAACTCCTGCTTGTGCAGCTCTGCGAAACAGCGCATGTGGTGACTGACCCTGAGCAGTGGGCACACGGGCATCTGCCTCCCAGTCTGAGTCGGGCATCCGGGGCAAACTCTGCCCTGGGGCAGCTCCAGCAGGGATGGCCGTCAGTCAGGGCAGGGGTGAGGCAGGGCAGGACAAGAGGGAGCGGAGAGCCCGCAGGGCCAGCCGGGGCTGCAGGGCTCCTGCACACCAAGCCTGTGTGCGCGGGGAAGGCAGCGAGCGAGGCTGGGCAGGGTCGGGGGCAGTGGGGGTTGGAGAAGGCACTTGGCTGCGTAGGAGGGAGGGATCGGAGCAGGGGAAGGAGTGATGTTGCTTTCTGACAAGACTGGAGTTTGTGTGGGGAAAAAGGTACTCACCCTTGAAAACGTTCAGTAAGATCGTCTTTAGTTGATGGTACCCATACCTGTTGTGGTAAGCGCAGAGGTATATGCCTGAGTCCTCTACCTGGAGGTTAGTCATGGTGACGGACACGGTCCTATTCGTGCGGTTGTCCTCTATCGTAACTTTCCCACTTGTGTCCCAGTTTCTGTACGGGAATCCTGTGGTCGTCTCCACTAAGAGCTTCCATTCTCCATCTCTCATGCGGCACCAGGCTTTCTGCTGCTGGTAGTCATCTGGTGCTGCGTAAGGACACTGGATGTACAGAGTGCTTCCTTCGGGTCGGCTCTCCTCAGCACTGGATGTTTGGGCTTGGAGACCTGTAAATATCAGCTGTGGTGAGGGAGAGGGGAGCTGGTGCAGGGCTGCCCACAGCCTCCTGAAGGGCACAGGCAAACTCTGCCTCTGCCCTTCCTCCGTGGGCACTTGTGGCTGGAGGAACTCTGAAAAACGAGACCCATTCCCCCTGCTAAACTCAACCTGCTTGGAAATGGGAAGGTTGATTTCTGGTGGTCAGGGTTGAGGTTTGAGCTGGGACCACAATCGTTATTTAAAGTATCTTTGATTTAAAACCCACGGAGAGGTGGGTGCTAGAGGTGCTGGACCTTGAACCCTCAATAGAGGCGTGCGTGGCACAGTGTTTGGAGCTGCCCCAGCAGCCCACCCCATTGTCACTGCCCCTCGCTGCAGGTGAAAAGGAGCCCGGCTGCCCCTTCTCTCCCCACCCCTGCCGCGAGCTGCCCAGCTCAGAGCCCTGTCGGTGTCAGGATTCCCCGCCACTGCAGAGCTCCACAGGCAGCAGGCAGTGGGGAAAGGGGTCCCACTGCTCCCGGGAGCGTGGGAAGCCTGAGGCATGCCCAGCCCTTCTCCTACCTGGGAAGCAGAGCGGCAGCAGGAGGAGGACTCTCAGCTCCATGGCCGTCCTCACGCCCATGGAAGGGGCATTGCTGGGGGCTGCCCAGTGTGCCCCGTTCAAAAATGTCTGCCTTGTGAGCCCCTCCACATCACAGTGACGCTGCTGGAGGAAGTGCTGAGGTCTTGGTTTCCCACGGAAATCCTTCACCACGTTTTGCAACAAGGCTGATATTAAGATAATTTTAGGGTGCATTTGGGGAAGTGGCTGAGAGCAGAGATGGGCTGTCCTGGTGGCAAAGGCCCTTTGCTGCTCTCGCCTGGCCATTGTCACACTTTGTCCTCATGGCAGTGGCAGCGGGGCGCTCCTTGGGCTGCCCTGAGTCATAGAGACAGAGCAGGTCCTTTACCCTGGCCTTGTCCTTTTCTCTGGGCTCCCAAGATGCCCTCTGCCCAGGCCCTTGCTGGAAAGTGTCCTCAAAGCCAGGGTGGCAAGGAGTCCAGGGCTGTGTCTGCATGGACCCTCCTGCGGGCTGTGCTGTTTGTGATCCCCAGTGTCTACCCCCCCAGCCCGTCCCCTTGTGCCCTGTTCAGAGCCCTCAGGGTGCCCACCCGCAGCGTGCCCAGCTGGAGAAACCAGACCAGTATCATGTGGCTTTTGCACATTGCACGGTAATGTCTCCATAGGGACAACTGAAGTGATTTTAAGTACACGGAAAACAATGCAAATATTGAAATAATCCATTCAAAGCAGCTCCCTGTGAAAGTGGACAGGTAAAGACAGCCTCCTGGCTCTCCATGTCCTTTTGGTTCCCCAGTATGATTCAGGATCTGGATGTGAGAGGGTGAAGGTACTGCGAGTCAGGAGCAGCCTAGTAGGTAGAGTACTGCAGAGTACAGAGAACAGAGAATGGGCAGACCAGGTTGGGCAGCAAGCCTGGGAGGCTAGTTCTTCTGCAAGGAAAATGAGGAAAAAGAAGTTTCTCCAATTTAAAAAAAAAAAAAAGAAAAAAAAAGAGGCACTGAGACACTGGCCTATGAGAACAGGCAGCTTAATTTCTTTCTTCGGAAGAGGTGAGAGTCATCGTGAAGAGCACACCAGTACTCCCCAGTCTCTTCTCCATGGTGATGCTGAGAACTCCCCTCTGGGTGTCATAATTTATGGTGCATCTTCCTTTCTGCGTGTTATTCTCATTCTGACTGCATGTCTTTTCTGTGCTGACCAAGACAGCACGCTCTTTCCCGGCTGTCTTTTTGCACAGCCTGGTCATCTTGCATGTTG
>Ga0181612_158443_pt1 | contig 12673 bp, 8 predicted proteins | sample HoacroProtozoa21_FD_119630 | JGI IMG/M metagenome (GOLD analysis project Ga0181612, IMG submission 119630) | Hoatzin crop microbial communities from Cojedes, Venezuel. Combined Assembly of Gp0051906, Gp0051904, Gp0051908 | reverse complement strand
TAACAACGGAGGCCTGCAAGCAGCTAAGGAGCAACTGGCAGACCGCAACTATGTCTCTGCTTATCGTGCCGAGGGCAAGCCGCTGTATGCCATCGCCGTCGAGCTAGGCAGCACCCAGCGTGGCATCACCGCCTGGGACATCCAGCAAGTTTAAAAAGTTCACGATGAACAACCAGATAATCACAGGGTTGCTGGTGCCCATGTGTGGCATTGTGTTAGGGGCTTCGGCAGTGTTCTTTATGCGGAATGAGATACCACGCCGTGTACTCAAGACTCTGTTGGGCTTCGCATCAGGTGTAATGATTTCGGCATCGATGTGGTCATTGTTATTGCCCGCTATCAACATGAACGAGAGCATGGGCAAACACGCCGTGCTTCCTGCCGTGATTGGATTCTTGTGCGGCATGGGATTATTGCTATTGTTGGATTATATAGTACCCCATTTGCATCCCAACTCGCAAGGTGGCCCCGAGGGACCCTCGACGCACCTGTCCCGTACCACCATGCTCACACTGGCAGTAACACTTCATCATTTGCCCGAAGGCATGGCAATCGGTGTCGTGCTCGCTGGAGCGATGGATGCAGGCGCCCAAGTGTCAATGGCAGCAGCATTGGCTTTGTCGGCGGGTATTGCCATCCAGAACGTTCCCGAGGGCGCTATCGTGTCAATGCCACTGCGTGCCGCTGGCAACAGCCGTTGGCGTTCATTTGTCATGGGTGTGTTGAGCGGTGTCATCCAACCCGTGGGAGCCTTGTTAGTCATCTTGCTGGCACAGCGTGTGATACCTCTCATGCCATATCTGTTGTCAGGTGCGGCAGGAGCGATGCTCTATGTGGTAGTCGAGGAACTTATTCCCGAGGCTAGTGAGGGCGAGCACAGTAACATGAGTACCATTGGGTTTGCCGCAGGATTCGCCCTGATGATGGTTCTCGACATGATGCTGGGATAAGTCAATTCTACAATCCTGCATCACTAGCTAAATGCTCAAAATTGTTTAAAAGTTTGCCAGTATTGTCCAAAAGCAGTAATTTTACCGCGATTTTTAACGTCTAAAATTAAATAGCAATATGAAAAAGACAGTGTTGACCATCATGCTGATGGTATTTGCAATGACCATGATGGGTCAGAAAGTGACTCAGGGGTCAATGGACTTCATGAAGGATGTCCATGAGATGAGTGTTGAGTTCATTTTTGACCAGGCTCAAATTACAGATCGTGGCAACATGCCCATTACTGACTGGGGGCCTGCTCGCGATGCAGAATGCGACCAGACAGTGGGCACGTTCATGCGTCAGCTCAACGAGGAGAAGGAAGACATGATGCGCCTGTTTGTTGCCAACGCCAGCAAGAAGATGAAGGATATTCGTTTCATCTGGCGTCAGGACCTGCCCTACAAGATGACATGTGTGATGCGCACCGTGAACAGCAAGGGACAACGTGCCAACTGTGACTACATTTTTACTGACACCCGCACGGGCGAGACACTGGCAATTGTCAATGTCGAGTGCAAGGGAGGCACGTTCGGCACATTCACCAACCTGCTGGGCGACAGTTTCAAGGATGCGTTTGGCAAGGTCATTAGTCTGATGTCCAAGGGTCACAAGAAAGGGACCCCAGCCAAGAAATACTCTGGCTGGTATTGATACAAGCTCTTGCAGGAGTAAGAAACACCATCCCCATCATCCCATGATGATTGGGGATGTGTTTTTTGTTATATTTTGAAATTTTAGCATTCCACACATGCCGTGGATTAAAAATAATTACTACTTTTGCGCCAACTTTTATTAAAATTAACAACATAGTGGAAAAATTTGGCTGCTTGCAACCACTTGAAAAAATGCTAAAAAGCAATAATCCCCTCACGTGATTATTATACCTTTTAGCGTTCATTTTCCACGACTAATAAACATGGTACAATGAACAACAAAAAGAATTATCTCTTCACGTCCGAGAGTGTGTCCGAGGGTCATCCCGACAAGGTGGCCGACCGCATCAGTGACGCCATTCTGGACCAGTTTCTGGCTTTTCAAGACAACTCGCGTGTGGCTTGCGAGACGATGGTCACCACCGGCCAGGTGATGATTGCTGGCGAGGTGAACAGCGAGGTGTATGTTAATCTCAACAAGGTCGTTCGCGACACCATCAGCAACATTGGCTACACGCAGTCGGACCTGGGTTTTGAGGCCAAATCGTGCGGTGTGCTCAACGCTTTACACAATCAGTCTGGCGACATCAGCCAGGGCGTTGACCGCGCGGACGGTGAACTGGGTGCTGGTGACCAGGGCATGATGTTCGGCTATGCCTGCAACGAGACCCCTAACCGCATGCCACTCACCATCGACCTTGCCCACAAGCTCATGCTCAATCTGGCAAAAATCCGTCATGACCACAAGGCTGACGATGCCAATGCACCGATGCCCTATCTGCGTCCCGACGCCAAGGCACAGGTGACGGTGGAATATGACAGCGAGACACACAAGCCTGTACACATCGACACCATCGTCGTGAGCACACAGCATGATGAATTTGTCCTGCCCGCCGATGCCAACAACAACGAACAAGTCAAGGCAACTGAGCAACAAATGCAAGAGCGCATCAAGCGCGATGTGCAAGACGTGCTCATTCCCATGGCACTTGCCGAGTATGGTGAGGAGGTGCGCAACTTGTATGACCAAAGGACCAAGTTGTGGGTAAACCCGACGGGCAAATTTGTGACTGGGGGTCCTAACGGTGACACGGGATTGACAGGCCGCAAGATTATCGTGGACACCTATGGCGGACGCGGTGCCCATGGCGGCGGTGCCTTCTCGGGCAAGGATCCCAGCAAGGTGGACCGCAGCGCAGCTTACGCTTGCCGCCACATCGCCCGCAACGCTGTTGCCGCTGGCATTGCCGATGAGATGCTAGTACAAGTGGCATACGCTATCGGTCTGGCCGAGCCAGTGAGCTTTTATGTGAACACCTATGGCACTAGTCACGTGGACAAGAGTGATGCCAAGATTGCCGAAATCCTAAAGGAATTATTCCCCATGAAACCCGCCGAAATCATCGACCGGCTCAAGTTGCTGTCGCCCATCTATGAGGAAACAGCCGCTGGCGGTCACATGGGACGCACGCCCATGAAGGTGACCAAGAGGTTTGTCTCAACACTGCCAGGCCATGCGGTCAAGCAAGTCGAGGTGGAGCTGTTCACTTGGGAAAAAGAGGACAAGGTTGACGTGCTGCGAGCCGCCTTTGGCTTATCGTGACAACACCCCATCCACAACCACAAGAGCGGCACGACCTGCAACAAGGTCGTGCCGCTCTTGCAATAGCCCCCTCTTGGACACATCACCCCATGGTGACAGCATTGGGCAGGGTAATCATGCTTGGCTCAAGTGCCACACTGTAGCACTCGCCCTTGTTACCTGTAATCATGTATTGCCGGGCTAACCGTTCGTCCAGAATGACATTCTTGACGTATCGATTAATCTTAGAGATAGTCACGTTGAGTGTGTTGGACAGCGGGTCGCACAAGTTGTCGATGCTACGTCTCACACGGTCATCACTAGCCAAGGGTTTGACCAGACTGTAGATGTTAGCGATATTCTCACGATAATCATCAATGTTTACCAACTTAATGCCTTGTCTTCCCGTCGCCTTGAGCATCAGGAAGAGGATATAGACCGTACGGCACATGGCGGTCATCTTCACCTCCATCTCGTCATAGTCAGGCAACACAATGCGCATGTCACCATTGACCAACAATCGTCCCGGCGAACCGTCATCGTTGAGAATGACCTTGCCTTCAAACAGCTGGTTCATCAACTGCTTGGGGTCGTCATGATACTGAGTGATGTACTTCAGGATTTGTGCTTTGATGTTATTGAGGACATCAGTGCGTTCCTGCTCGATGACACGCTCTTCCTGTTGCTCTTCCATGATTTGGTCAAGCTCAGGAATATCGCGCATGAACGTTATCGATTCATCCCAGCGGTCAACTTCAGCATCTGAAGCCTCGTCACCCAGCACATCCCAGTCTTCATTGGAGCTGAATGAAGGTCTGGCTTCATCCTGCTGACACTTTTCCAACTGTCGGCATGCCGCATCATAGTCCAGCTCGACCTGCGGCGGCATTTCCACACGAGTATGGTCTTGCGGCGCATCCATGTCTTCCATGATGCCACGCATTCGCCTCAAGGGCTCAAACAGTGGTTCTGACATCATGGAATGTCCCCACCTGCCCGACGGCATCGCATTGCGGTCGTTGTAGTCCCGCTCGTTGATGACCACATCACCCTCACTGGTGTCGGTAATGTCCTCCAGACAGTCACTGAAGGTGTGCACCGCCGCCAGCAACGAGAAACTGTTGCTGGTATCAGCAAGCCTGAGCTGACAGGTGGCATACTTGCCCAGGTTACCCACATTGAAGCGGCGTGCCACAATCAACGTATAGTCAATTCGGGTTGTCTGCCGCCATTCCAGTGTCAATGGACGCATCATGGGCTCCACCATGGTGGCAAACCAGCGCAGATGCCCAATCTGCTTGGGATTACCATACACGTAGATGATACCATACTTGAGATCTTGCAGTAGTCGGGGATTTGGTTCTTCCATGTTGATATAAACTTTTGACAGTGATTGTGATTAAAACTGGGTAATATGATTAGACATCAGCAACAATCGTGCCAGTCTGCCATTGGATTGGCATGATTAATCTGCCCTGATAATGGCACTTACCACTAATTAAAAGCCCAAGATATCATCATCGTCTTCATAATAATCTTTGTTTGCCTCATGCATACGCATGACTTTTTCTTCACGGGTGTCGCTGTCACTCTTCATGATTTGTGACATCTTACGCATCCAGCTCACACGCGACCGGCGTTCCTTATCAAACATGCGGCGTGTCCCCTCTTCGGTCTTATCAAATTGCATGTTGTTGTCGATGGCCAGACTATATGACACCTTCTCGACATCATGGTCTGCGCCGATGTAGGTGAACAGCCAGCCCTCACTCTTGTAGCTCTCGATGAGCGCCTTGATGGCTGTGTGGCTAAATTCCCGTGACGCATTCTCATATCCGTCGGTGATGATAGTCACGGCAGCCATTGCGTTGTCCTCGCGTGACTTGGCATCATGCACACGGGTGATAGTGTGCCCGATGGCATCATACAGCGGGGTCATGCAGCACGGGCGGTAGTCACTGCTGCTCATGGGTTGCACCTCAGCCAGAGGCACGTTGCGATAAATCACTCGCATCTCACAGCCGCAAAATGCTACCAGCGTTACTGTGTGTTCCTGGTCGGGGTCTTTTTCCTGGGCACTGCGTATTGCACCAATTGTCTCGTTCACGCCGTCGATGGCCTGGCGGGCGATGCTTGACATCGAGCCGCTCTTGTCAAGAATAATGACATTAAAAACTTTTGTTTTCATCTCGTTGAGTTTTGTTTTGTGATGATAATAAAATGTGAATTATACAGAATCGCGTCAAATTTTTAACACGTTGCAAAATTATATCAAAAACCCGACCAGACCAGATTTTGGCAACCTTGCCATTTTTTAATCGACTGATATTCAGCATCACCACAAAAAGCATTTTTCAATAAAAAAATAGAGGCATGTTATTCGCCTCTATTACTTTCAAACATGAGATGACATCCTCGATGGGCATCAACTGGGACGCAAGCGAAGCGGTAAACGTGAACACACCAGGTGGTGAGAGGTGGTTATGCATTGTTCAACCAGCTCATCGTCCAGTTGTTGCAGGTACAGGTCATTCCAGTGAACCTTGTTGAGGTGATAGGCAGCAGTGATGCTACCAGCATGGTGTGCACGCAGTTGCTGTCCCTGTTCGGGTGGCAACTTCACGGCACAGGTGGGAGATGGCGCTTCGAGCCAGATGTGCAAGAATATCTTGCCAGCAACTCTAAACACCAGCCAGTCGGGACCATAGGGCATGTCTTCGGTTGCGCCAGGCAACGAGAGCGCAAACTCGCGCACTTGCAGTATATCCATCGCAACAAGTTATTAAAGTCCAACGGCAATGCACATGCAATTGTGTGACATTGCCGTTGGATGTGATTATTGATGATTAATGACGTGGGAGTTTCTTACTATTTCTTGAGCACGCTCCACACATGATCTACCACCTCGCTAAAGACGGACTTGATGCGGCGGGTCTCGGTATATTGCGAGCCACCCTTCACATCGTTAAAGTCCACATCAAGCAACTGGGTGTCGCCCTGATAAAGCAACAGGTCACCCGACATGGTGGCACCACCAGCAAAGGCGCCGATAAACACAGACATCACCGAGCTGCCCAGATCCATCTTGCGGGGCTTGATGACCATCTTGTAAGGGGCATTATCGGTATCCACCAGTTGCATACCCTTCTTGTTCTTCTTGTTCCAGCGCTTGATAAACTGAGCCTTAGCTTCGGCCATGTCTGACTGCCAATCCTTAAGATACTGCTCATCCTTCTCGGCCATGAACTCCGAGAACGTTTTATCCTCAAGTGACACGCTGCTGAAGTCAAACTCTAATGAGCATGTGGTACCCTCTTGCTTCACAACCTCCTTGTCACCGTTCACAACGGTCACAAGGGTCTTGGCGTTCACCATCACGCATGCGCAGAGCACAAATGCTAAACAAATCAATTTCTTCATCTTTGTTTCGTTTTTTTAATTAATATGTCTAAATTTTAATCATTCAATGTCTTGACATCAGGGCAGAAAAGCCTGACAAATCGGCGCAAAGGTACGATTTTTCTTTTATTTGGACATCAGCAAGATGAAAAAAGTCATTTTTTCATGATTATTAACAACTAATGACAAACCGCCGCATCAACTGGATTGAGACGGCACAATTGATGATATACAAGAAAAAAATTGTAACTTTGCAGGCTCAAAAATCGACTAAACAACAATGATGGAACTCAACTTACAATATGACGCACAAGGCGATGGCACCAAGCGGCTATTGCTCGAGACCTATGGCTGCCAGATGAATGTTGCCGACAGCGAGGTGGTGGCATCGGTGATGAAGATGGCAGGCTATGAGACCTGCCAGGACCTTGACCACGCCGACGCCATATTTATCAACACCTGCTCGGTGCGCGACAATGCCGAGCAACGCATCTTTGCACGCCTCAACCAGCTCAACGCCTACCGCCACAAGCGTGGGCACCGCCTCATCATCGGCATCATTGGTTGCATGGCCGAACGACTGCAACAACAACTCATCAGCGACTATGACGTGGACGTGGTGGCTGGTCCCGATGCCTATCTGGAGTTGCCGTCTCTCATCGCACTGGCCGAGGCGGGCGAGAAGGCTATCAACACCCAGCTGTCCACCACCGAGACCTACCGCGACATCATCCCGTCGCGCGTGGGCGGGAGCCGTGTCAGCGGGTTCATCAGCATCATGCGTGGCTGCAACAACTTCTGCACCTACTGCATCGTGCCCTACACCCGCGGACGCGAGCGCAGCCGCGAGCCTGCCAGCATCCTCAACGAGCTGGCCGACCTGCGCCAGCGTGGGTTCAAAGAGGTGACGCTGCTGGGCCAGAATGTCAATTCCTATCTGTACAAACCCAACGACGGCAGCGATGCCGTGGGGCTCGCCGACCTGCTGACCACGGTTGCCCAAGCTGCACCCGAGATGCGGGTGCGCTTCACCACCAGCAACCCCGAGGATTTGAGCGACGACATCATCGACACCATGGCACACCACGACAACATCTGCAATCACATCCATCTGCCAGTGCAGAGCGGCAGCGACAAGGTGCTCAAGCTCATGAACCGCAAGTACACCCGTCAATGGTATCTGGACCGCATCGCACGCATCCGCGCTGCCATGCCCGACTGTGGCATCTCGACCGACATGTTCACCGGTTTCCACGATGAGACCGAGGAGGATTTCCAGCAGACGTTGTCGCTGATGCGCGAGGTGGAGTTTGACTCAGCCTTCATGTTCAAGTATAGCGAGCGCCCTGGCACGTTTGCCGCCAAGCGGCTGCCCGACAATGTGCCTGAAGAGGTGAAAATCGACCGCCTCAACCGCATGATTGCCCTCCAGAACGAGTTGTCGCTGTGCAGCAACCGCCGCGACGTGGGCAAGACCATGCAGGTACTGGTCGAGGGACACAGCAAGCGCAGCCATGACGACCTGTTTGGCCGCACCCAGCAGAACAAGGTGGTCGTGTTCCCCGCCACCGGGCACGAGCAAGCAGGAGACCTGGTGATGTGCAGGGTCACATCAGCCAGCAGCGCCACCCTCAAGGGCGAACGCGTGTAACCCCACCCCACAACAACGCATCCAATCGAGTAGGAGGCAAACACTGATCGCAGGTGTTTAACTCCTACTTTAGTGTTTACCGTCTTCTCACACCACCATCCAAGAGAATCGGCATGCGGTGGTTTGCTCTCCATCTCTCGGTGGACACCCTTGTTCTGGACTATACGCTTCCCATGGTTAGGGCATGTTAGGGACGTGCACCCGTTAGAGCGTGCCCATGCTGGACGAACCAACAAAAGAGGGGCGTGCCCACGTGGACGCCCCCCTTGATGATAAAATGATGATGTAGCATTAGTTGCTGGCTCCCAGCACCAGGTCGATGAGGGCGGTGACATCGATGATGTCCACCACGCCATCGCCGTTGACATCGGCGCAGGTCTTGCAGCAGTTGGTCGTATCGCTCTGGTCGCTCAACACAAAGTCAATCAGGACAGTGACATCGATAATGTCAATGATGCCGTCGTGGTTGACATCGCCCTTCTTGTGATTGTCCAGGAAGTAAACCTTGGCGTAAGGTGCGCCGCTCACGTTGGGATTGACGAGCAGGTCCAGTGTGGTGCCAGTCACCGTGGCCGTATCGGACAACGAGGTCGTGTCGGTGGACGAGGTCGTGACGTATTCGCACACTGCACTGCCGCCGTCAACCGCGGTGGCGGTGATGGACGTGGCGTACATGGCTTCGGCACCTTGCGCAATAACCGTTGCACGGTTGCCGTTGATGGCGATGGTACCCTTGTAGTCGTCGCCATGCAGGTCGGCGAAGAAGCCGCGTCCAATGCCCGTGGCGTAGTCGGTGCCGCCGTTGGTGCAATAGGCCGATACGGTGCCGCCGTTAATGACAACGTCGCCGCCCATGCCGCCGTCGGCAGTCGTCCATGAGTCGGCTGCCCTGCCGTTACCGCCGCCGATGCCAGCGCCCCAGCCCAATTTTGCCGAGTAGGAACAATAGGCCTCTACTGTGCCGTCGTTGATGATGATGGTGCCCGCGTTGTGGTTCCGCGTGCTGCCGATGCCAGCGTCGTAGTAGTCGTTGCCCGTGCTGCTGCCTGTAGCAAACAGGGATCCGTTGCCCTTAAACTCACGAGTGGTACTACCCGTGGTGATAGTAAACGTGTTGCCCTCCTCGACGGTGATGCCGCAGTTAGCTCTAAGCTGGATATCGTCGGCAAGGATAATCACGGCATTACCATTCACCGTTGGGCGGAAGTCCTGGTTAATGTTGCCGGTCACATAGTAATAGACAGGCGTTGTGGTGCCGTCGCCCAGCGTGTCGGGCAGGCGAGTCAGGCAATAGTAGGCCTTGACGGTATCGCTTATCGAGCCATCGGCCTGTGTGCAGTAAACATCGAGTAGGCGCGGCGTGAAGTAGATGTGCGCAAACGTGTAGTCGCCCACGCTGATGCTGTCGTCGGTGAAGTTGAGCAGGTCGATGGTATAGTTGGCGTAGGTGCTATACTCGCTGCTCGATGTGCCATAATCGACAGTGGCGTCATCGTTTACACCAGCTGCTGTGCCAGTGCTTGAAGCGATTGCTTTAGCTCCCGTTGCGGTCACGACAGCATTGTCGCCCTTGATGGCGATGGTGGTGAAGGCCGTGGCGTTGTTGCCCTTGCCGATGCCGGCGCCCACGTTAACGCCCTTCTCCGAGCAAACGCCCAGCACGTTACCGTCGTTGATGACGATGGTCATGCTGTCGGCAGCTTCCTCGCCAGTTCCGATACCAGCGCCCCACGTCTTGGACGCCGCATTGCTGTAGCGGCTCGCGTAAGCCGTCACGTCGCCGTCGTTGATGGTGATGGCGAAGTTGCCTGTAGATTTATAGCCTGTACCGATAGCCGCACCTGACGAGTTGTTTGATTCGTGTGCGGCATAGACGGTACCACGGTTGATGGTCACGCTACCACCCTGGCCCTTGTATCCGTTACCGATGACGGCTGCATGCGATGAATATATCCAGTTGTAGCTCTTGTCAATGGCATTGACGGTGCCACCATTGATGATGATGTCGCCGCAGGTAGCACTCTTGAGACCTCCAATGAGGGCATTGTCGCTATATTCCGATTGCGTGATCGTGAGCAAGCCCGTGCCCTGGTAGTTGCTGGCGATGTCGCCCGTGGTGATGGTGAGCGTGCTGCCACCAGGCACAGTGATGCCTGCGGTGGACACATTGCAGGTGTCATTCAAAACGATGACAACGTTGCCATCAACCTCGTGACGCAGCGTATCGGTGATTTCGCCCGAGAGGTAGTAGTAAACGGGTTCCGTGGTGCCGTCACCCAAGGTCGTGGGAATGAAACCCTCGCATTCGCTTGCCAGGACAGCATCGCTCACCGACCCATCGGCTTGCGTGTAATGAACGGTGTTGTGTTTCAGGTCGAAGAAGATGTGGGCATACTGGAGGTAGTATTCGTCCAGTCCAAGGTAAATCAAGTCAACTGGCGACGAGGAGGGTGTGGTGACAGAGTCGTAAGACATATCATTTCCATCAGCATCTTGCACATAGACGTAATATCCTTCATCGGGTGTTGCCGTAGCCGACATGTACTTTAATAGAGGACTTACCTTACTCGACTGTTGCAAGACCACATCAGCCATTCCATAGATATACAGTGCTCCCCAACTGTAACCATGAGCCTTGACTCCAGCACCGATAGCACTGGTGGATTCCCCGTAGTTAGAGTCCATTCCTCCGCATGCTTGTACGCGGCAACTTATGATATTCACGGTGCCACAATTTTCTTCATAACCGCCACCGATGCCAGCTTGATCGGTACCACCAGCTGCATCTAAATAGCCTGTGCCCTTAATATTTTGGGTCGCATTTCCAGCGGTGATGGTAAGCGTTCCGCCGGTACGCACTTCAATGCCACCACTTGTGGCATCGAGCGTGTCACCATCGAACAAGATCAAGGTCACATCATTAGTGTTCACGTAGATCCGCTGGCCGGCCTTCACATTGCCCTTAACGACCCAATTGCCTGTTGTGAGCGTGCTGTCGTTTGCCGTCAAGGTTGAATATTGTGAGGTTTTGACACTAACGCCATCGACTGTGAGGTAATAAATGTATTCATTCCATTGGTCATACAGGGTGATATCGTAATAAATCGGGAAACGAGCACCAGGAAGATAGGATGTACCAGAGCCGTCGGACTCAGTATTCCAAGTTGAAAAACCTAACTCCCCATTAGTGAATGAACATCCTGCAATGGTAACCGTGTCACCCGCAGTGAAGGACACTGTCTGGGATTCCCCGATGCTTCCATTCGGGTAGTAAGTTATCGAGCAAGTATATTTGGGTTGTACAGTGATGTGAGCATATTGATAGGTGTCATCAAGGCCGATGTCATTCAAGTCAACCTGTTCAGTAGATGGTGTGCCATCCACATCATTATCAACGGAATCTCGCACAAACACCATGTAATCGGCCGAGGGCGTTGCCGTAGCCGTGGAGCAATTCAACGAATAATAACCACTTGTGGTAGATGAAACAATCACATCGGCGTTGTCACCGACAGTTAATGTTCCAGGAGTTCCGTATTTGCCACCACCGATGGCCGCAGCACTTTCACCTGCGTATGCTATTACTTTGCCCGATATATTCACAGAGCCACCATCGCCTTGGTAGCCACCACCAATACCAGCTGCGTAATTACCGCCAGTGGCGGTCACACTGCCATCATTGATATTAATTGTGCCGCCATCGCCTTGGTAGCCACCGCCAATACCAGCAGCATTTTCACCGCCAGTAGCGGTCACACTGCCATCATTGATATTAATTGTGCTGGCTGAGCCATATCGGCCACCGCCAATACCAGCAGCATTTTCACCGCCAGTAGCGGTCACACTGCCATCATTGATATTAATTGTACTGACTGAGCCATTTTGGCCACCGCCGATACCAGCAGAGTAATTACCGCCAGTGGCGGTCACACTGCCACCATTGATATTAATTGTGCTGGCTGAGCCATATCGGCCACCGCCAATACCAGCAGCATATTCGCCACCAGTTGCTGTCACACTGCCACCATTGATATTCACAGTGCCGGCATTGCTCCAATCGCCACCGCCACCGATGCCAGCAGCGTAATTGCCGCCAATGGCGGTCACGCTGCCACCATAGATATTGATTGTGCCTGAAGAGGCGCTCGCACCACCACCAATACCAGAATAGTTGTCATCACCAGTCGCCGTCAGCAAGCCGGTACCTGCAAACCCCTGGGTGGTGCCACCAGTCGTAATCGTCAACTGATGAGAGCCTTCAACGGTGATACCTTTAGTGAAATTTGGTTCCACGCCATCGGCCAGAATGATAATAGCATTGGCTTTAGCTGTTGGGCGAGACAATTGCTCAAACGAGCCAGTCACATAATAGTACCACGGTGCAGTGCTCTCATC
>Ga0181612_133165_pt1 | contig 12673 bp, 19 predicted proteins | sample HoacroProtozoa21_FD_119630 | JGI IMG/M metagenome (GOLD analysis project Ga0181612, IMG submission 119630) | Hoatzin crop microbial communities from Cojedes, Venezuel. Combined Assembly of Gp0051906, Gp0051904, Gp0051908 | reverse complement strand
CAGGGAAAAGATACAAGCAGATGCATTACATCCACGGCCATTACCCTGGAAGATACCCAGCGAGGCAGCCCTCCCCCTGCCTATTCCCACAGCCGCACGGCGGAGAGAAGTGCTCGGCCCTGTAATGAGCAGGGTCTGCTCCGTTGGAGCATCCTGGCAAGCAGCAGAGCCTCCAACTCCAGCCAGCTCCGAAGCTGCTTGCCACGGCTCAGCTAAAGCCATGGCTCATGCAAACGCTCACAGTCAGCAACTGAACTTGAGTGGTTCCTGTCGGAGAAAACTCCAAACTTTGTAAATACACACCTGGCTGTTGCGCCAACAGACGCTCTATAAATCAATACAATAAACACAGGCTGAGGGACTACCCTAGATTAGCTCCAGCACAGGTGCTGGTGAGTCAGCGGGGAAGCGGAAAGGGACAGAGGCAAGAGGACAAAGACAGCCTGAGGACTGGAGGTGGGCTCCGATGCTCTGGGCACACCCCTCCTCACAAGCTCAGCTTGGCCTTTCGCAGTGTCCTCAGCAGGACAGAGCCTGGCAAGCGCTGATGTTCAGGTCAGCCGAGAAGCTCCGGTCTCAGGACCGGCACTCCATGACACTTGTTCCAGCCTAAAAACTAAGGATGGATGCACCAAAGGTGACCAAGCAGCCAAGCAGACTTCATGATCCCTACGACCAGGTATGTTCAACGCTCCCGAGAGCAGGAACTCCATGAGTGGGGATGCAAAGCAATTACCACGTGTCTGGAGCGGTGACACCACGAACCCGGAGCACCACAACTTTCTGTGTCGCTTCCCCGCGCCCGGCATGCTACGAAGCGCTCTCGTAACACTTCGGAAGTTGCATATGGAAAGACATGATACAAGTCATTACCTAGCATCAAGAATTCAAAAATTAAGGAAGAACAGAATGTATGTTGCCAAAGCAACTTTAATTTTGCTCCTTTATGCATATGCATTATGACACTGTCTTTAATTACATGATCACACACTGCCTCGCTTAGTATGCGGGATGGTCACATAAAGGGGTAAAATAAGGTTGCATGAGCATGTTGTCACTTTATAAGACTTTTACAGCAGCTGTTACCACACAAATATGCGGTAAGTCACTTCCTAGAATAGAAAGATCTTTTTAAATTTCCTAAGCAACAAGGGCTGGATATTCAAGCTTGGTAGTTTCAATTCCCAGTTTCATAAAATGCTTTTATCTTCTAACTTTAACGGAAGATGCAGGTTCCAGCTCTCTCCCATTCATTACAGTGCCAGAAAGACTGGCAGGTAGTCTTACTACTCAGGGAAGTGTTGAGGATTCTGCAACAGGACTTGAAATATTAGGATAAAATGGTACTTATGGGCCATAATTTAAGTGTAATAGTGAATGCAGATACATGGCTTGAAGAACAATTTCTAGTTGGGGGTTTCCATCAGCATTTTGCCTCGGGATTCCTCTTACGCCATTCCTAACAAAACCACCTCAAAAATATTGATGTTTACTTGCCAAGTTCAACATTTTAAAGAAGAAATTATAAACTAATTTTCCTCTTTCACATAGCAAGTCACATCTTGCACCCTTGCAAGCAAGACCAAGTTGTGTTTTGGCACACACCTGATCACAGTGGAGTTGCCTCATCAACAGATGTGGTTTGCTGAGTATTCATAACGAGGTATCAGTCTTGCCAAATCTTGAACAAGCTCTACATCAAGCCTTCTTCCTCTTCTGCGGTTAGGCTTTACCAACCAAAAGCCCAAGCTCAGTTTTGACTTCTAGGGTTTCTCTGCAGACACTGCTCAGTGCCAGACCGCTGTTTCTAGCTGGACACCTGGCCACGTCCAATGCCACTGCACCAGGAGTGGAATTCGCAAGCCAGCCCTGCCTGCTGGTGGAAGAAGGATCCAACTAACATTGACCCATGGGTTCCAACACCTGCTGACAAGAGTCCCAGGGCCGCAAGCCCTCGTGAACTGGTTTGCTATCCTGGCAAAGCCAAGAATTCATAGAATTGCTTAGGTTAGAAAAGACCCTTAAGATCATTGAGCGCAACCATTAACCTCACACTACCAAGCCCACCACTAAACCACGTCCCTAAGTGCCACATCTACACGTCTTTCGAATACCTGCAGGGATGGTGACTCAACCACTTCCCTGTTCCAATGCCTGACAACCCTTTTGATGAATTCGCATGCCTCTGTGGAAGCCCCTGTAAATCCTGCATGTTTTCCCTTCTGAGAGATTCTAGCCAATGGATCTTGAAGGGCCCAAGGTCCCAGAAGAGAACGAGGCAGCACACAGTGGTCTACAGAAAGGAAAGACCCATCAGGCACCTCAAAAGGACAGGACGGTCTTCTCCCAGCAGGAAGACAACCACATGGAGGGCTTGCCTTTGGCAGCCGACAGCGCTCCAGCACTGGCATGCTGACAACACAAACAAGCGCTGCACTGCGCACGCTCATTAACAGGAGAGAAAATGCAAGCGCTCGCTTACACAGAGGCTCACACGCCTAGGCACAGCCAGCTCCTCAGATCTTCACAGGATCATTAGCATAAACAGCTTTTCAAGCAGCAGGAAGCAAAGGAAACGCTGAACAAAACAGGACTGAAAGCTGTAGGGCTCGAGCACTTGGCATGAAACTTAAGAGAAAGGGGCTCCTTGAGAAGGTGAACCTTCCACATTATCCGCATTTTTCCCTCCGTCCTTCACACCAGCTCAAACCGAGCCAATGAGAGCGCTACAAGATCCAGGCAGCTTTTCAGAAAACATTTTGTTATGAACTGTTCTTCCAAGTTTGCTGATCCCTTTGAGCCAGCTACTGTACTACACATGAAAATATTTATATAATCATCAACCCACTGCCATTGAGAACAGAGTAATCCAGAGGAGTGCCAGAGGGTTTTAAGTGAGCAGCTGGGGAAAAGCGCGTTTATTCCTCCAGAGAGACTCTTTGGAGTGAAAGTATTTCACAGCAGAAGTAAACTAGCTTAAGTCGCGTTTCTCTTTACAAAACAAAGCGAAGCACTTGCTTGGTTCCTGAGTGACACGGCATTTACATGCCCCCAGGACACGGAGCTTGTTTGCAGGTCCTGCAGGAACCTCTCCTCTTGCGTGGGACAACACAGAAGTTTCAGATTTTATTTCCACATTGGTTTGTTTCAAAACATCACACATTCCACCAGCCGGCAGTTGCGCAACTCGCCCCTTTGCTCTAACAACTCAACGTTTCTTGTCAAATGCTGTTTCCAGTCTCTGTTGTGGACAAATAACTACACTTGCATCTGGTTCGCATTTTCAGTGCACTGCTGTTGACCTAACTCCAAACCTAACCCAAGAGCTGTTGAGGACAAACCGCCTCGCTCCATCGCACGGACTCCGCCGTCCCCCGAGCCCCCCGTGCCTTAATGCCTCAGGAAAAGGGCCTTGCTGTTCCTCCCTCTTGCCACACTCCGCAGCCTGCCCTTTCCCCCTCCATCGTCCTCGCCTTAGCAGCCTGTCCAGTAGCTCGTACTGGTAAGAGCTGCCACAGTTCCACTGGGGCCGCCTGGTCCATCCGTACGACCTCGCACTAGGCACCACCTACACCCATCTAACCCACACAGACGCTCATTAAGAGCGAAGCCCTGAATTGTTGCGGGTCTCAAACGCCACAAAGACACACATCAACAAATCCAAGATGGTATTTACATCGCCAGAGCACTGTTTCTGAACCCAAGAAGAAAACGCAGCCTTTATAGTAAGACTACAGGACGCAAACCACAGCAGCGACTCCTGAAAGTGAGGGATCCCAGCTGGCTTTTGCGGCTCTGCCGATGGGTCACCCGCCTCCCGTCTTCCCTCGCTCGGCGCGCTGAGCGGCACCATCCAGCCAGGAACACTCGCGGCATCTGCACTGCTACTCCGAGAGCCAGCTCTTACACAGCACCACCGCTAAGCTCCATCCACCCCTGCGACACGGCTTCAGGACCAGGCACGGCCAACCTTAGGTGCCCCAGCCCGAAAAGCTCACGCTCCGCTGCTAGACTGCACTCTCCGAGCAACGCTCTTCGCACATCGGCTTCACGCGCCTAGGGAAGAAGTCCTGCCAACGCTCCTTCCTTCTGCTGATTTACCCAAACAACATGTGCGTTCCAGACTAGTGTCAAGGGCCAAGCAGAGGGTAAGAGTTAGACTCATAAGTCATGCAGATCTCCGCTGCCAGGGCTCAGATCCAGTCCTTGTTAGGAAACAGATACGCTGCCTGGTCCCGGGCTCGGCCGCTCCTTCCCGCCCTTCGGGAAAGCCGACGCTTTGAGCGCGGAGAGCAGGCTCAGCGGCATGAGGTCATTCAGTAACCATTCTGCTCGCTACTTCGACAAACGCCGTGGCTGCCTGACACATCAGCTCCGAATTACACACTGGGGTTGCAAAGCCCCATTGCAAAGGTCGCGAGGATGTGTCCTCAGATCGGCTATTCGCGTTTTGGTGTGGAGTACATTTTACTGGTCATAGTTTTATCGCTGGAAGATAACCTAAAAACCCCAGAGCCCTGAAACAGGTAAAGAAACCTGCCAGTGTGGCCGGGAAACCTTCCCATTTGGGGTGCTGCTGAGGCAGATTTTAGCAGATCCAAGAGGTCCCATGCTTCTGCAAACAGCGCATCCGCACTCTCATCTGCTACTAAAAGTGTGTCCTGCTCTAGACTCCAGACACAGTCCAAGTATCTTCTTCATCTGGTCAAAATAAACCCTTCTGATTGCAGCAACAGGAGTCAATAACTACACGCCGCTCGACGGCTCAAAGTCTCAAGTTCATGCTCTCCTGGTCCCCAGCATGCTACCACTCTATCAGCTGCTACATCCCTGACACATTTGAGAACAAACACATCTCTTGTGAAAGTTTAACCATCCCACAAGGGACAGCTCAGAGAGGTTCAGATAAATTTCGGTTTCAAAGCGCTTGCCTGGTGGGTCTGTACGGATTCTCAGACTCAGCTAGGACTGCGCCTGGGAGGGATGCAGGCACCTTTGGAGACGGGGACAGAGGTCACTACACACACTTCTCCGGACCTCCAGGACTGAAAGCGTTACTCCGCTGCTTGGCCTCTTGCTAATTGTGGGTTTTATTTTTATTTCCTATTACCCTCTTGCACGCCTGATGAGATTATCTTACCGGAACTGACACAGCTGGAGGCTGTAGCCATACATGGAGCCTCTCAGGAGGCAACGCAATTTTATTTTCATTGATCAGAAATCAGCAGGGCAGTAAATGATGGGAAATTCCATTAGGAGAAATACTGGGCCACCAGACCCAACTATCTAGGTACACCCAAATCCCAGAAAGTCCCGTCTTTCCTTAGAGTCCCATCTGGATGCTGACAGAGAGCCATCTTTCTTCCTCCCAAAATGGAGTAAGCTCCTAACGTGATCTCCTTAACCACTGCTGGCTCTGCCGGCAGCAGCGGCACCGCTGTCAGAAGAGCCCCACGGGTTCGCTTAGCTGGAGCAAAGCCTCCGGTCCAGGCAGCAGCGCTGGGCTCCCCGAGCTCAGCCCGGCAGGCTGCTGCGGTGCCAGCACGCCAGCGCATCCACCAGCTCTCCAGTGGTCCCTGCAGAGCCAGAAGCAGCCGAGGGGAGGTCCGGTGCACGCTCCCATTTGGAGCCTGAGTCCCCAGTAAAGCCTGAGAACCTCGCTGCAGAGGGAGCAGCCTGCCTTCCTCCAGGGCAGGGGTCTCGGGGCACGCACTGCGCGGGGAAACCCCTTCCAACACAGCGCAGCGTTGTTACGAGCCCAAACCCATTTCAGCCCAAACCGAGCATCACATTTCAATCCTTTTTTTAAAATACCACAGAGACAGCACACGCGCTCAGCTGCACGTTCCCGGATTAGAATCCTACCATCAAGCCTCTCTGATTAAAAGCTGGGTTTGACCTGTCCTGCTGGTGATTTCTGCACATGCCTAGGCTGGAAGCCGAGCCCTCGGCCTCCCGCAGCAAGGACGGACGAGCCCCAGCAGCAGAGCATGGGTTAACAGAAGCTGACCGCAGCACAGTTGTTAAGGTAATCAATACCAGTGAGATACTAAAGCAGCATAAGCCACATTATTGATTGCCAAGCAGATGATAAAACTGTTTATTATGATAATTGCAGGGTGCCTGCAAAATGCTCCTAGTGCTGTCTTGAGCTTTTTATAAAAATAAGAATTGCCAGGGCATAATCTTCTGTCTGAAGCCCCTCTGAACTGTGGTGAGAGTTCTCCACACTCCACTGCACCAAAACACTAACCCCGAGCCACCCTCACCTCCAAGCCACCTCTTGGATGGAGAAGGTCACATTACCAGGCACAGTTCAGGGGCTATTTATCACGCACACATCCTGTATCGTGGTCTCGCTCTTACACACACCCCCCTATGCTCGCCTTTCGCTGGAGCATCCCCTTCCAGCAAAGCAAGAGCTCAGACACCAAAACCTTAACTTCAGTTCTGGACTCTCCTTCTGACCAGCTGAAAATCAAAACTCCTCAACTTCACAGAGTCACAGAATGTTGGGGGTTGGAAGGGATCTCTGTGGGTCATCTGGTCTAACCCCCCTGGATCACCTACAGCAGGCTGCACAGGAGCACGTCCAGGTGGGTCTTGAATATCTCCAGAGAGGGAGACTCCACAGCCTCCCTGGTCACCCTGTTCCAGTGCTCCGTCACCCACTCCAAAATATTTTCTTCAGTATTTCTATTGCTTTTTTCTCTACTCTGGACTGTCTGCAGTTTCCGACATTGTTTTTAGAAGGTTTAACAGAATTCTTCCCTTCAGGGCCGAAATTATTGTGCAGTGCATGAAGAATTCTTTGGTAGAAGACTGCACTCCAGATGCGCTCCGTTTGGGACATCCGCCTCTGCGTACCACTGGGTATGCGTGCCCGCACGCCGCACCTCCAAGCAGGTGACACGCGGCAGCTTGTCACCCTGCCACCGGCTGCCTGCGAGACGAGCAACCGAACCACCAGCGTACAGCAAGACAGCGTTTTGATTCCGAAGTTGCTTCAAACACCAAGAAGTTTCTCTCGAATGAAACGCAGCGCTAGGCATCAACTGGCCTTCAGAAGATAAGCAAAACACAAGCTGCCGGATTATGTCTCCTCTGGCAAAAGCATCTATTACTTCTCCATCAGCAGGAGCAGAAACGGAAACTATAACATAACCCAGCTCCACGGTGCCACCACTGCCAAATGACAGCTGAAAATGAGTTTAACAAGGGCTGGAGCTCCAGGGTTCTGTCAGCAGCTCTACGGGCACTAATTATGGAATATGGGTCCCATTATCTCCCAGTATGGACAAGGCTCTGACAGCTTCATCTCGGTATTAACCCGAAGGACCATATGCTACGGACTGCAGGAGTACTCAGTGCAAACTCCACCCTTTTGGCTGGCTGCTTTCCCGCAATCTGGGTCACTTTCTCTAAGCAATCACAGTTGACATTTGCAAAATAAACTACACCAGTCAAAGCAATCTTACTACGGGCTGGCCTCAGCCTGGATTAGCCCGTAGACGGTACTTCTGGCTAGTGCCCTTCATTCCTCTTCTTTCTCCTCTTTGTGCCTTCTCTCACCAGCATCCAAGTGACCCCCCTACTTCCCAGTGCCTCCCCCCCAGACCCGCCATTCCCTGGTGCCTCTCCTCCATTTAAAAGGCTGCCACTTCCTCCACAAGCATAGTCAGGGAGGGATTCTCAAGCCAAGCTTTTCTTCAGGGTGAAACACAAAACCTTACACATCCTCTCAACCCTCTCACCCTTCCATTGCTGAACCAGCCCCTTTTTTCCAGGCTGGTCCTTCCCGTGTGCATCTGTATCCCAGCAGACTGGTGAGGATGGCGTTCTACCTCTCCGGCTCGCTTGCAGAGCAGTGAAAAGGTTAATGACAGAACTGACAGCGTGAGCAAAACCAGCACTCCAACGAGTGAACACATTGCACCACACAACCACTGCCTTAGAGGCTGGAGATTTGGACACGAGCTCCTAAAACTTATACCCTCTCACCCCAAAACACTGGTGATGGACTACAGAGCCTCACGAAACTCATCACAGCAGTCTCAGAGGGCTTGGGCTGCTCTTTCAGACTCTCATCAGTAATCCTGCATGTAAGCAAGATGAAAACAGTTCTTTCTTATAAAAATCTAGACAAGTGAGGAGACCTCCCTCCCTCCCACCCTTAGAAACGGCCAGCCTCTGCCCTGCCCTTCCCACCAGCGCCAGAAGGAGCAGAGCAAACCAGCAGCCAGCGCCAAGCACCAACCCATCAGGTCCTCCAAGACAAGGGACCCTTTGCTGTTCCTAGAAAATCTGCTGTCACTTACAGCCAACACCTGCTGGCAGCTTCACGCCTTCTGGAAGCCGACTTCTCCATCTGAAACGCTAACACACGCCCCTCAACCCTACACGTACGGCTTCCCGGTTCACCCGCGCTTCTCAGCCGCGCAGCGAGCAAAGCACCAGCGCCACGCGACAGCTCATCGCAGGACACGGTCCGGGGAGCAGAGCCCTGCCGCGAACTCCCCGTGAGACGAACCGAGCACCACCGACCAGACTCACCAAGACACAGGGTGCAGGCACTTCCCTGAAGCCTTCCTGGGATTTATTTTTTTCCCCCCCTCCTGTTCTAGAACAATATTCCAGAAAACAATTCAGAGTCTTAAACAATTTTGTTTTACTCCTCCATACAATCAGAGAACCGAGGGACGTTTCACCAACAGACAGAGCACCTGGACCTTAGGAAATCAAGGAGGACAAGTAACAAACATGAGGCAGTAAATCCTCCAGTCACCTACAGAAAGCTCCACAGAATACCTCAGAATAGCTGTGAGAAAGGCTGTTCCTACAGCACAAGAGCAGAAGTCAAATAACGGTCCTGAAGATGACTACTGAACAGCCAGCCCGTCCTTCAGACACCCACACTTTCCCACTACGGCCTGGAAAGGTCACCACTTACAGTTGGCCAGACCAGGCAACGGGAGAGACAGATCAATCTTTTAAACACGAAACAAAAAACCTCCTAACACAGCAGCCAAGAAGGGTCGATGAAATTTCAAGTGGTCTTCTGTCTTCTGTGTTGTTAATACCTCTGCGCTCAGAAAGCTACTGCAGATAGCCTCTTAAGCCGGAGACTAACCTTAGCTGAGTAACTCCACGCCCCCCCTGCAAACTGCTTCAGTACTAGGCATGGTAATTAGTGCCGGAACAGTAACGGCAGCTGCTAACCGGGGTGGACCTAGATAACAAGGACTCCCCAGAAAAGCTTGCTGGGGATTGTAACCTATGTACATAGCGTCGGCTCATATCAAAAAAGAGACACAAAACCATGCCAGTTAAATAACAGCACCTTCCCAGTTCCTAATAAGCTACAGCTGAGAAAAAGGATAGAACAGCTCCAAGAGATAGAGGTTTTCCCCCCCTTGCAAAACCCATTGCCCTCAGGACAACCGCAGCAGTGACAGAGCCAAGCCACTGGAAGCACTGGGGCATGCAGGGCTGAAGTCCTCAACTGACTCTGCTGTGGATTACACGACGCTTGCACCTCACTGCTTTCAGCACTCTTTTCCATCCATCCCATACCAGCGTCTCAAGGCTCCGGCGATGCCTGCCTGCTGCTCCACACCCCGGGCTGTCGGTGGTCCCAGCCTCAGCGCTCCGACCCAGCTCCACCTTCGCACACCCACCCCTCCGCCCTCGGCACCCAAAGGCAGCAGGCACTCAGACGTGGTGGCTCTGTCCAGCCCACGCAAGCGTTGTGCAGCACCTCCGCGCTTTATCAAGAACCATCCCCGCTCGTTAAAGCGGAACGAGCCGCCCAGGACCCAGCCCTGCTCCCAGTCCTCCTGGAAACACAGCCCCGAGGACACCAGCTCGCGTCCTCCTGCGGAGAAGCCAGGGACAGCAGATTGGTGCCCCAATACCACTGACTTTTCTTGACAACATCTGTTTTCATTATCACTATTACTTTAATTAGCACTTTACAGCAGCCTTAAGCCCTCCCAGCTGGAGGAAAGTTCTGCTCCTAAATGAACAATTAGAAGGTGCACTAAGGGAATTTTGTTCTCATCTTCAGAAACGAGTTCCTCAGCAGAGCTAAAAGGCAAGGCACCCGGTTAACCGAAACTCCCTCCAAGGGGCATCTGGAGGCACCGCTCAAAGCCCGCAGGTCACCCCGGGATTCCCGCTGCCTGAGCGGGCGACTGAAGCCAGGAACTTGAAATACTGCACTTCAGCATTACTAATGAAGGGGTCTTCACGCTTCTGCCCTGCCTCGCTCGCTGAACTGCCTCCTCTTCCTCACCTGGTCACAATAATTGCCCGGAGAAAAATCAAAGACTTGAATGCCCATTTCACTTGTGGAAGGCCCTGACATAATTTAATTTGCTCCAGAGTTCAGGCCAAATAGAAGCTGAAAAGACGGAGACCTATTAAATGCATAAGAAAATAGGTCCACATGAAGCGTAATTACTAGAAACATGGTCTCCTGATCAAGCGCTTCTCTGAAAAACGGGCAATGAGAAACATCCACAACAAAGCCCCAAGAGACGGCCTCAGCCATTTTCAAGCAAGCAGAAAGCCAGCGAGGTGAAATGTCGAAGGACGCTGTGGGAAAGGGCTGCCCCCCGGGCCACCGCCACCGCCCCAGCGCCCGGGCGCAGCCCAGCAGCAACAGACTCCAGGCTTTAATTAGAAACGAGCCAGGAAGCTCCAGAACTTTTCTGTCGACATTGATCGAAACCACATCTATCGTCCCCCTCTCGAGTTCAGTCAGGGCTGATATTCCACCATCACGCTGCTCCCCAAGCACCCCCGACTCGGGCAGTGCTCAGGGAACCCGCACCCTCGGCACCCCACTCCCACCGAACCCGACGGGAGAAGTGACCGAGACACCTCCCCCTCACCCCTCCCAAGTCCAGGCCCTTCCTCAGATCAGGGGGCCAAAATTCTACAGGAGTTCACACACGATAAAGTCCAAAAGTCTAACGCACGTCAAAGGAACACGTGAAGAACGCGTGAAGCTACCAGCACCATTAATCGCTGTCGCTGCAGTGTCACGACTGCTCTGGCCGCTGCATCCAAGAGGCACCTTCTGTCCTCTCCCTCAGTTTCTTCGTCTCTCACTCAGCTCCGCTGAAGCAGAAGCTGCCCAACAACAGTGCATTTATCACAATAAAATTTATATTTGGAATACAAGGCTTGCGTTAGAGAGAGTATTCCAGAACCATCTTGACAATCCTAAAGTCTGCAGAATGACAAGGCTTAAAATAACACCAATATCATCATTTCGACTCCTCTTTGTAACCCTTTAAGTGACTCGGTTTCCCCTGCTCCCCTTCGCATTTTACTCTTGCTCACAACGTACAGAGACTTTCTCTTCTTCCTCGCAGCCCTTTTCTGAGCACAGAGTGAAATTCCACATCAGTAAAATTCCTTGGTAGATGCAAAATAAACTTTATTTACCTATTTCATCTTTGTTTATACACCCTGTCTGGGAAAGTTTACTTAACCTGCAAAGGTGGGGTATCACCTGCGATTTGCAGCCTGCGGTACTGGGCAGAACACCGGCACCAAAAGATCCTTTGGCTCGGATGGAAACAGCGGAGCCTGCAGAGCTGGACCGGGGGCAGCCGAGCCTGCGTCTGTCGGCGCCGTGCCGGGTCCCGCGTCCGTGCTCCACCAACTCGCCCGGACGGCCCCGAGCACCAGCTCCAAGTCTCTGTCCTCCCCACACACGTCATGGGGCATCTGCGCTTTGGAACGGCGTTTTTCCTACCCAGCACTTGCAATCCACCAAGGATACCCACAGCACCACTTCCACTGCCTCAAACCAGCGACGGGCAGTAAGGCCAACGTACTCTGAAGCCTGGCACCGGTGACTCCATCCTGCTCCGCCACGGGCCCTGCAGCCTGGCGGGTAAGCGTGCACCAGCCACGCCGAGCATCGGCGTTCCTCCCCACAACCCCACTGCCGCCAACTGCAAGGCCGCAGGGAGTCGAGCGAGCGCGCCAACGGAAGGATCCTCGCCTGGCTCAGCCCATCCCCTCCCTCGGTATCCAAGCATTTATTCAGCTTTCCAACATCGGTCTCTGGAGAAGGGGAAGCGAACGCTTCCGGTGTCCAAGGAGCCCAGATACCGATCAGACCACAACGCAACAAGGGGGGGGAAAAAAGGAAACACAAACCAATTAATTCTTGGCTCCTCATTTTAGCTCCAGGCAAGCGAAGGTGCATGGCAGAGCGAGAGGAGACTGGAACAGACGGAGGCTGGGACTCGCTCCAAGAGCCCCAGGGGCGACAGCGCTGGCTCCCAACCCCAGAAACACGGGGCTGCTCTCCAACAGGTGAGGGCTCAGTCGGGCTCCCCAGGCTGAGGGAACAAAGAAAGCTTCTCAGGCACGGTTTCTTTTGACTTTTCTGTGCCCAGGCCAAACGGCGAGAAGTCCCTCAGAGAGAGAACAGGGCTAAGCTATCAAATAAATCCACCTCCTGCGACCAGGTCTGAACACAGCCTCCTCCACACCTCTCCTCCGAAAGGGCAACGCTCTCCCTCCGAGGTTAGAATCACAGAATCACAGAATGTTGGGGGCTGGAAGGGACCTCTGTGGGTCACCCAGCCCAACCCCCCTGCCCAAGCAGGGTCACCCAGAGCAGGCTGCACAGCACCGTGTCCAGGTGGGT
>Ga0181612_100209_pt1 | contig 12673 bp, 7 predicted proteins | sample HoacroProtozoa21_FD_119630 | JGI IMG/M metagenome (GOLD analysis project Ga0181612, IMG submission 119630) | Hoatzin crop microbial communities from Cojedes, Venezuel. Combined Assembly of Gp0051906, Gp0051904, Gp0051908 | reverse complement strand
GCTGAAGCCTGAAATAATAATCTCTTCCTCTAAGCCTCTGCTAAACTGAACCTTTAAACAAAAATGGTTACTTCTTTAAACACTAACCAGCAACTCTAGGGAGAAACCCCGACACCCTAATCCCTAACCTTGATCTCTCACTCGAGCAGGTGAACTCTCATCCCTATCCTTACCCGTGGCTCTGACCCCAGAGTCTCAGAGCAGACACCTTCACCAGATGCCCCAATGCAATGTGTTGACCTGAATCCCTAAGCCCTCACGCCCCCTCCCACCCAGCTTCTCAGCTGACTGTGGCCCAGCAAGCAGGAGGAGGGCAGGGCTGGGAGCTCCTGGAGGGAAAGGCTGGGATGGGAGGGGGTGCTTAGAGTTAGGGGAGAGTGAGCTGCAGGTCACGTGAGGTGTTGGTAAATGTGACGTGGTGAGTGTGGGTTTGGGGTCACTTGTGTTGGAGGAACCTGATCAGGGAGGAGCAGAGCTTGGGGATAGCAGACAAGAGGCAAGGCAGAGGCCGTTGCAGGGGTGCTGGTGTGAGCCTGTCCCAGCATCCGCCTAACCTTTACTTTAAAGCTTTCCTCTAGCCATTGCCTCAGTCTTCTATTTTAATGCCAAACCCCAAACCCCCACTTCAAAGCTGAACCCAAGCATTTACCCCAAACACTAGCCCTGATCCCTAGCCTTGAAATGCTACCCCTAAGCCTAGCCCTAACCCCCCACTCTAATCCAAACCCCTAACTGAGAAATTTAGCCTATTCCCTCCCTGCTAACTAGAAATCTTAGGCAGAGACCCTCACCCTCATGCCCTGCCCCACTCTAATCTGTAACCCTGATTCTAAAAGGTAAGTCGAACCCCCCTGGCCCTAACATGAACACTAAGCCCCAATCAGAAACCCCAACCAGATACTGACAGCACATAGGCAGCCACTGAACCCATCACTACCCCAAACAGAAGACTGACCTAGACAGTCTGTAGCGTTTTGGACACAAGCAGTATTTCTCAGGCTTAGCAATATGACAGAGATTTGTACTGATTTTTCTGTTAAGTGGTAATGGAGCCTGCACAGCCCAGATAGATGCCACTCAGCAACATCAGGAATGCTTTAAACTAAGCAGTGAGAAGGGGCAAGGAGTGCTATTAATGATGAGAAGTACTTTCCTGCTTGGAGGAGAGCTGAGAAGGGCTGAGGTCATCCCACGGGAAAGGTTCAAACTTTACCATTTCTAATGTCAGTCTGATCACCATGCTGTGGGGCAGCCTTTCCTGGGCACTGGACTCCAGAGTCAGCAATCTCGCCTTCGGGATCCTTCTTTCTAGCCCTTGGTTCTTGTGTCTGTCTCTGCTCTCTAGGCTTGGTCATGCTCTGGCACCTTCCTCTCCATTCCAGGTTCCTGCTCTTGGTGTCCTGATCTGCCCACATGACTCTTTGCTTGAAACCCTGACCTTCTTATGGGAAAGAATTTTTGATTTTGTGAATTTTAAGGCCAGTTCTGCTTCAGTTTAGTTGGGTGTGCCTTGACTTTATCCCTGTTGCTGTTGCCTCTGCTTTGGTGTCTGGTTCCCATCCCCAAACCTGGTTGCAGCTTATTCTTAACCACTGGCTACAACTGTCAGTATTTGGCTGTATATCAAAGTTTGGAAACATACTACCAGTCTTCAACAGGACGTACCTAAGCAGTTGTCAGATCTGGCAATTAAAACTGAGTGAGGGCAGATGCACAAAGTGGCAGCGAGTCCTTCAACACTGTCTAGAATATAACCAATTTCACTGGATCAAAGCCCCAATTCTTGGCCAATGTAAACTCATAAGTTCAGTATACCAGGAGAGTCAGCAGATGTCTGTTTCAAAAGGCCAGGAACCCACTTCAGGAAAAATGAGAAATGAATCCTTGGTATACTCAAATTCTAGCATTTGTACTTTCCCGGCGATTCCTTTGGTCTTCACAAAATGAAAAATTATAAGCAGCTGGGCAGGACTACAGACTAAGCCTGTCCTTCAGGGTTTCACATTGCTTGTGGGTTTTGCTGGGAACAGAGACCTCTTTAACTTTTTTCTTCCCAGACTCGGCCTTTTCCTCTCCTTTAGGTGAAATATTTTATTGTATTATTAAGAAAGGAGGATAAGGCTGTCCTCAAAAGTGAGGATCATAGAAATATACAAAAAAATGTTCCTGATTTAATGACAGGAGTTGTTTTTGAGGTAGTCATCAACTGTAGAAATTAAGCTGGTCTTGAATTACAGCCTTGAAAATGTATTTAGTCAGCACACAGTATGTTGAAATTATTGTACCAACATGTCATTTGTGCTTCATCTCTAGTTCAAAATAAATGTGTACATCTGCTGGTTACAAGGAAGTGTGGTTACATGACAACAGAATTTCAGCACACCTTTCACTGATTCTTCCATTGCTGAAAGGACAGCAAAGAAATAAAAGGCCCAATGTCCAGTTTCCAATAGGTATGGGGGCTTAATGGTTGCTTACTAGATGACCAAGTCGTCACTGCAAGCTGAAGGATCCCCCCAACTCTTGCTGTTCAGGGTGAATTATGATATTATGTGATACTTGCAGACAAGGTCTAGGAGAGGGCACTGAATTGTGTGAAAGCGTGTTCTTGCCTTATCCCTACCATGTTAGTGTGTTTCTCTTAATATATTCCATCACTTCATCTTGGGAAGAGAAACAGTTAAAGGTTTGGAGCAATAGCACCGTTTTGAAGTGAATCACAGGATCATAGAATGGTAAGGGTTGGAAGGGACCTTAAAGATCATTTGGTTCCAACCCCCCTGCCATGAGCTATCCTTCAATAGTTCCTGTTTATTGCATTTTGGGTCAATTCAGAGTGTTCTGGTGCATGTGAATGAAGTTCCTTTTAGAGGAAAATAAACCAGAATCCCCATTCCAGTGACACAAAATGCCCTGCTCCCTCTAACAGCAATGTGATACTCCAAATGAGTGACTCATCCTTCACATAACTTTGAACCATGTGTATGGTGGGGATGTAAAATCCAAAGGAAAACCCCAAATTATAGATTGTGTAGATGAAATGGCTACAGCACTACCTGCTTTCATCTGCGCCTCTTGCACTAAGTCACAGGCTGATGTAATAGCCACAGTCTGTAGCTGTGTTGTAGAAAACTCAGAGATGAAGTGTCTGTCTTTTTTTTTTAATGCTAAAATCTAAAACAGTCACAATCTAAACAGCCTATTGTTTTGTATAAATAATATACAGAACTAAAAGTGCTTGATGATTAGAGGAAAAGTGTTCTACAGTGTGTGAACAGCACACAGCATGATGCATCTTCATTACAAAAATGCAAAATGACGATGATTTATCATAAAATCTGCCGACAATAGGCATAAATCTCTTAGTAAAGCAAGTAGTAAATTCTGTTCCCATGGCAAATACAATGCATTTTGTTCCTTTCCCTGTACTGCATGCATGGAAGACTGGTCATTCTCTGGACAAACTAATTGCAGCCTTAATGCTGTGGATTTTTGTGGGTGAAATATATAATTATTTTTGTGCAATGTTGAATCGCTGGTAACCATGGTGTTGGTAGAACATGCCTGTATTTCATACAGACCAGTGCACATGCTCGATGAGCAGCTATCCTCCCATCCTCGATTTTATAGCAACTGTTGAAGGGAAAGAATATGAGTTCTTTCAGGAGTAAGTTTCAGTAATATATATGCTGGAAACAATTTTTTTCTTGAAAAATATTGTAGAATTGTTTGATGTCTTCAGAAATATGAACAAATACTTGTTGTAATGAACTGAATGTTGTTTATTCCTTATTTTTGTCTGGTTGTACTTTTTTTTCTTTGTGTGTATATATATGCGTGTCTGCTTGTGTCTGTGTGCATATACACAGTATAGAGAAATTATTTTGGTCAAGCAGACCTCTTCTGGGAATAAGTTACATACTCCCACACACATGTGATGTCTTGTTAATGAAGCTTAGCAATTTTTACTTAAACAGTTATTTTGGAGGCTAATAAAATACTGTGTGGTTTCCCCTTATGTGGTGTTTTCTTTGAAGTCAGCACAATATCCATGTATTTCCACAACTTTCCATCAGCCTTAAAAGCAGAGACTTATTTTATAAATCTGACTACCCAATCTAATGTATTTGTTCCACCTCAGAACAGAAAAACAGTTTCCATTATTGCAAAGCAAACCATGTGTACCCAAATATACCTGCTTTCTGCTTTAAGAGCACAGCAGGCTGGCTAACTCAAATATAACAAATGGCTTCTGTGCTATCAATTAATAGCCCTGAGAATAAGTTTTGTTCTTTTAGTGGTCAAGTCATAGCTCTTTGCATATTCTGGACAGTTGGGTCCTATTACTTAAATAACTTAGAAATACTAAAGTAAAAGAGAAAGCCGCAACCTGCAAAATTTCTTTGCTTCATGTGAAATTGTCCAAAGATAATGCTGACAGATGCTCTCTTTTGCCAAATAATAGAGGTGAAATGAGCCCAGCAGCTGTATGATTCATTTTTAAGGCCAAACAATAACAACTTATAATCTGCACCCCAAAATAAAAGGTCCTGTTCAAATACAGTTTCAAACTTGGCTCCATCCCCGAGCTTTTTGCTGTGTGGAGCCTTGAAGTCTGGAAGCATTTAGAGCTGCTGTCTTGGTTTAGGTTTAATTCTGTTGAATATGGGTAATTTACAGTCACACTTTGTCAAAGACTCAGCAAACTAAACAATGCTGTTCCTTGATGTAGGTACCACTATGCTGATAGCTAGTGATCTTATGCACTTCCAAAAGTTTGGCACAAGATATAACCATGATGAGGCAAGAGGGGTAGCTACGGAGGGGAAAAATGGGAACGTAGCCAGTGACCACCCGGGTTCCCCAGTGGGTTCCTGATGCCCCTGCCCCCTGTTATTCGAGGTCTCACACCATTAGGAGCCCTGGGGTCTCTGCCCTGTGCCCACTAGAAGGCACTCCTTGGTGGAGATCCTTGCAAGTTTCCCCTTGGAGCTGTGAGAAAGGTGAAACCTCCAGCCCTGACAGTCTGTGCCTGGAGGCCCAAATGCTTCTTGAATCCCTCAACCTCTGTGGGTATTCCAAGTTTCTGCATGGCACAGTCTCACCTGGGTAAACGTGGGAGAAACAGCCCCCAAAATACTCCTATGCCCACCAGGCTGTGTTCTGCATCCCAGGGAGCACTCACAGCACATAGCAAAGGGCTGTGAACCACCAGTTAAGAGATTTTACTGTTAAATATTTCACGTTGGGGAAGGACAGAGAATATAGAAGTCTAAACAAATTACAGATAAGTGTCTGATAGATATGTTTTAGGGTAGATATTTTACAAGAATAAATGGTTTTATGAATTTTTCCTTGGTTTCTGAGTTGAGAGCCTTCATGAAAATATGTAAACTACTTTAATGAAAACCTCAGGTGTGGTTTTCTTGTTATTTTTCTTACTTGAAGCTACCTTTATCAGGAATAAAATAGCAGATATCGAAAACTATGTATTCTGCTCTTCTTTATTTGTTTGGAAGGCTAAAACTATTTTAATAAAGGATAAATATGTGATATTAGTTGCTCTTCTTAATCAGTAATTAAAATATGAACAATATTATTTATCTTCTGTTTTCTGCTTTCCAGGTGATCAGCATATAATCTCTACAACTATGGCTGAGAAGTGCAATTAAGGTATCATAATTTCCCTTTTAATACGGGCATGCTTTTGGTGACAGTGATTTCCAAAATACCCTCTCCAGTAATCCACTTAATAACCTGCATTCCTTGAGGCTGAGTTCACATCGGGATGAGTTGGTTTTTTCATTTGCCGCTTAGCCCACTGTACTTCCTGAAAACTACATATTTTTTCCTTATATTCCTCATCTTTTGGTTTTCTGGTTTTAAATTTAGTAACAATGTTTTAAGATGTCTATATAAATTTATATGCTGGGAATAATGCTTACATGATACACTTGCGAGCGACAGAAGGTCGTGTCTTTGAAATACTAACTCAGAAAATGTTGTGGGGAAATGATAGAAGATCTGTCCATAGGAGGCTTTTGGAATGATGGCTGCTGCATGCTCCATGGCACTAAGAATTTAGCTGATGATATGAATCACAAGATGGAAATCAGCTCAGCAACTCTGTTGTACCACAGGGAAAAGACAGTTGGTTTTGTTGGAAATACATATATCATGTCCAGAGTTATCTCTCTTCAAGTAATATTTTTGCCTGTAGATTTCTAACTGGGACTTGAAACAAAGAGTAGCAAGATAGGAGAAGGTGGAAATAAGTCATGTTGCTTTTTCTTGGCAAGTTGCACTGAACTAAGATGGCAATGTAAACTGCAATGAAAAAAAATATTTTCTTTCCTATGAAAAATACAGATAATGTATGAACAAGGTAGCACACCAGTGCTATCAGATGAAAAAGTTAATGAACAATATTAAGCAGTTGTTCTAAAATGACATGCACTAATTCTTGCCAAAGCAATTATCATGGCAGTATTTCCATTCCACTTCTAAATGCCACACTGTTGGTTTAATATTGCTATTGAAATAGTAAGCTGTAAGATCATCTTGGAATACTAAACGTCCAGTCTCCTTTCTGTTGGGAGTTTTTGTTGTTGAGTCTGCATTATTTATTTAAGGATGAGCAAAGAAAAGGAAAGCTCTCGTTTTCGTGAGTTACCTGCTTTGTAGAAACTGAATACGTTACTTTTCTGATTTTACCTGTGGCCACCAGGCGTCTACTAGCAAGAACTCGTGATGTTTGTTTCAGTATGGGGATTATGCACTCTGGTGAATACTAACATATGCAAAAAAAGCAAAAAAGAAATCCTGAAAAGTACATGCAAATTAGGTTATTTCAACACTGTGTAAGGTCTTAGGACAGGTTTTGAACAAAGAGTAGTCAAGAACATCATCATAAGTGAAAAGTGAGATGAAACACAAAATTCTGATCAGAAGGAGATTTTGTCAGACTAACTTAATGGATTTTTTTGCCGAGATAGTGAACATCTCAGACTACAATAATGCGGTGGGCTAAACTATCTGGATTTATAGGAAGCATTCATTCAGTACAGTTCCCAAAGGAAATTATTATTTAAAGTGGAGATGGTGCAGATTAATATAGGAATTATAAGAAGCTGGCTTAGGCAGATAAGGAGGTGGGAAAAGAAGGGACTGTGACAGGATGCACTGAGAGATGAGTTACCAGGTTACAGGGGAGTTATTAGAAGTATTCATAAGGGACAGGTCTTGTGACCAGTCCTCTGTAATACTTCCTTTAGTAACCTTGGCACAAGGTCTTTGATACAGCTTTTTAAACTCCTGTAATGCTGTGAAGGACAGAAGTACTATACAGAAGAATTTTGTGGACTCTGTGGAATAGTATAACAAAGGCAGGATAAAATAATAATAAATGCACTACCATTCTGTTAGGGACTAATAGCGGGAGGGGTTGCTATAAATGAGTTTCAGCATATGGAAGTTCAACTTTTTTTAAATGAAAGTGGTTGTAGCACATAGCTGAAGCTTTCATAATCTACGTAATTTTCATGAACACCTGCTTACCACAGGGTTGCAATTTACTCTAAATAGTTTAGACACTAGGTATTCAAATTCTATAAATTATGATAAAATCTTGGATTCTAAATATCACATTCCAAATCTTACGCTGTAAAGTTTGAAGCAGCTGCAGGTGTGAACAGTAACCTTGCATTAGGAGTAGGAAGTTGCCAGACTACCAAAAAGTAGGTTGCTGTAGCAGCTGAGGAACTGAACTTCATATAACCAGCCCACCTGCCTCCACTCCAAAAATCCCCAAACAAACCAAAAACCTGGAAACAAGCCAGTGCAGATCTCAGGCACTAAGTGAGCAGTCATTGAAGTAAGAAACCTCATCTCGGATGAGTGTAGCTGTAGCAGAAGCTCAGACACAGATACAGAGCTGGAGGTAGAGCAAGAACTGTAATGAAGTGAGGGGAGGCCCAGGAGGTAGCTGGTGGATACAACTGTACAGTTTTGGCAATGGAAGGGCAGGGAGACGCAAAACACTTACTGCAGGTCAGATCAGCCTGCTACAACGGCAAACTAATGCAATCAGTGCTCATCCGCCTCACAGAATTACAGTCAGAGCCAGCTCATGGTGTGGGGGTCCAGCTTACTAAAGTGTGTGTCAAATGTATTGAGCATCTATTTTATGTGGCACTGACAGATGTGTGCTGACTAGGAGGAGAGCTCAGTGTCCTCAAGGTTAGCTGCTTGGAGGAATTCAGGAATGCTGAAAGGTTCACTGACACTCTACCTTCACAGTCGTCTCTCAACAATCCTTCATTTAGCTGAAGACCTCCACTGAGAAAGAGGAAAAAGACAGGGCATTTTAGCACAATTCCACCTCCAGAGCAGCAGCCCCAGAGTCATGCCAAAATGACGTCATGGTGGTAAAAAGGAGGAAATTAATCCAAAAATGGCTCCTCCCCAGTGAAATATGGGTATGCTGTACTCTGTGGCTGACCCTCTGAGGATTAGTGATTAAAGCCAAAAGGATGAGAAAGCGGTACTTCATTACTGTACACTTAAGAATCTGCACTTCCGTCAGATAAAAAGAATACTCTACAGATCAACAAAAAATCGGTCAAAAGATAGGAAACAGAAGGTAGCACTAACTGATCAGTTTTCTGAATGAGAGGATGATGGCGATAGGGTCTCAAAAGAATCTGTGTGTAAACCTGTGATACTCAACTGATAAATGAACTGGAAAAGATGACAGAGTGTGCTGACGATGCTTTTATTCAGAGCACTGAAGATGAGTGCTGGCTGTGGAAAACTGCAGAGGGATCAAGCAAAACAAATTGCCCGGGCAAGGCAAAGGCAGGTGAAATTTGCTGGAGATGGATGCAAAGTGAAGACAACAAAAAACCCACACGTGAGGTGATGAATGCTGAGCTAACCACTGCCACTCACTAACCATTATGTTGGGCATAGCTAGAGCTCTAAAATATAAAAGATGTTTTTCTGAGAATGTTAACTTTAGTATTGAAAATGATAACTTTGGTGTCAGTAATGATTATAAAAGCAAGTAGTATAATGGGAAAGGTACCAAAAATATCCTGAAAATGTCACATTGCCTCTGTGTAAGCCTATGTTTCTCTTGCATCTCAAGTAGTGTACAGTTCTCTCCATCTCAAAAAGGTGTAACAGGACCTAGGAAAGTTTGGAGGATGGAACACGACACAGATTTCTTCCAAGGAAAGATTAAATAGTGTAGCATTCCTTGGCATGGGAAAGAGATGGAAGTCTGAACAACTCCCTGGGGGCTGCTGAGAGCGAGTGGGGTCCTGCTGGGTGTTCTCATTTCCAGAGTCAGAGGCAGGGAGTGAACTTAAAGGCTGATGAGTGGGCAGCACATAGAAGGGAGGGGCCTCCCTAGCCAGTGGTGATTAGCATGGAGTCCGAGTTATGGCAGGAGGTGAGTGTTAGCTTTTCGCATAGTTGCACACAGCAACAGGACACATTTATGGAAGGAAAGCATAAGAGGGCCTGAGAAGTATAAAGACTTTACTTTTTGTTCAGGAAGTGAGTGAACTGCAAGTGTTTGGGGGTCAGGTGGTAGTTTTGGGAATTTCTCCCATAGGATGGATAGTTCTGCTCTTCGTTAGGAGCTGCTACCATCAGAGAGGGACTACTGGGCTTGATGGACCCTGCTGTGAAGGGCTGTTCAAAGGTTGCTATGGAGCTTAAAATGAGAGAACCAAAGAGCCAAAGTTGACGGAGATACTAAAAAACACAGACTGCTGAAAGGGATTTCAGGGTGTGCCTAGCAAGTAGGAACAGGGAAGTGTTTGCCCACTTGTACATGGCTCATTGAAACTGTCATATGTGGTTGCTTGTCATCAGAAGAAGATCTATTTAAACTTGGAGAGTTGTAGAGAAGGATGAATAATTGCATGGTGTGCCCCCATACCTCCCTGTTACAGGACTGATTGGCATTTACTCATTTTTGTAGCAAAATAGAGAGATGTTTACTTTTTAAAAATACATTGAGGGTTCAAATATGGGTGAGGGAATAGAACATCATAATGTGGATAGAAAATCAAGTGGACTGAAGTGTATCTTGAGTATGTTTAGACTGGAAATTAGAAAAAGACATATTAACTAGAGAGATGAGTGGAATTCTAGAAGGGCTTTCCAAGTGCAGCTGGGACACAAAACCACTGCTTTCTCAAGATGAAATTTATGGGAGGTATGAGATTATAGCGTGGAAGTGCACCTGCAGTTCTCAGTAACGGCTTGCAACATCGGGAGCTGGGCACCCAATTTATGGATGTCCCTAAGCTTTGAAGGAAACAGACTTGAACTATCTGTCAGTTGTATTTATTGTTGTACAATAATACTGTGTTTGATTATTCCTCTGCCTTGAGACTTCACAAGTTGCCTCAAGAGTCCAGGAGGACCTTTTTGCCTTGATGCTTACTTTATTTCTGGGATGCTTCCCTTCCTCCGGCATAGTTGGACTGGTCATGTAGGGTCTTACAGATGTTTTCATGTAACATATTCAGCCACCTCAGAGTGCTATGACATCAGTCGTACCCTCCCCTTACCTCCTCCACTTTTCCTGTCATATACTATAATTTCTGACACTTTTCAGCTCATCTCCTAAAGGTCATAATTAGAGAAAGGGCAGACTATGACATCGTGCAGGTTAAAATTTATTGTATGTTTGCTTGCAGTTAGTGGGGATTGGTGACACATTTGGTTCTTTCCAAGCCTGTGTTCTAGTGCACACACTGAATTCATTAGTTGGATTCAAAGCCTATGTGCTTAGCATTTATCTGAAAGTGGTTGAAAAGCTGTCTTCCCTCAGAGGATAAATCTCTTACATCTGCACTTTGACTCCTGCCAACTCAGGAAGCACACAGCTGGCTTTGGAGCGCACAGGCACACGACAGATAACAATGCAGAAGCTGAACTGTCATGCCAGCAGTAATTCTGGTGCTACCTTAAGAAGGACAACAGAAACAATAATACATACAGTTTTGTGCATAATTCTTCAGCTATGTATAGATTACAGTGGCTCTTCAGAACTACTGATAAAACACAGAAATTAAAAACATGTGGAGTGTAAGACCTGCTTGGAACATACCTGCTCTTGCTGTCATCTATGGCAAACCATAATAACTGTAAAGATACATTATACAAAATATGAAGTTGTGGTAAAGATATTCAGCACTGGGCAACAAGTCTTCAGGCTTGTACATGTAAAAACATGATGCCATGTTTTTACTAATAGAGTTAGCAGTGGCAGCTAGAGATAAATTACTATTGCTTGTCCACAGTCTGCTTATACCTTCATGTTGTTCTGTGGACATCCCTGGAGGAATGACTCCTCCTAACAAAAATGTGGATCGTGACACTTTGATGCAGTAGGCTGAATTTACGTTCACTACACAATAATGTTAGATATGTTGGGATCTAAAAATATGTGGAGCTACAGCATAGATAGTAGAAATCTCAAAGCATATTCTGTCATTTTAAAGCATCTTAATTTATACAAATAATCTTGTGGAGATCTCTTACTCTAATAAAAGGAGGTTATCAATATAAGACCCATGGTCATCTGAACTAACGCATTTTCACAGACTTGTTTTTTAAAACAGATTTAGAGCAGTGGAAAATATTTCCCTATCCTGAGGTCTGTCATTGCAAATACAGTATTAACATTCTTGTCAGGACTGAAAAAGTAATGAGGACTTGAAACTAATAGTTTATTTTTTACAATGAAAAGAAGCTCTAATATTATGAGTTGATTCCAGGGATTTTAAAAACAAACAGAAAACTGTACACATATAATAAGATGAAAAATTGTGTCACTGTTAGGTTACATATAGTAGGACCCTAAAGGACAGATGTTCTGGGAGAACAGATATCCATTTGAAACATGATTGAAGGGGCAGATTTTGAAAAGTAGCCAGAACCTACAGATGGAAACTTTAAATAAATAAATACCAACTTATAAGTGGCCAATATAAATAATGCAGGGAATGCATAATATATTCTCGATTATTCAAACCAACAAACAAACATGCCTCTGCATTCTGAACAATTTGCAAATAATGGAGTGGCTTTGCAATGAGGTTAGCTGAAAGGGAATAGGAGCCAGCCAGCCTCCTGGGCATTTGCAAAAGCAATGTCAGGACTCCAGCAAAGAGCAAAGGCTTTCATTTGCAGAATGCATTTTTTGAACAGAGCTTTCTTCCTCTCTAGTACTGTAACAAAAATTAATTTGGGGATCCTCCATCCTAAACAAGTCATTTAGCCTATTTTGAAGATAAATAAAAGAGAAAGGAGAGGAAGAGGATGTAGAAGGACATTGTGTGTAGGAGTGCATAGATGAAGTGATAAAAGGTGGGTAAAACTTTGAAAGACTCATCCCAGAAACAGCTTCAGCTACAGAATATCTTTAGCTTTATTCTTTTTACAGAATCATCCTTAGGATACATGTTTTCTGTTCTGTTGTCAATGTAATGCCCAGGTTGCTTGGCACGTGCACTGCTGGCCTGGCAGTTCACAATTTTCAGCCAAGGACATTGTTTCTTAATAAAGGAAGTTTCATTTTGAGAGTAACATGAAAAAAGACAGTGTCTTCTTTTGAGAGTGGCCCCATAGAGTATCACAGAATCACAGAATG
>Ga0181612_106603_pt1 | contig 12674 bp, 7 predicted proteins | sample HoacroProtozoa21_FD_119630 | JGI IMG/M metagenome (GOLD analysis project Ga0181612, IMG submission 119630) | Hoatzin crop microbial communities from Cojedes, Venezuel. Combined Assembly of Gp0051906, Gp0051904, Gp0051908 | reverse complement strand
TTTTTGTTTTTTTTTCCCCTAGAAAACAAGGGTTTAAAATTTGGCTAGCGTGTAAGTTGGTTTTGAGCACACATCAGAGATTTGTCTGTATCGTTTTATGTGGTTTTTGTATTTTTTACAATTTTTTTCTGCTTTTTGAGGTACTATGTAGTGCATGTTTTAAGAGCCAGTTTAAAAAGTCTTTAATCTATTTGAAAAGCTTTACTGTCATCCTCTCTGTTTTAAGGAATTTTAAGGATAAAAAAAAAAAAACAACCAAGCCAAAATTATCTGACAACAGGTCAGACTTTATCCCAACAGTATAGATACTGACATCTTTCTCGTGTCTCTGTCTCTGCCTTTCTTTTGCTTTTCTTGCTGTATATGGTGAACATTCCCTTTCTCCCTGCCTCTTGTCACCTTTTCTTCCCTCCAAATACAGCCTGTGTCAGTTTATTCTCTTTGGTTGTACTTGGTCTTAATTTTGAAGGAACTCGCTAGTTAGATTGAAAAGGTGTTAGAGTAGGGTATGTATTACTCCTAGTGCTTGACGTACAGTCTCTTTAGCCCTCCTTATCTCTAATTTTCTTGAAATGTTTGCCAAGATGAGTTTTTTCAGGCTGCTGGTGATTATCCACTGAAATTTGTCTGCCCTCTTTTTAACAATGTTAATTCATTTTATTGTAAGAGAGGTTCTAAAGGTTACCAGCAGCAACTCTGGAAAAAGTCTTTTGATTGGAGGAGTTTACCTGAGCACTCTGAAAGTGTGTTTACACCATGTAAGGTCACATATATAGTAATTAATACCGGATTTATTTAAGGCTTACCTAAAGCTTTAGCATACTCTTGAGCAGTCTTTGTTACCTACAACGTATTCATTGGTATCAAACACTGGCACTTCAGCAGCAGGCTTTTGCTGATGATCTGCCAGTAATTGTCTGCAAGTATGCAGTACTACTACAGTAGGTGGCAGGCACTATCTACAGCAGCTCAGTCTAGAATTTCTTCATTCAGTAAAAGGAGTCAAGGACAGTCTGTGATTCCTTTGTGACCGCATTCTGCTGCTTGTCTTTGTGGCTGAGAACAGTGACTATCAGTTATGGAACCTGACAGCACAAGGGTGTAGCTCTGGTTAACCGGGTGTTAAAAATCAGTAGAAGATGAATAGACTGAGTATGAAAGGTGAACTTTTAAAGAGAGATGGTCTTGTTTTTTGGTGTGGGTGTTTTTTGGTTTATTTTTTTGTTCTAATTATTTTTATTTATTTTATAGAGGTTGCTGATATTACCCATGCTTTGTCGAAGCTCACAGAGCCAGCACCAGTCCCAATCCATAAATTATCGGTCACAAATATGGTTCACAGTGCAAAGAAAAAAATTCGCAAACACAGAGGTGTAGATGAATCACCTTTAAACAATGAAGTTCTGAACACTATTCTTCTGGTAAGTGAACTGCTTGTGCACATTAAATGCATATAAAACATGTATTTCATGCTTCCATTGATGCATTTGGTTTATAGTTCATAGCAGAATTATAAATAAAAGTGTCTGATGTCAGTTCCGTTATTTGAATTGCATTTATCACTTCTTGAAACAGACTAAGTTGTTACAGGTCTGTGCAATATAAGCGGACTGAAAATGACCATTTTAATTATAGTGGTTGCTGGTATGTAACCAGCAGTAGCTTTATGGAGAAAGTGGGAGAAGCAGGAGAAACATGCTGATGGAAGTTTGGATTTTTTTGTTTCTTCAAGTTCTTATTTCCTGATGCTGCTGACAAACTGGCAGATGGATTTGAAAGCAGAGCTAGCACGTCAGCAGGAAACAATCCTCCTCCAGAGAACGGAGATTATGTAAGTTTTACTGACTGACACTCATGAGAGAGAGAAAGCAATTTTGAGTGTGTGTTCATACAGACTTCGCTGTGATTGCCCCATGTCTTATAATAGATAACTTTTGGAAAGAGGAACTTTGTGGAGTCTCTAGGTAGAAGTAGTGATTTCCCGCCCCACCCCATATCTTTTATTCTTCCAAAGACTGTCCTTTTTTGGTAACTTATACTTACAGGCTTAAAATCTTACTTAGCCACTTGTGTTGACAAACAGGAAAGAGATTGTGTGGTTTTGGAAAAAATGCCATTGTTCCTGTATTTCCTGCTTTCTTTTATTTCTTACATAGAATCTCTTCAGTCAGTTTAAATCTGCTCCTTCTGATAGTCTGACGTACAAACTAGCTTTATGTCTGTGTATGATAAACTTCTACCATGGAGGAGTAAAAGGAGTGGCACATCTTTGGCAAGAATTTGTGTTAGAAATGCGCTACAGGTGGGAGAACAACTACCTTATTCCAGGGTAAGATTTTGTTGTTGTTGTTGCTTTGTCATAGAAAATGTTCTGTGTTTTGGGAAGAGAATGAGTTCACTATGACTTTGAAACATACTGTTTTGGGTTTTTTTAAGTTGCAAATGCTATTCTCTTTTTATTACTCTACTTCCTTAAAGCAAGCAAGGTTAGGGAGTAGGGAAAAGCATCTGTGCCCTCCTTGGAAAACTTCAAGACACCTGGAGGAAGCTCAAGTTAAACAGCACTCCACTGTGTGAAGGAGGGTTGATAAAAAAAGAAGTTATGTGAATGCTTGCCTTCCAGTTTATCATGAGGTAAACATGAAGGAGCTGATCTAGAGAGACACACCTTTGCTTTGTGGTGTGGTTTCGCCACATTTCTAAGGGAGCTGTTGCAAGTTCCTGCTGTTGTAGTAGCCTTCTCGGGCAGCTAATGCTGTCTGAAGTGTTCCAGCCCTTCTGGGTTATGTCTGCTGCAACAGAGCTTGTTGCAGACCAGATAAAGGCTTCTGTCAAGATGAGGTATCAATGTAGAGAAAAAATATACCTTTTTTTTTTCTTTTTTTTTTTTTTTTTTTTAAGTGGGGTGGACTGGCTATTTATACACTAGTTTTACTTTCAAATGGTTGCACTAACAGGAAAATAGAAGTTGAAATACATAGAGATCACTATACTGTATCATTGCAGTTTTAAAAGTAAAGTAAAAGGTGCTTAAGTTTGGTTTCAAAATGTTACCCTTCAACATCCAAATGAAAAATTGACCAGGAAATGCAGGGTGTGTCTGTTTTGTACTAGTGTGAATGATCTCTGAGCTTCAGAAGTTACCTCTAAGTGTAGTTGAAATGGTGGGGGTGGGTTCAATGTGGATATTTGCGCCTCTTTTGGATTTCGTATAGTGTGAGACCACATGTCTATGAGAGAGATTCAACTTTATAATTGGTAATTGTTACACTTCTACCTTTTGTTAGATTAGCTAATGGCCCTCCAGATCTGAGATGCTGTTTACTGCATCAGAAACTTCAGGTAAATATCCTAAATTTAAGATTGATTTTTCTCCTAAGGAAACTGTCAAAATTATAGCAATTATTAACTAAATATATTGCTTTTTGTAGATGTAGCTATGCTTGTATTGTTGGGTCCAGACTTCATTTCTTGGGAGAATCTTTGTTATAGTAACAAGGTCAATGGAATTACTATCTTCTAGAATTATAAGAGACTTTTGATGACTGTCAAAGTTTTTCTGTGACATTGTTTCCATAGGAGAAGCAATTGCTAAACAATTTTTTTTTCCCTTTAACTTGTTAGATGTTAAATTGTTGCATAGAAAGAAAGAAAGCAAGAGATGAGGGAAAAAAGGGGAGCGTGTCTGATCGTTCACCTGGTGGTACTTCTGGTGATGCCGGGAAAGGAGCAGACCACTCTGGAGATAACCCTGATAAGGAAAAAGAAGTTGGCAAGTCTTGGGAGTCGTGGAGTGACAGTGAAGAGGAATTTTTTGAATGTTTAAGTGACACAGAAGATCTTAAAGGAAATGGGCAGGAAAATGGAAAGAAAGGAGGAGCAAAAGAGGGCAACAGAGAGGCTGTAAACTTAAAACCAGAAGGTCGTCTGCATCCGCACGGAAAGCTGACGCTGCTGCATCCCGGAGAGCCTCTCTACATTCCAATAACACAGGTGAGGTCGCAAGAGCTGAGCCGGATGTGCAATACGACTCTCACGCAATGTGGCTCATACCTAGGATTGTGAAATTGTGTATAGTTTGCAGGTTATAGCCTTAACTGTTGTTAAAATTGCTAAGTGTTTTCTGCCTAAGACCTTGTTTTCCATTTTTTAAACTTAATGAGGCTATTAAACTGGAATCTCGCATGCTCTTTGTTTTGTTTGAGAATGGGTCTCTCTACCAAATTTCACTCAAACCAAATTTTTTTTAAAAAAGAATTAAGCTGTCTTGCTTTAAATTTGGGTTTCTTTTTATTTCCAGCTGTTGAGACATCTTAATCCCCTCCTTACTTTCTTTCCTGTAAAGTAGGAACTGCCATGGTCCTTCCACCGTGGAGTTTTTCTGGCTGACTGATCAGAGTACTGGATCAGTTTTGCTGCTACACTTTTGTCTTTTTTTCTTTTTTTTTTCCCTTTTTAAAAAAAAAAAAACAACCCACACATTTGTGAACTCGTATCTAAAAGGCCATAGTCAGCAGTTTTTGGTAGCATTATCTAAAACAGGTTGATCATCAAACCACTAGAAATGTTATCTCACACAGACTTTCTTGCAGACTAGGGATGAAGTAGGAAGCGGTGGTGTCAGAGGAAGCAGTTTGAAATCAGCCATGCATGAAGAGCACAGTATTTTTCATTCACTTGAGAGCAACTGTTAATGAATGTTGCTTTGTGTGGGTAAAAGGTATGAGCAGAGTGTAGTCAGGCAAAATGTTGTCAATTAATTGTGTGCTGACAGTATCAACGGCAAAAGTTGTACATTGCTTTAGGTGGATTTCCATTCATCTCAACAGTCAAACACTTCCTGGACTTCATCTGGATTTTGGCATTTAACAATATATCCTTATGTTGTTACTTCAATCTCAGGTTGTTTTCTTTTTAGTTTCTTTTTGTTAGTGTCTTCAGATGCAGAGCTTTAGGCTAAACAGTTTAAGGAGTATGAAGTTATGAATATTTCCTTTTGAATACAAATACAGTACTTGTGGTGACAGGGAGCTTTCCATTCCTTTCTGAATCAGGGCTAAGTCTAGGAGAGGCTGTTTGTAAACTTGTGTTTTTCTGCATTGCAGGAACCAGCACCCATGACTGAAGATCTGCTGGAAGAACAGTCTGAGGTACTGGCAAAACTAGGGACATCAGCAGAAGGTGCTCATCTTCGGGCACGCATGCAGAGTGCCTGCTTGCTCTCGGATATGGAGTCCTTTAAGGTAGTACTACTTGAAGAATTCTGTGAGGCTGCTTTCTGCGTAATTAAACTGTCCCTCTTGCTTGTGTTGAACAATTTTGAAGGTTTTTCTGACGAGATTCTTTTCCTCCACAAAACAGTTTCAAAATAGTTTAAAGTTGCAAATAAAATCCCATTGACAAAACTCTTAGAATATTTCAAAATCTATGACTGTCCAGTCTATTATGCGGTGACGTTCCCGTAAACTTGCACAATGTCTGTGGGAGGGAAAAAGCCCTCAACACAGTTGATTAATTGGGAATTAAAACTTGGGCAACCCTACACAAAATGATGTCGGAAGAACACTGAGCATCAAAGTTGTGAACCAGAATGACATGTCTCTCCTTCCCACCTCCTTGTAGCCTTCATGTAGTGTCTATCTCACCAGTATTTTCCACTGTGTCTAGCTTTGTAAAGTGCACCTTTAATCGGACTCCAAGTGGGTAAAATGTAAAGGTGGTGTAAAGAGAAAAGAAATCTATTAAAATCTATTAACATATTCACAATTCTGTATTTGGACTTTGGGGAGGTGGATGTAATTTTTATGTATGGTTTTATGTCTATATATATAGAACAAGATGTCTTGTTCTTTAGTAGTGGTATAGGACTATTTAGAAGTCCTTTATAGAGCTGTTTATCAAACTGGGACTTCACTAGCTGTGGTTTTGGGTCATTTGTTCCATTTATTTTCTGAGCTCTGAAGAGGGAGCTAAAAGCACATACACTGCTGTCATTAAAGGGTCTCAAAACTCTGAGAAGATTGGAGATTCTGTCACAAAATAGCTATTTTTTTTTTAATTATTGCAATGTTACTTTATAGTAAAAGGATACAGATTTACTGTAAAGTAAGAGTATTTGTAACATCGATATCAGTTTATTAGCAGTGATTCATGTCATATATGTAGCAGTTTTATTTCTATGGTGCAAGTGATGTAAAAACTCAAAGAATACAGAACCATAATTTGAAGCAGAAATGCACTCTCAATAGGTACATCAAATAGAAAGCTGAGTTTCCTCTTATGTTCTAGACCTATGGATGTATGTATTTGTGTTGACATTGCATCTGTGAAAAATTAAGTTGTTTTTGTTTGGGGGAGATATTTTATTAAGTTCCTTTTTAAAGCAGGAAGAAAAAGTGAATTTTGTTACTGGAGTGTTAAAAGATGGGAAGTCAGTGCTGAAAGCATATTTATGCAGCCCTGTGATCCTATAGACTTGGGCTTGTTTTTATCTAAATCTTTAATGGTGTAAGCTTATGCATAAAATATAATAGTGAAAATTCATATTTATTGCACGTATCGGGTACCACATAGAAGCTTGACCTAATGGTATAATTTTGAGCTTGCTTGAAATATACTGATGAATATACTGGTTTGGAGCGATAAGGAGGTTTCTTTGGTTTTGTCGAGGGTGTGAGTTTTACCCCTTGTCATTGTCGTGGTTGGCGCTTTATTCCCTCACCCTGCCGGATTTCTTTCCTAGGGTACAGTTTGGTGACTGTGAACAGAATTCCCTGAGTTTTGGCTCCTAGCCTATGCTCTACCCACTAAACCGTATTGCCTGCCTACCCCGGTTATCATGTTTTTATAGGAATTTTCTGGGCACAGATTTTATCTCCTCTTCATTCTAGGCAGCTAATCCTGGCTGTTGTCTGGAGGATTTTGTGAGGTGGTACTCCCCACGGGATTACATCGAAGAGGAAGTGGTTGATGAAAAGGGGAATATAGTAATTAAGGGCGAGCTGAGTGCCCGAATGAAGATTCCTAGCAACATGTGGGTGGAGGCCTGGGAGACAGCAAAACCAGTCCCGGCCCGGAGGCAGAAGAGACTCTTTGATGACACTAGAGAGGCAGAGAAGGTAAAAAGCGCTGTGGCTGGTGATAGTCTGATTTATAATGCTTGCACAAAACTTATAGCAGCCCTTTCTTTTTCCTTCTGCAAGATTCAAACAGTAACACGTCGTTGGACTATATTCTTGGAGTTAGTAAACTGTTTTGTACATGGCTTAGGGTTAATCAGAAATTCTTGCTGCCGTACAACAGTGTGCTTGAAGTATCTAAAAGAATTGGTGTGTGGAATGTAACTGCACAAGCTGTATTACTTAGGCATTTCTTTGAATTATTAGTAAATAAATTCTTATCTGGATGTAGGTGTTAGGAAACTAAACTGTTGCTAAAACATAATTATTTTTAGTTTCTTTTTAACCTTTTGGGACTGTAAGCAGTCACTGAGGATTCATGTAAAACTACCTACTGAGTCCTGTCTTCCAACGGTGCTCCCTTCTTGGGAATTCTTCGGTGTAGGTGCTCATCTTTCATAGTTAGCCTTACCATTGGGAAGTAGTTTTGATCACTAACGTGTTAAATTTTCCAATGTTACAGGTGCTTCATTACCTTGCCGTTCAGAAACCAGCTGACCTTGCAAGGCATCTCTTGCCTTGCATCATCCATGCGGCTGTACTCAAGGTAAAGGAAGAAGGTAAATAATGTTTCATAAGTTATTAAGATATTTTAGGGTGAACACTGATGCAATAATTACAACTTCTTCATTTTTTTTCCTCCTAATAGAAGCACTAGAAGATATATCTTCAGTTAAGAAGATTATTAAGCAGATAATATCCCATTCCAGTAAAGTTCTACGATTCCCCAACCCAGAGGACAAGAAGTTGGAAGTAAGGCTGTTGTACTGGCTGGGGCTGAAAACCTGAGAGTCTTTTACACTGTTTGTGGGAGTGTTAAAAGAACTTCTTTTTAATTTTCACTTTCATTAAACCCCTGCAGGAAATCATTGCTCAGATTATGAGTGTGGAAGCTATCATCGCCAGAGCCAGGTCTCTGAAAGCAAAATTTGGGGTAGAGAAATGTGAAAATGAGGAGGAGAAAGACGATCTACAAAGGTGACTGATATTCCCCTCCCCCCCGCTGTGTTGTTTTGTTTTTCCTCTGATGCCCTTTTTTTGTACTTTCAAAATTTAGGACAGATGGAATAGGTGATAATACAGAAATCATATTTAGAAGCTATAAACATTAGGTGTCCCTGTCCGTAGGCTACCTAGAGATGTTACGTGTGGGTAGCCTGAACGCTTCTCTAAGTAACCATCTCTCTGAAAACATGTGATACAGATCTTTTTAATGGAATCTGTCTTGACAGTACTGGCATTTCATTTATTGTTTCATGTATGTAAAAGGTACATTTGATGAACTTTGTTACAATAGAGGTAAAATTAGAAGGACTAGGAATTCAGTATTTTCTGTAACATGGAATGAAATCCTCCCCCCCACGTTACATTTTCTGGTCTCCTTACTTTTTTGAAACATATTAATGAGGAACCATAGGAATGAAAAGCAGCAAGCCATGTTTCATTGCGTCACTGCCTCCTGTCAGATGATTTACTTCTCGCTGCTGCGCTGCGAGGAAGAGCTGGCATTTTAGTAGTACACGTTGGGAGTTCAGAGGAGCGATGTCTGACCAATGCGGTATCTTTGTGCTCAAAAAAATTGGCATATTGTGACTTCTTCTGTGTGACGGACACCGTGAAGGTTTTTCATGGTGAATTCATACATCTGCATTAGGAGCCTGGGTTCCATCGACAGTTAATTGCGAGAAGCAGGTCCTTTCAGAGGCTGAATTGCAGCCTAGGTGTTAATTGGCCCTGCTGCTGGAGTCGCAGTAATCCTGCCTGTCCTGACCTTGGGTGGGAGGCTGCCCTGTGCCGCTTAGCTTTGACCCATGTTATTGGTGAAAGAACAGCTGCTCGTATTGGCAGGAAAGGGCGAGCAGCAAGGTAGGAGGGAACAAGTGCAGGCTAAGGGGGGGGCAGTCTTTAAGGCAGAGGGGAAGGAGTAAAGGGATGAAAAGGTGATGGTAGTGTTTGAGTAGGTTGCCGAGAAAAGTCAGGGTGTTTTCCTTCAACTTCCATAACAGAGAGCTCTTGAGAGTGACTGCCAGCTCTCGCTCTCCAGATGATGCTAGGTGGAGACCTCCTCACAGGAAACAGTTCCAGTTTTAGATTAGCAAACTGGATACAGCTGAGAATGAAACATTCTTTTCCTTTTCTACAATTTGTACCACCAGATTTGTAAACTGTCTCCTGGAGCAGCCAGAAGTGTCAGTTATTGGCGCCGGAAGAGGACCTGCTGGTAGCATTATTCACAAGCTGTTCGTGAATGCTCAGAGGGTAAGAGAGTGCTCTTGGTGGCTTTGCAGACACTTCTAATTTAAGCAGTATGAGGCAGCGACATCATATGATGTCAGTTTATTTTGTGTGCATATATGCATGTATTGTCATAGATGTGCTTGAGGGTTTTTTGGGATGTTCAGTATGATTTTGGCAATAATAGAACCTTGCAAGATGAAAGAAGAGTAGATGACCCGGGAGGTGAAACAGTTAAAGCCATCTGGGTAGACAGGTGTCTTTAGTTTGATCTACTTCAAACAGTAACATCAGTAATGCCAGTATGGCACAAATTCCTGCGTTATTCAAGTTACACAATATATGCAACAGCGTAGCAAGAACAATCAAGTGTGGTGACTGTTTCACACAGGAATGGAGAGAAACACCTCATAATATTAAACATTTTAGAAGGAGTAACTTTTTAGACTAAGTTTACGCTTGAAATACTTGAGATTGCCAAGCACGCTAGTCTCCACAGAGGAAGGTTTCTGTTCTTTCTACATTCAGTTTACGTACTGGCAGTGTTGCATCTGTTCTCTGGAAACCCTTCCCCAGCCTCTATTGGTATAAACACTCCCTTTTTCTCTTAGCAGTCTTTGTAATAATTAGCCTGAAAGTACTGATTTCCAGACTTCTTGGACTGCAGTCAGCCTTCAGTTTCTGCCAGAATTACACCTGTTCAGAGCATCATATGATCTAACTAAAATTTAACTGCAGGGTAACAACAAGGTAGCATAGTATTGCAGATATCTTAGAGCATGAGATCCCATTTGGAAATCATTGATGTAAAAATACTGTGATTGGGTATTAAACACTTTTCAAATACAGATGCTTTTATAATAATCTGTATTTTGCAACCCGGCATAAAAAGAACCATTCTGAAAACAGACCATGGTTATTCTGAGAAATGAAAATCAGAGCGTTTATTTTATCCTTCTGGCCTTTAGGGAGAATCTGGTTGCAGATTCCAGCGTGGCAACCAGCCTTACGGCCTTCCCTGCAGAGCCTGAGATCGTGCCCTTACGCATATACAGGCGTGTGGCCCTGCCTTTTTAATGCGTGATGTGTGTGAAGCTGAGTTAGGAGTTTCTGGGGTTAATGTTCGATGAAGATGTGTGTGTATTTCTGGGGTTTTGTTTCGTTTGAAACATGAGTAACTAAAGCGAGGTTACAGGTACTGCCCACTAGTAGCTGGTCACTGTTAATTAAGGCTTCTTAGTGGGACCGGAGCTGACTTGCTACGAACCCCCCTGGTGTTTAATCTGCCATGGATTAGGTCAGTAGAGAGCCCTTTGGTAAACAGAGATTGAATGACTTGCTTGTTCGTGACCTTTTGAACCTGGACTCCTCTCTGTGAGCTGTGTAACATGTGGTGTTATGTTCTCAAGTTTTCTCAGGAAAATTAACGATAGCAAATGCATGTTCTTGGAAGTAGAGTGCATGATGTCTCTTAAACCTACAGTCTCCTCCTAACCTCTTGTAAGTCACCTCTGACTTGCCTTTGTTTCTATCTTTCATCACTGATTCTTTTCTCATCCCTTTCCAAGCTGACTGAATCTTCTGACGAGGTAACCAATTTTGTCCCTCGTTTCCCACTCATCTTCCCTAGCTGCATAGAGTTGAACCTTTTGGTAGAGATAGTACAGCAGCCTGACTGAGTTTGTACTGTTGTGCACATACTAAGCGTAAAAATAATTTTGCGTTTCCAGAATGGTTTTTCTCAGTCGCAGACTTTATTTTTGGAGCCTTACAGGTAGTGAAAAGAGAGGGAAATATTTTTAAAAAACAAAAAAACCACCCAAACAAAAAAAACCTCGAAACAAGCAAAAACCATTTCTTCAAGTGAATATTAAGTTTTTTTGATGCTGAATATGTGGCCGTGCCTTTATATTCTTCTCTGTTGCTGTCTCTGTCTTTTGGTTACTGAACAGCCAGATGTCAGGGGGGGCAGGTAGGGATGGACAACACCCGAACGTTGCAATCGAGCCAGGGGCACTCGGTGGCACCACGGAACCTTTTGGGCAGAGATGGAGCGAGGTCTGGGGAGGAGCTGGGGTAACGGCCTCGAGACGCAGAGCACAGGGAATGTCCTTGCTGTTGGTTTCCTAGAACTGTTCCTGAGGGAACGAGTGGCAGTTGTCCCTGGTGCCTCCTCCTGTGGCACAGGCTGCAGAGCTGAGAGGGGCCAGGTCCCCACGCCAGGGGAGTGGCGGGGTGGCCGCGAGGGTCGTTGAGGGTCCTCCGGTGGGTTCTGCCACACCGCTGGGACATTGATAAGCTCAAGTTGCATACACTTAAATTAGGACCCTGTTAGGGTATTGGGGTGTGTGGGAGCACGCCAGCCCTGCTTCCAGTGCTCAGACTCCAGTGTTGCTGCTTACTGGCTTGGAGGCCATGAGCAGCGATGGGGACTGCACAGGGTCTCGCTTGCTCTGCACTGTCGTTTTGGGAAGCCTCTCTCTGGCCACCGAAAGCACATATTGAAGTAATAGTTTGAGCTTGACAAGGCAGGTGACTTGTCAAGACCCTGGTAGTGGCACTGGTTATTTTTACATGGAGGCTGGCTTGGCCTCATGCAGCCACAAGGAGCTGCGGAGAGAGCCCTGCCCGAGAGGGGCATTTCGTCCGGTCAAAACCCTCGCCTCACGCTGTCAGAAAATCAGGAGCTTCATCTAGGCTGAGCTTCACCATCCACACGTGCAGGTTCTTCCATCTGATTGTGCGCAGTTTATTTCCTGACATCCCATTAGCGCCTTGCTCTGTGTACACATAAAGCCTTTTTGATGTGTTTGCCATTTCTAATCTTCCTCTGCTCCTCTGACGAAATATTTTCTGCATCCCGATGTTAACAAACAGCTTGCCCTGTAATTACACCTCTGCTCTGATTTCAGGTTTCTGCGGTGCCGCCACTTGATGAAGAATTGAGGAGATCGGGTCCATCAGAGGAGCGAAGGCTGAACGCGGGGGCCGTTGCGGATTTCCCCCCGCCCACGGGCCGCGAGGTGATCTTGCGCACAACTGTCCCCCGCCCCGCTCCCTACTCCAAGCCGTTGCCCCAGCGCATGTACAGCGTGCTGACGAAGGAGGATTTTCGACTCGCGGGTGCCTTTTCAGCAGACACGACGTTCTTCTGATGCACCCTGCTTGTGCGTCTGCACGAGTAGGATGCTGCTCATTTTCCTCGGGGAAGTCAACGTTACAGACTGACAGGCTTGCGGTGAGGAGAGAAAACGGTTGTGT
>Ga0181612_167534_pt1 | contig 12675 bp, 10 predicted proteins | sample HoacroProtozoa21_FD_119630 | JGI IMG/M metagenome (GOLD analysis project Ga0181612, IMG submission 119630) | Hoatzin crop microbial communities from Cojedes, Venezuel. Combined Assembly of Gp0051906, Gp0051904, Gp0051908 | reverse complement strand
GCTTGGGCTTGTTTTGGGATGCTGGTGAGCAAGCAGCCTTGCCCGGTTCCCCTCTGCTCCAAGTGCCGTTGGGCTGTCAGCCTGCCACAGTCCTGCCAGCAGTCTGAGATCCTCTCCCTGGATCCGTCCTGCCGCGGTAATTCTCTCCTGAGAGAGTTAACACTCTGCCTGCGACGAAGAGAGGATTGCGGTGTTTGCTGCATCAATGAGTAAAAGCCACGTACGCAGTATGATATTCCTTCTCAACTTTATCGCTTCCTCCACTCCTTTAAAATTCTCCCAAACGAGGTTTTTGCACATCTGATGGTAATTTTTGTTGGTAGCACAAGATCTTGTTTTGTAGTTGGTTCTATCTTCAAGCGGAGTTGTATCAGTCTCTTCAGTTGTTCGGTAAAACAGGGTCCTGGACTGCTTGATGTTCTAGTAAGCTCTGCATATTTTGTAACAATGTGATCATAAAAAATCACAGCAGAACTTGATTTGGATAGTTTATCTCCTTTTTGTTGTTTTATAGACTAAGTGGACGAGTGCATTGCTTGTTTTGTCCCGGCAATAACATTTAATGGGGAAAGCACATGCTCGGAGCAGGCGTGCAAAAAGAAGCGGAAGGTTGCTCCGAGGGTTCCGTCAGCCTCCACCCATTTCCAGTTTAATTTTGCTACATTCTTGGTTGACTGCTTTCAGCATGTTCCTCAACACCAGGCTCTGCGGCAAGCTGGTCAACGCATGGGCCGTCTGTCTTCGTTATCATGGTTGATTCTGCAAATGTAGCCACCACCTTAAAAAGAAAAGGGGTTTTTTTTGGCTTTATCTTTTATTTCTTAATTTCATGTGGCCTCTGTGATGCCATTGGTCCTGTGAGGAGGTCAAGCTCGGTTCGCAAGGGGAACACTTGTGGTGAATGCAAACGATTCTTGCTGTGCAACGCTGCTTGTTTGAAGATCAGGATTATTCTTAGTCTTTGCCGTGTTTTGCAGTCGTGCTGCTCCTCACGATGTATCAAATTTGTTGTACCTCTGAGCAACTCGTCTGTCTTCAGACAAAATGAGTATTTCTTGTTCATTTACTTGTGGCTTGCTTCAGTGGTGCTCGCTGACAGACGCATTCTTGACTCCCTCTTTAGACACAGTGCAAACACCTTTTCTTTTGAATATAGTAGAGCTTTTCAGGTTGATCTGGATGTGTGCTTTTTTATCATCCCCATTTCTGGTGATGCAGAGGATTAGAGTATGATTGAAGAGATTTGAATAGCAATAGAAATTTCAAAGTGACAGTGGCTTGTTTTTTCTGAAGATAGAGGTTTGGTAGCTCTTTCCGGTGCTTGTTTACAGTGACATGTTATGCCTTCTGACTTAGTTAACAATAGTAAACAGGACGAAAATCCACCAACACATTTTATAACTGTTACTAGTAGTAGGAGATGTATGAATAATATTGTAGCAATTTCAATGATTATTTGCGCAAGATGGTTTTCCAGGATGACATAATGTTGTGGTGGCTTTGTGTTGATTTTTTTTTTAATATATATATATGCATATATACAAAATAAACTATACCTATAGACTCGTCTGATTAACATTTTGTGATATGATGTAGCACTGGTTCATAACCCTGATGTATCAGCTGCTTCCTGAAAGCATTTGATTTTATAATGTGAACTAGAGACACAAGAAGCTACTGATGTAGAAGATGGGATTTGTGTGCATGTTTGAGGGGGAGAGAAGAGTCTTTTTAGGATAAGCAGTATAGTTTATTGTTTTGCGCTTTTAGCTTGTGTGGAAATCTTCCTACCATTTTTCTTAAAGAAAACAGTTAAGTAGTTCCTTACTTCTGTATCATTTCAAAGAACAGCTGTGTGTATCATCTCAAATGTTATGCATAGTTCAGCGTGGTCAGAAATATATGGAGCAAAACAGTGTGCTTTGTGATGAGAAAAAAATGCACTAATGATAATGGAAGAGAGGTTTTGGGGTTTTTTTCCCTAAAATTTTATCTAATAGTCTTAATAATATAGCGATTACTCTTTTCTTATAATCAATTATATTTAACTTCCTTAATTGTAGAGTAGTATTAAGACAGACTTCTTTGTGTAGTGAGGCTGCTATATAGTGACTGTGAAGGGACTATATATCCAGGACCAAATAAACTTATTTTATAAACTATGGACATTTCCAGCTGTCTAAACCCCTTATGTTTGTATAAATGGCTTGACAGGTTTGTTCATTAACATTTGTCTCAAAACAAGGTTTAATAATTTCTTTACTTTCTCCCCACTTTGAAATGTGGTGTAGGATATTAAGCATTATATGTCTTAATATTTGTTTATAGCTTGAATTAGTAAAATATTTTTCCACCGAACTGTTACTATGAGGATGTACATTTCTACTAATATTTTCTTTTGCTCTCTAATTGTAAAGAGGTGTTACTGGCGATACATATGAATATTGAATAATTTTAAAGCTTTGTTGTTTTATCATTAGTGAGAAAATTATTGGCAAAAAAAATAACAGTAAAACAATCAACTTTGCGGCACAAGGAAAATAGTTTTAGGGAAAAATAAAATCTGAAGTCGAATTTTTAAAAAATCATGTTTAATGTGTGGTTTTTTTCTGCCGCACTATTTTGATTTGCTATTCCTGAAGAATGGGGGGGGGGAGACTATCTTGTTTGTAAGTCTTGTTCTGAAAATTTGGAAATTTCAATTTCATTTTATATTAAGGTGATAACTTCTGGTATGTGATTGGAAACCTAATTGAAGTATGCTGATTTGGTTGTTCCCGTGTGTATGTATAGGAACTCTAGCTGGACTGTATGTAAATGAGTTTACAGCCTCTGTTACTGGAAACAGCAGAGCTAGAAATAGCACACACATGGTGTAACATCCTGCCTATTATTTGGGGTCCAGGTAGTCATTCTGCTGTTTGCTTGTTTAGTATTTCAGAAGGTATTTCCATACCCTTTTCTTCTCTAATAAAATCTTGGTTTTTACCATCTGATATTTGGACAGAGCCTTGTTAGTCATAGTTCTTGTCTATTGCATTTTTATTTTTTCAAAGAAATTGCTGGGATTTGTATTTCATTGGATTATGCACTTTGCTTCTGCATTCGTAAGTGTGTGTAGTTGGTTCAATTATATCATGCCTGGTACAGTAGCTAAGCCTATATTTTAATGAGGAGAATGCACTTAGTTTTTAAGTAGTCTTTTTTCAGTGCTACAAATTTGTTTTCTTGAAATCTGATGTAATTATGTTGAAATCTTGCTTTTTTTAAAAAAAAGTTGTACTTCTAAGCATCTCATAAATATGAGTACTGCCTTCGTATTTACTTTCTTCTTACTATATATTTTCTTCAGTCAGCAACGATGAATCTTCAGCTCGGGCAGGTGTGGGCTGGAACCGAAACAAGAAACTACAATACTTAAAAATAATAATAATAAAAAAAATTGAAATCAAAATACAGCAGACAGCAAAGGACACAATTTTTATCTTAGGGTTTGGTGCAAGCTAGGAGTGTAAATTTACAGTATGCTGTTTGTTAGGGTGTGACTGCCTGTATGTACTTTTCTGTCATATGGCCTCTGTGGGCTCGCTGGTGATGTTTGAGAGGTAAACCCCTTACAATTAACGTGCTTTTACTTTTTCTTAAGAGCACAGTGCTTACTCCACCACTGGTGGAATAAATGGCTCAGGTACAGTAAGTGTTCTTAACACCTTAGATTTGTTTAGGATAGCTGTGGTTTTGTTATCTTCAGTAAAGTGTTCATCGGGGTTTCACCCCATGTCATTTTGTGCTGTTCTATAAAAATGTCTTTGCATGAAACCTGGGTTGAATTTCACTGTCGTTTTGCTGATATTTTAATGAAGCAAGAAAAGATTTCCTTTTAATAATTCACATTCTCAAATGGTGAAGTTTAGACTTGCCGTTCTCATATTTCTTATTTAAAATACGATTTAGCCTTTTAACGGCATGCTCTTCTATTTTCTAATCTTTTCTACCTGTTTTTTGCCATATTGTTGGGTAGATATGAGAAATTGGTCTTGACTGAAAACTGTGTGGGGTTTGTTTGTTTGTTTGTTTCAAGCTGACTATGAAGCTTAGAAGCCAAAAAAGCATGCCCAACACTTGACTGCTTCCCACAAAAGTTCTTAGTTTCATCCTGTTCCTGCATTATGCTCTCCCTGTTGTATTCATCTTCTCTTAATATTCATAATCTGAATATCTTTGATTTAGCAACTAATAGATGCAATGACATGTTTCTTGCTGTTTTCACTGAGAATAGATCTGCCATTTTTTACTATTCCTGCTGTACCACTTCAAGCACAGCATTTCAGGTGTAGCAAACTATTTCTAGTAGTTTGTCAAGGCGAAAGCCTGCTCTCCATTTCATCTGTATACTGAAGGACGTTACTTTCAATGTTCAGTTGTTGGCAGCATCTGTTTCTTAATGTCTAAAGCACCTGTGCTTGGCTCCAAAAGAATGCTTATAGGAACTGGAATTGGCAAGTCTTATTTCTTTCCAGGTTCTTACGTTAAACTACAATAGATTTGTAGAATGTGGCTTCTGTCGCTGTCTGTTTGTTGAAAATCTTTTATTCTTTATAATATTATGCAAGTATTGATTGGTGAAGGATGGAAACTTGGTTTTACAATGCAGTGAGGCTTCTAATCCCTGAGCAACATAAGTGGAGGGAAAGATAGTATTTAGTTTTTAATGCCTAATGAAGTAGCCTCAACTGGAATAATTACATTTCTCTGAAATTCTGTGAGGGGTACACTCTTAAAAATATGGGTGTAGATGCACATGCAGAAAGAGGATTCAAACCTGAATTTCTTCCACATTTGAGGTAGTGAGTGTGTGCTTACTGCAGATTCCTAAGGAAAATAGGAAGTGGTCTTTCACCATGAGAAAGTGCCGGCATGTTGTAGATGCTGATCTCCAGGATAGGGTTTAGAGCCCAAGTCCTTTGGAAAGGTCCCCTTCTGATAATCGCCACACACCATTCTTCTTCCTCATCCAAGTGTTTACGAACCCCCTCTGGGGCCTATACAAAACATAAAGAATCTTAGGGAGAGGCATATGCAGGGCTTTGACTGCAGTGTCGGACTGCCTAAATGCACTGCAACATGGCACGTCGTACAAGTGAGATTTCAGCACATAATTTGGGAGTAGAGTTTTTCTTAACTGTGTTGCTCTTTGAGGAGCGTAAATGTACGGTTGCAGACCTACTACTGTCTCTACTAATTTCTTAGCTATAGCATTAGAGGGATGACCCTCAATTGCTAGGCATTTTCCCACACTGTGCTGAGATCTGTGCTCTGGCCCACAACCACAGACAACACTGAAAATGCTCTTTAGTATTAACATAGAAGCAAGAGCCCTACAGAAGCACCCAGTTTAAAAAATAATAGTGCATACACTTACAACAAATAAGGAGACTTTACAGAAAAATCCTTTCAAACTGTAGATACTGGCTGCATTTTCTTACTTGATTTGCACTGGCATTCAACAGATCCACTCTACTTAACAAAGGCCCTTTCTGCTGGAGTTCTTGGTGGCGTTTCCTATGTGGGACAAGGTAGGTAAGGAGCGAGTTAGGACTAGTGTTGAGATAATTTAGCAATTTAAATTTTTTTGTCTTTAGTTGTGCAGCTTTCCCCTGAACTTTAAACATGTAAATTATAGCACTCTTTACTACATCTGCTTTTGGATGATTGACAACCAAAGTGAGAACAAGAAAGTGCAATCCCAAAGCAAATAATCAGTATAGGTTTTGTTTGCTTTGAGGTGTTTTTTTTTTAATACATTGTAATGTTCATGATTAAAAAAAAAACAACTTTCTGCAGTGTTTTCACAGAAAATCCCTGCCACAGGCATGCCGTACATGAGTTATAACTGATTTAACTTTGTCATTAATGCTTTTTGTACTTGGAGATAACTGTTAAGCAATCTGTATTGATTATACTCTTTCCTTTATCGGCAGTCCCTTTTGTTTCTGATATAACACTATCTGTCGAAAGAGATATTGCTTGTATTTGGGCAGGATATAAACCATTCAAAAAATGCTGACAAAGGTTCAGTACAGCTTTAAGAAAAAAATTTCCCATTTTAGTTCTCTGAGGATTCAGTGTGCTTTGGGCATGAGAAGGCTGAGAGGATTTCATGCAGCCTCATAGCTCTGTGTTGTCAGGTATAAGGATTGAGGGCAAGGGCAGACTTCAGTGCTGTTACTGCTCCACTTGTGCTTGGACAGTGTGTGGAAGGAGCTTGTTTGAACTGAATGGAACAGGAATGGGATCTGAAGAAGGGGAAGGAAGGGTATGGAAGAGGGAGAGGACTGCGAACATAAATGTGAGGTGACTGGAGATGGGGAGTGGCAGGAATTCAGAAACGAAGAACTGGGGTGATAAGGGTCTGGCATTTGAAGAGGAGATAGCGAGAGGGAGATCCGTGAAGATTTGGGTCTTTGCACTATCCATCTGTGGAATAATTGACATATTTCATGTATTTCTTAGAAATACCAAATAAGTTGGGTCTTGACTCACTGTAGTTTTGGACCTGATAGAAATTCATAATTTGCTCTGTCTTGCAAGGTGATATTGTTAGGAATTATTTACAAACATTGTAAATCTGTGGTGAATATAATAAATATCTTTCATATTGATGAATTAATACAATTCCAAATGATGCAAATTTATATCCTATTCTAAAAATAAATGCAACTTTCTAAAAGAAATGTAATCTCAAAAATCCCTGAATTCATGGGATACAAGTAAAGTCACATTTGGAGGAATCTATAAATGAGAATTTGTATACATCTGTGTTTTAGGAAGTCTTCCTACTTCTGTCATGGAGTAAAATGTTTCTGCGTTTAACTATTTACTAGACAACAGTAGTAGGGCTTGGAAATGCATATACTGATGTCCACATTGTGATGTGGATAGAGTTGGTCTGAGAAGATTAGGGAAAACATTCCTCTAATAGGAAAATATGGTATTTAACTAAACTCTAATTCTCTTTGAATACCTCAGAATAATCAGAGAGGGTTAATCTCTTAAAAATGTGTACTTCAGGGTGGGTAAAGCTGTGCCCCATGTGTGCATGCAGTAGAATACGACCTTGCAGTTTGAGCTCTGGTATTAACTTGTGCTGGTTTGTAATGGGATAGAGTTCATTTTCTCCATAGCTTGTATGGTGCTATGTTTTAGATTTGCGATGAAAACAGTGTGGATAATATACTGATATTTTAGCAATTGTTAAACAGAGTTTACACTGAGCCAGAGCTTTTTCTGCTTGTCATGCTGCCCTGGCAGTGAGTCGTCTAGGGGTGCACAAGGAGTGTGCATAAGGAGTGTGCACCCCTAGCGTGGGAGGGCACACAGCTGGGGCAGCTGACCCCAGCTGACCAAAGGGATGGCCCATGCCATATGACATCATGCTCCGCAACAGAAACTGGGAGGGGGGAAGGTTTGCCAGCTCTGCCATTTCTGCAGGACTGGCTGCGGATCAGTTGGTCAGCGGTTGGTGAGCAATTGGGTTTTTTTGCATCACTTATTTTTCTTGGTTTTGTTTTTCTTTGGGGAGTTTTGCTTTTTCATCTTCTCATTCTCCTTTTTTCTGTGTTAAACTGTCTTTATCTCAGCCCATGAGTCCTTGCACTTTTACCCATCCATTTCTCTCCCCATCCACTGGTGGGTGGGCAGTGAGCAAGCAGCTGTGTGGTACTTCAGCTGACTACTGGGGCTAAATTGTGACATAGCTCCAGTTCGTTTATGAAGGTTTATCAAAATGAAGTCCTTGAGAGTTTGGCTGATTGTTTGCTGAACATTTCAAGTTAATGTGAAGTACTAATCTACACTCTTGCATGATGTCAAGATCTGCCAGTGGCTTGTTGTGTCACTTCCTCTATATATGCTTTAAGAGTTTGCTTGCTGATTTTAAGACTTCACTGTATTCATGTTAGGTTTAACATTTTGCTTCTGTATTTCACTTTGACTTCTTACTGTGGAATCTAAAGTATTACAGAAATCCTTTTATTTGATGCTACTGCTCATGAAGTTGAATCACTCTAGTAAAGTTGAGATTGCAGGGAGCTTGCTACAGTTGAAATCTCTCTTCTCCACACATGATGTTTAGGTATTATACACTTAATATACAGAGTGTTTACTTTTAATATACAAGATTCTAGTGTCCTGTCAATATGTACCCAGTGAATTTTCTTTTAAAGTCTAAGCAGTGTTTATTTTGTTTAAAAAATATTGCAAGTAATTCTAATTTTAAAAGGGAGGAGAAGAGATTCCAGTGTTCTTGTTCTTCAGGAGGAGGAATTGTGGTGCATTACATGTTTGGTCTTGCTCAGTATGCGGATCTGAATTTAATATATATAACAATTCATAAATATACCAGTCATTTTTATAATAAATTTTTAAATATTGATATATGTATTATACATAAAGAAAAATAATACTTGAAATCTCTAAAAGAAGCAACTTATATTAAAAATTTACCAAAACAGTTTTCATTTTGCACCACTTGTAAAATAGATCATTATTTTTATTTAGCTGTAACATGATAGTGTTCTTGAAGCACAGAAGTGATGTAGCTATAGCATCTGAGCCTTGTTAGCATAACAAATGTTCCCCACTGACTGTTGGCTACTGTTCAACTTTACTGCTTTTATTTTCAGATCATTACTATGCAGCTATGTTCTGTAATAATCAACTGCATCCACCATTGGAGAATCGATGTGCCTGGTATTACAGGGCAAACACAGAGCTGTGACCGTGGGCATGAATGCAAGTGTATTTGTTTTATTTCAGTGCTCATCGCAGCCAAGTCTGTTTTGAAGGCAAGCGCTTTGTAGTGGAAGTGAAAATGATTTCTTATTGGAAGCCTTGCTCGCGTATATTGAGTTCTTATAGGAAAAGAAAAAGTTACTGTAGGCCAGTCATGTATGTAGTTAAACACAATGTAGGTATAAATAATACTTATCTGTTTAGGTATTCTGTGTGGTCATTTTGATTTGGTATGTGTCCATACAACGCGTGTGGTAAACCTGTCACTCAACGTAACCGAAAGTTTCTGATAGCTGAACTGTGGTTGTTAGGATAGGTGGGTGTGTTTAACTGGAAGAATGTAACCTGTTGTGTCAAAGTTTGGTATGTTGGGACCTACCTTCTACTTGACCTGTGTAAAAAAGGCTGTAGTCTTTTCAGACTTGTCTGGACAAGAACAGGCAACTGAAGAGGGGCTGCGCTGCCTGAGTGAAGATGGAGGAGATGATAACTCTCAGACTCTGCCAGCCTCTTAGTTCTCGGCGTTTTTGCTTGGAAGCAGATAAGCTTTGGGACAAATTTGTCTTGGAGTTGAGGGGAAAAGTACTATTGTTTCTCCTCAGTTGTTACTCAATACAGATACTCCCCCAGCACACCCCCCTCCACCTCATGCTCAAGTACTAGAAATAGAAACAGTGAGATGAGAGGGAAGGTTTTCATAACTCCTCCTAATACTTCTGGTACTGTCCCCTTTTATTAAATGAAGTTAGTAAATTATTGAAGAATGTGTGTTAACTGTAGAAGGGAACTTATCTGCACATTAGTGTACATATAGCACTCTCTTAGCTGAAAAATGAAACGAAGTTCAGAGTTAATATTTAGATCAAGAGCAGAAAAAGGCATCTGATCTGACTGTGTGGAGATTATGTTGCATACCGAAACTGTGATGGCTGGATGACAGAATGTTAGGCAAGATTGTTTCCCTCATAGTCCAAACAAGCTGAAGTTCCTAACAGAAATAACAAAAACTTCTCTATGAAGACAGCAGTAAACAAAGTGTAGTACTCTGAAAATTTCCTCTTGTTTATTCAAAATTTGTCTGCTGCAGGTAAAGTTGAATTCAGGCCACAATTTAAGAGATGAGGAGGACATAAATTCTTCACTGCTGTAGTAATTTGTGGACAAAATGAATTTCTTTTTTTGAAGTGCATAAGCCTGTGCTGCTGCTGAATGTTTCAACAGCTCAAGGAGACATAGCTGAGATGGAGGGAGGATTAAAACTGTATCCAAGATTAAAAAAATAGATCTTGGAACTTCCCTTTTCACATCTGTTGGACAAAAATGTCCAACTCAAAAAGAAAATTAAAGTTTTTGGAGTTTCTATTTGGCTTTCTGGACTGCAGAAGCCAATGATGGGCTATTTTACTAATAAAGAAAAGGCCACACTGGGGGCAATATGTTACTGGTTGTAGAAATTTCTGCCCTCATGGAAACTTTGGCAGGGAAAAAGCTTACCTGTCACGGACAGGAGTAATGGCTTACCCTGTCCAAGAGTGACAATGCAGCAAGTTGGAAGTGAACAGCAGTGTGCCCTTGTGGTAGAGGTGGCCAGCTGCATGCCAGGTGGGATTCGCAGGAGCCAGGATGGGAGATGTTCATACCTTTGCTTCAGCACTTGTGAGACCTCATCTGGAGGTGTGTGCCCAGTTTGAGGATCCCTGATGCAAGAAGGGTGCTTGAGTAGGAGACTGAGGAACATTGTCTGTGGGGAGAAGAGGTTTTGTTCAGCCTCAAGAAAAGGAAGCAGCAGAAGGGACTTTATTGCTGTCTTCAGCTGCCTCATGCTTGATTACATAGAAGATGGTGCTAGGTGCTACTCCATGGTGCACAGTGGAAGGATGAGAAGCATCAGACATCAGCTGCAACAAGGAAAATACCAGTTAGATGTTGGGAGGAGCTTTGTGAGGGTGGTCAAATGCTGGGACAGGTTTCCCAGAGAGGGGATGGAATCTCCATCCTCTGGGTTGTCCAAACTCACCTGGACCTGAGCCGCTGACTTAGCATCATCCCTGCTCTGAATAGGGGATGAGAGGAGGTGATCTCAAGATGTCGCTTTGGATTGGAATTATTCTGTAGCTGGTGGACGCTGGAAGGATAGATCCTCACCAAAAGTGCTGGAGGGACTCAGACCTACGTTGAGAGTTCTGAAATGGTTTCGCTTGGTGTAAATGTCCAGAATTTTTCCTTATCAACATTTACAGTTCTGCAGAGCAGTTGTGGACTGCTTATTACCTGCCAGGTTTTGTTCTACAGTGTTCTGGCACCCCCCACAAAACAGCTGGACAATCACTGCGAAGAGCAAGAATATTCCTATTTTGCAGAAGGGGAGCGTTTCAGTACTGTATTTACAAGGCACCATATGCAAGGCAGTATACATGATGCATGGCATGGCCTTGAGCACTTACTTCATCATTATGGTACACGTTCCCGTGTATCTGTTTCAAGAGGAGCCTGATACTCTTTCAATGTCGGGTGCAGGAGTCTTGATACGTCCCTCAGCTATCTTCGTGGTGGATGTCTTATTTATAGATTAGGAAGCTCAAAATGGAAATTTAAGGGCAGAATGTATACATGGAAGAGCACACATCAGTGTACCGGAGCCAAAGTATGTGGCTTGACTGTTATATATTCCAGTTTCTCATTGTGAGTCAATATAGACAAGTAAAGGTTGCTATTATCATTACTGTGTTTTATATTTTGAAATAAAGTAGTCCTTTCTCAAAGAGATTTGGTGGCCCTGTAGTACTGTTGTGTAGAACTTCAAGTTCTCCAGTCAGCATACTTGCCTCAGAATTTCTGATCTCTTTGGTGAATGACTGGTTATTTCTGATGACGGAAAGTATAGTGCAATAATAAATATAATAACGAGAGAGGCTAGGGGCCACCTTGAGTTGTTTTTCACTCTCTTGCGAAAGTCTTGTGAGACTTTTGCGAACATCTCATGTGGGTCTCATGCTCTATTTTTTCTCTTTCTCTATATGATCTCAGTTAGAACAGATAGCTGTCTTTTAGCTATAGAGTTAGTTTCTATAAGACATTATTATTTTACCTGCTTCTTACTCTGTGGTTGTGCATCTCCTATATCTCTATCTTCTTTCTTATGATGTATTTGGGACAGCTTGAAAATTTACTCCCTAGAGCTTACCCCGCTGGAGCAATGGTTGGCTCTTCTACCTGGCCTTTGAAACATCTGCCTTCTGAAAGAATTTGGTTTTGAAAGATTAAACAACATGTGCTTTCTTCCATTCTTGCTTTATTCCAATAAGTATAATATGCTTCTAGCAAACTATCTAACTGTATCATGGGCATGTTAGACTAGGGATTAAGGGTTAGTTAATAGAAGAAGAATGGAATATATCATACTTTGGTTTAGGCTAAATTTTTTTTTTCTGAAATAGATGGTGTTTAAATACTATTTTAAAATATTTCCTCCTTAGACCTAATCTAAATCTACCCTCTTTTAGCTTCAAGCCATTAGCCATTGTCCCATCACTACACACCCTTGTAAAAACTCCCTCTCCAGCTTTCTTGTAGGTGCCCTTTAAGTACTGGAAGGCTCCTCTAAGGTCTCCCTGCAGCCTTCTCTTCTTCTCCAGACGAAACAACCCAACTCTCTTACCCTTTCTTCATATAGGAGAGGTGTTCCAGCCTTCAGATCATTTCTGTGACCCTCGTCTGGCCCTGCTCCAACAGGTCCATGTTCTTCCTGTGCTGAGCTGGATGCAGGACTCCAGGTGGGGTCTCACCAGAGCAGAGCAAAGGGGCAGAATCACCTTCCTCAACCTGCTGGCCTTAGTTCTTTTGATGCAGCCCAGGATATGGTTGGCCTTCTGGGCTGTGAGC
>Ga0181612_164372_pt1 | contig 12676 bp, 6 predicted proteins | sample HoacroProtozoa21_FD_119630 | JGI IMG/M metagenome (GOLD analysis project Ga0181612, IMG submission 119630) | Hoatzin crop microbial communities from Cojedes, Venezuel. Combined Assembly of Gp0051906, Gp0051904, Gp0051908 | reverse complement strand
TCAGCCTTCACAAAAGCCCCATCGTGGCAGGCCCCTGCTTCACCCTCTGGGACCACACACCAGCTCCCCTGCTGCAGTGTAGTTTGCTGTGAATCGTTATGCAGCTGGAGTTTGTTTCCTTTAAACACAGGGGATTTGAGCATCCCCTCTCTAGAGCCCAAATCTCTCAGTACGCGCTTCCCAACCGGCGCTGCCCAACAGCGGTGTGAGGAGAGCCGGCCGCCATTTCCCCAGGCCGGGTGTCCCTGAGGCACGGCAGTGTTCCCGAGGCCGTGGCGCTGCCTCTCCGCAGGGCGGGACGGCCGCCTTCTGAGGAGACACACCGAGCTCAACGCACAAGGGGTGTCCTCTGCTTATGTCAGGGGCGGTACTTCATATTTTAACAGAGAAAAATATGAAATAAATACTGAAAATAGAGCACTTCTTGCTCAGCAGAGCACGTGAGCCCCACGATGCCCAGAGAACAGCTCACCCAAGCAGAGGCACAAACTCACCTGAAGCAATTCCTTACTTCAAAGCTCCCTTCAGGAGGGATGTGTGTTTTTGACAGAGGTACCTGCAGCTGCCCCTGCGCTGCGCTGAGCCATGATCTGACAGGCGCCCGCAGAAACGCGTTTGTCCTTATTTCGCTCCCAGCCTGGCTGCAGGCGAGTTTGGAGGGAAGCCGTTGGTACCGAGGGGGACTGCGAGTCCCCTTCTGAGGAATCAAAGTGCAGCTGGGGCTGCTTGGGTCCCCGTGAGGGGATGAAGCAGCCTCCTCCATCCTCCCAAAGCAGCCAAGGGACTCGGGCAGGACGGGCTCTGCTCACACAGCAAACACCCGCAGCAGCAGCTGGTTTCTCGCTGTGAGGGACGATCAGGCATCTGGAGCCCTTCTCCTTTGCCGACCCGTGCCGCTTCCCCCTTGTCTGGAGCCCAGCCACCATGCGGTGCAGCTCTCAGTGGAGAAGGCAAACTGTTAGAATTTTGTTTTGAAGAAAAGCCCACTTCTAGCTTCATGGCTATGACAAAAAGCTTGGGAGTGTGGACCACATCTCTGAAAAACTCAGGAAAACGATGCAATGCCCTCTCATGCGCATATATGCCTGCGTATGTCTGCACCTGTTCCTTCTGTTGTGGGTAAAGCTGAGGGCATGCACAGAAATGTTGTTGTCTCTGGGCACCTACCAGGCATTTATTAAAGCCAAAAGGGAAACAGGGTTTTAAATAATTAACCATCATACATATTGTAACTATATATATATATATTTAAAAATATACAGATCATTCATATACATCTGTGTGATATGCATTCTCTTACTGCCTTATTCATTTCTGTTAGGCTTTTAATCCCCCAGTGTAAAAGGGACCTCTGAAATCTAATGTGCAGATTCTGGGAGAATCTATAAATCTTGCACTGAAGGGCTGTAATTAAGAATGGCTTGAGAGAGAGGCACGTGAGCAGCAAGTCGGGTGGATGCTTCATTTGCAGATAAGCTCTCCGAGTAAGTCATTCTCCCCTGATTTATATTATAAAGTGCACATGAATCTCTTTCAAACAAAACCTAGCCAAAGTTGTGTAATTTCTGAGACATACAGGGAAATGAGTGAGGAGGGAGGAGTCCAAGGGTAACAGGAGTTAAAAATACATGTTTAAAGCCTTTAGTAGGGCATTTCAGCATCATTCCTGTTTCAGTATCCAACTTACTACTCCAAAGAGAAATCCAGAGACTGGGAGAAAAACTTTAGGTGCTACGAAATGTTAGGTAGGAAGAACGAGAGTTGGGCTGCAGGAGTTTCTAAGCACAAGAGCTCATCATCCAAGTTTTTTGTTGCTGTGAATCTGGTATAGTAGTTGTGATGCCTTCCTGTTGCCAAAGATGAGAGCTTTCCCAGTGATCTCAGGGAAAGCAATTAAAAAAGAATAAAGAGTTGCATTTGTATTTTGGGCTGTAGTCTGAAAACATATGAATCCAGAGCTGATTTTAAGGTATATGTGGTAAGGCTTACGAAACAAGGAGAAATTAGTATCGGGTACTTTTACAGGTTCTTTTACTGTCTGTTCTTTTACTGTCTGTTAACAGTTACTTCATTTTTTCATCTCTTGTATATTTGATAAAATGTAGATCTTGTTATAGTATCACTTTATAATAATTCCTTTATTTCCTGTACACATTAGAGGGATAACTACTGCAGCAGTGGTTTGCACTGTGGTCCCTGCTCTGAGTATTTCTTTGTCTCTATAACTTCATCTCTGCCTTGGCAACATCTGCTGAAGAGGAGAGGATGAGAATCCTTAATGTTGCCAGAACGCAGGCCAGAAAGCATCGTAAACTCTTTCCGATCTGCTTGCTGGATTATTACTTGAAAGCTAGCAAATGCAGTGTGTGTGTGCCTAGAGGAGGGGTTCCATTACCTGAGATCCTCTGCAGATATTAGCAGTGTCTCGTGGGGAAGTCTCATTTAGTATGCAGAATAAAATCGCTATGGCACCGATCATATGATTTGAAGGCTCAATCCTGAAGCAGCACTACTGAAAAGGGGAGGTGAAACTGCATAAGACACTCCGTTCAGACAGCGTGAGGCTGTGAGCAGCACACGAATTTTATTCAGCAGGCAGGGAGGAGAGCTGCTGGATCGCGCTGTTAGATGTGTAGTCGGGAAACCACAGGAAAGCTTCATTTCTGGCAAGTCTGCATTTTGTCAGGATGCACCACTGGTGTTACTGGAAAAAAGGAAGCCTCCTGCTACGTGAGGTTAAAATGTAGAGGCAGCGATAGCTACAGAAGATCACTGTGAAACTCATTTGATAACCACCTTAAATACCCTCTCAAGAGTGAATTGAACTGTTGGAGAGCACTGGTTCCAACTGACTGTCTGGCAAGTATGGTGAAAAGGATGCACGTTCTGAGGAAGCGTTTTCACTGACAGCAGCGCAAACTAGAGGAGAACTTCTACCTGCATTGCTGACATTTGGGAAAAATCATATAAGAAAGCATTCTGGTGCCAGGATTCTTGTATTTTTTTTTTTCCTTCCTGAGTCCTGGAGACAGATTTTGTAGTCCCCTCTCTGAGGAAAACACCAACCAGAACTCAGAATACTGCAGACTTTCCAAAGAACAGGCATGGTACAAAATGTGATTTTGGTGTTTTTCCGCAGGCGACTCAGCCAAAGACCTGCTGTTGAGGAGCTAGAAAGAAGAAATATACTTAAACGTGAGTATTTTTTTCCTACAGTATTTTTTTCCTAAAGTATTTTATATGCATTTGTTGAAACCAGGGATTGCATTTCCATAACATTATTTTTAAATAGAAAAATTCGTTCACTAGGATTATTTTCTGTACCTAAAACTTTTAATTGATCACACGTCCTGGGTTTCAAATACTACAGGAATCAGAACTTATACTTTGATAAGGGCATGCAATTTAGTACAGAAAAGAATGACTTCTTCAAATTTAGGCTTCCACATAATTTTCATTCTGATTACACTGTTATGGATGTCTAGATGGGGAATACAATCTTAGCGTCACACAGTGCACTGAGAATTGGACTGTCATTTTTCAAGATGAGGACTGTTATGGCAAACCATACACTGAATATCACCGAGGCTAAAGTGGAATGGAGAAAGCATCCTTGCAGAGGTGTGATTCTCCTAGCAAGTACAGTTGCTCATATCATTAGAGACCTTCCCAAAGACAAGTCAAAGAAAGATCGCTCTGAGATATTAGAGGCATTAGAGGGACAGTTCCAGGCCTTTTATAGATGCTGCTACAGGGGAATGTTCTCAACATCTCTCAAATAAACATAAGGCAGAAACTTGCAACTCTTTTTCTAAAGATTGGTGTTCTGACCTGGGGATCAAACAAGAGATGAGCATAATCCCTTTGCTTACAAGTGCTGGGGATCATCTCAGTTAGGGGAAGGTGAGAGAGAGCTCTGAAATTGTCTCCATTATGAGTCTCAGACAGGAGAAAGGGGAAGGCCACCTGCTTGAAGGAAAGGTATATTGCTTCTGTTATTTTCATGGTCTATTTAGTGTTGAAAGACAAAAACCTGAATGATGTGAACAACAGTTGGTTTCTCATTAAACAAACATAAACCATAAAGACGTATCAGTTTATGCCGTACAAGCAATGCTGCCCATGCTATTTAATTCATATTTAATTATTAATGTGCTTGTAATTTGCTAGGAAAATAGTTATCTACATTTTGTTACCTAGAATTTAATGTCTCAGAACTTTATTAGTAGTTCATAGAAAAGACCCTTATGCTCTTGCCATTGAAGTTATTGGGGATTTCATTTCGGTTTTAACACAAAGTTAATAATGAGATATAGTCAACTCATTTATCAGTATTTTCAGTACTGTTCCACTACATACATTGCACCTGGTAAAATCAGATGTATTTAACACATGCGTAGCTAAGTGAGAAACAGAATACATTCTTCTCAAATGTGAATGGATGAACTTGGCCTAACTTCACCTATCATCTACCACAAGAGACAAGAAAAAGCATTAAACCAAGGTTCTGAAATACATGGGGCCAAATTTTCAAGAGTCAGTACCTACAATCTCTGAAAAACTGTTTCTCTGGGTTTTTTTCCCTGGCTAAGGAAGAGCTGATCTCTACTGAAAAATTCTGTTCCTTTATGTTTACTTGTTGAAGTGTGCTGGCTACATCCTTAATCTGGGTTAAACTGACCAGCTTTAATAATAAAAAAGTTTGAATACATGCATATAATGAGCTTAGAGAGAGATAAAGCAGAAAGAAGATAAAGCAGAATTAAAGATATTTCCTGAATGCCAGCTAAACATACTGGTCTAGATTTGTATCTCATTTAAAGAGCTCCCAGCATGGAGCAAATTTATTGACTTCAGTTCAGTTGCTCAGGCTTTAGACAGGTTCAACTGAGATCAGAACCACTTCTATTTTATTTACCTCTTCCATTATATAAAAAGCTACGTATCTTGTAAAGAGCTAAGGTCATCACTTAGCTGCATCAGTCGTAATTTTAAAAGGATATACAGATGAAACAACTCTAGTCTCAGTTTTGAGTGAATCTGGAAATTAGTAAAGTCTCCTTTTATTAATGGGGTTATCAACGTTCTTGTGATGGACTTTTTTAAAAACACCTGGACTGGGTCTGATGTGCAAAGCTGTAGCAGTGTAGCTGCCCTTCAGTGAAATCACTACAACCTCCTCCAGGTTGTAAGGGTTTGCACAGTTGTGTCCTAAGTTTCCTAACATCTTTGATGTTCATAATACATACTGCTAACGGAAGCAATGCTACCCTCCAAGCTGGTTTCAGCACTAAAGATTAACATTTGTACAACTCTGTCAAAATGAGAAGCATATTGCAAAAGCCTAAGTGCAACTACTATGTTATTTTAAAACAGATCTTGCAAAGATGAAAAAAAGTGACTTCTTATCTGCCTGAAGTGTTTCTGAGATAAAAATAATACTTAAAAAGCAAACTTAGAGACAACACTTTCTTACAGTTTTGTTGATCCTCTCAGTCCTCTAGCTGAACTATAGAAACCCTGCTGGTTTACCACAAAGCATGAAAAGCATACAAACTAAAATCACAACCCAGGTGTTCACATGTCCTGCCTGTATTCAACAGAAAGCTGACATTCACATTCAAGAAGGCAGCATCTCTTACATCACACCGTACAATCCCCGGTTCATTCTTAACACCAGGAATTATTTTAGTGTCACGCACAGCTACGAGTTCCCTGAATAAGTCACAGAGCAGCAAATGAATTACAGTTCTGCACATGCCACTTCATAATTGCGAGCGCCTCTCCACTGAGATTTATAAAACCAGCCCTTGTTAATGAATGGATCTAAGCGTGGGCAGAGCGGTGCTGATGGGGAAACCTCTCTGGTTTGTCTGTGTAATAACGCCCGAGTTTCGTGATGCCTTTGCTGCCTTTGCTAGCATCTCCTATGAAATCTTGTTTTGTTTTTTCTAAAAAAACTGCTTCTTGCATCTCTTGAAGCTGGGAATAAGCACTGAACCTGAGTGAATGTCTCACAAAATGGGTCACTATATATGTTTAGTTACTTGGAAAAGCATTTTCTGATCAGAAATGTGTGTTTGTGGTTTTTCTTTAGGAGTTCTCTCAGTGTGTATCACAGTCATATTTAAAAGGCACTATGCCACAGAACATTATCTTCTTTAATAAAAATATATAGATAGGAATATCTACTCTAAAAGGAGAGAATTAAAACTTAATGAAGTATATTAGTAACTTCTTGCCAGTATGTCTACATCTTAGAATACACTCTACTTTTTAAAGCCTGCTCTCTCTTTAAAACATTCCAGACTTAAATAGCTGCTCCTCCCTGACACAGCACAATTTTAGCTGTCCTGTTCTCTTTCAAATTTGTGTGCCTTGCCACCGCATTGTAATATAGCACATCACAGCATTTTAGATCCATTTGATTTACATTTCTACTACAGCCAGCTGTGGCTATGCACTACTACGTTATTTTAAACAGATACTTACGATTGCATTTCAGTGAATCTAATGAGCATAAAAATAGGGGAGAATGGGACTTCATTACTAAAAATACCATTTTGGATACTCATCTGCAGTGTTAGTGTTCTTCTCAGGGCATATTAAAAATCACATGTGTGCTTTAATACTGGAAATACCTAATGCAAGTGGTATAATAAACTTCACAGTAGTATCTAGAGAATCCCAGAATGGTTAAACATTTTTCTCTAGGTCTTCAGCTTTGTTCAGGTCATAGGCTCACGCCTTAATTTAGTAACAGATAGTACTAGAAATAGAAACGCCATTAGCTTGTTTCCCAAGGCAAAGGATATATTTCACACAGTGTTACAGCACTCTAGTCTATTTTTAGACGCAGTGTGTAGGAGTTATCACGGCTTGAATGTTAATAGGCACAATACACAAAAGCAAGCTGGCTTAGGTTAGAATGGAACGCTACAAAAGAAAACCCCATGGGGATAAAGAGGTTTTACAGTCAGCGGCATATCCTCAATAGCAAAGAAAAAAGCATGCAAGTTAAAGATAACTACTATGGCAGCGTGACCATCTTAAGATGTGGCCTGAGAATAAGGTCATACAGGAAAGAACACACTTTCCCTGGAGCTGCTGCAATAAGTCGTTTCAGCATCTAACATCAATGAATGGCTCCAGCAATATGGAGAATAAAAAATTATTATCTGCGGGATATTTTGATTTTCTTTATAAAGTTTACATAGTTGGAGAATTGGTGTGGCTGCTGTTGTTTTATTAAATCTCCTTGGAGTTGGGAGTTAAGAGCACAGGAAAAGCTGACATTGGCACCAGTACGTTGTCCTTACAGAGAGGTAACTATGTTCTATTAGAGAACCAGAGAGATGTACTGAAGTAACAAAACATACGACTAAGAACCAGCCACTAATTTTTCTGTGCTCAAATTTTTATTGTCTGGAACCTCAGAAACTACCAGTCTTCCTCATGAGGAAAGTCATCTTTTTTTTTATATTCTCCGCAGAACGAAATGATCAAACAGAACAGGAAGAAAGAAGGGAAATCAAACAGAGACTGACAAGAAAGGTAAAATCTTGCAACACCTTCTATTAGTTTTTAGAAATTTAGCAAAGCTAATACAACATCAACCAGTCACAGAGGTCATTATTACACACAACCTCCCTTAATATACATCCTCTTCAGCAGTGTCTGAAATAGTGGTGTCTAGTAATATGAATTACAAAAGTATCTACCTTATCTCAGCTACATGAGACTTAGTAGAATATTTACATATAAAATCAGAAAGTGGGTATTTGCTTGCACACTGCTTATTTTGCAACTATATTGCTAGAAAAGGGCTACTTCATTTTTTGTAGCAGTCAGTAGCGGAGCTGACTCCCTGCTGAGCACCAGGTGTGCTCCCGATATAAATTTCTCTTTGCATTGAGGGTATTCTCAGAATCAGAACTGGATCTCGTTATTGTTCTGTTCCTAGGAACTCCTACTGGAATTACAAGCCAAATATGCCAATAACTTGTTAAAGCCAAATTGAAATTCTTACAATGGGTCCAGTCCTGAAAACCTTACACAGACAATCTGGCACTGACTGCAGTAGAAAACCCTTACAGCATATGATATTATCCATAGTTCACGATAAATTCATTATGATTCCTTTTACATATTGTAAATGCATTTTATCAATATCCAGGTTAAAATATTTTCCTCTTTTGTCCATTATAAACCCACTGTGCTGTAGCCCACAGCACCATTTAAACCATTATCACTCTCCTAACAATCCTCAGGAAGATTGAATATTTCCCTGGAATTTCTAAGGGTTGGGTTTTTCTCCCATACACATAAATGCACACTAAGCTAAGATGGGAAGCAGAAAATGTTGCACATTTTATTGATATGTTTGTTATTAACACTGGTTTTATTTTACAAAACTACAGCTTAACCAGAGACCTACAGTTGATGAACTAAGAGACAGAAAAATCCTGATTCGATTCAGTGATTATGTGGAAGTGGCGAAAGCACAGGACTACGACCGGCGAGCAGACAAACCGTGGACAAGACTATCAGCAGCAGATAAGGTACTGACGTAATTAAAATGACATATTACTGCTTTCTACTTAGTCTGTAATGATACATCAGATTCTCCAAAGACATTTAACCTCTGGGACATTTAATCTCTGTATATGTTACCACTATTTTTTATGCTGAAACCACACTGACCAATGCATACTGTCATAAAAAAATGCTATTTATAAAAATGCCTATTTAGTACAACAAAGTCTTCTACCCAGCCCATCAACTGTTAGGGGGGTAAAAAAAGGTGGATACAATCTTTCTTAACACAAACATTTCCAGCTGATGCAGTATGAACAGTTATCCTCAGACTGGATGTTTTGTCCCAAACATGCAGATATCCTCCAGTATATTTCCAAAGACACAAATATTTCCTTTCCTGTTTTCTATGAATGCTCAAGGAGTTACTTGATCCCACATTTTCATGAGCATAAACAAACACTCCTTTTTGTTCCATTGCATACCTGCCACACAGCCGATTTACATCCTAATTTAACTTTCACATGTAGGTGCTTCAGTAGTAAGAAAAATAGTTCAGCGTGATTCTAGTTAGAACAGTTGCTGACTAAGTTTTGAAGTTTCAGGGCTGCAGCAAGCAGAACAAGTAGGGATGCTGAGATAATTACTGGGTAAAATGGCAAATGCAGGACCGTTATTTAGTGCTTTGTTCTGAGATAGGGAGATCAAACACTTCGTTCTCCATTCCAGAGTCTCCCCGGTAAACAAATGTAATAAATGGTTTTAGAGGACTCTTGTAGAAAAGGAACAATGTGTTTCTACTACTGTAGCTGTTCTCCTGAGCTCGCTAAAATTGTGAATACGCTATTACATATTAATAAATGGAATAATGATTTTGTATCTTCCTTGTATGTACTGGGTACATACTAAAATAAGGCTTTTCCTCATTTCACTGTTTTTATATTGTTAACTAGGTAGGTTTATAAGCTAAAAAAAAAGTGACAGAGTTCAATTGCATATACTGGTGGCATACGTCAGGAATTCAGGGTCAGGAGTTTGACCATTGCATTTGTGACTGAAAAACTTCCCTTTCAAAGTAGACAAATACATTATTTTTCCTCACTGTTCTTTTAATAAGCCCAATCTCTGATAGAAAACATGAACACATGTAGAGACCTCATAATTTTAGGTAGCTAAACTATGAAGTACCAAATATATGAATCTGTGAAAGCACTAGTATGTTCCACTTTACTCACAGTTGCCATTTCAACAAAAGAATGCTCTCACTTTTATTCTTAAATTTCCTTATATTAAGCATCAAAAAAGAATATTTTTCTTCACTTACGACTGTGCAATCCTATGGATACAGGTGATAACACAGTTTGGACTGGTATTTGCAAGTTGTGATAAGGCAGTCTGATTTTTATTAAAAGAATGACACACATTGGAATTCCATAGAACTCAGTGGACCAGCTGATGAATTTCTCAGTGACTTCTCTTACTCTTTAACAAATTTTAACTGGAATCTTATTAAATGTGAGACAATAAGCACTGTGGGTTTACTCTCCTGTCAGAATTGGTTCCAGACAGAAGCCACCGTGCCAGCAATCAGTAATGAATGATAAGAAGTATCATATCACCAATCCATATAACCTAAATATTCAGCATCTCTGCTGGCATAGTATGCTTTGCTATGCCCAACACATATTATTTCTGCTTTAGTAAGCTCCTGTTCTGCTTTGCAAATCCAGTATTTTACAATGCTTATACATATAAAATTATTTGTTAACCTTCTTCTATTTTCAATTCCTAGGCAGCAATTCGGAAAGAGCTAAATGAATACAAAAGTAATGAAATGGAGGTACATGCATCAAGCAAACATTTGACAAGGTCAGTCTTCCAGCTATTTATTTCCATTGCCTGCTAAAACCAGCCTGCTTGCGTCTGCTTTATTTTAAAAGAAAATGGAAGTATTCCTCTTCCTGTTCAGAACCTGTTTTTTCTGATTTTTTTTTCTTGTACTGAGAAGCCCCCAGACCTTCTCCAGAACATCACTCATTTTGCACCAAAGATGCAAAAGCTATGACAAAAGATTAAATGTAGGGTGCAACACAGAAAAAAATGTGATTTTTTTTTAAATAAACAAAGAACTTCATACACTGTATAAAGGTTTTTGAATTAAATGTAGTTGAGTGTGCAACCTTATTATCACAAACATTGCAACTTCCCTGCTAAGAAATATAAAATTCTACATACTGTAACAAGACTTACACAGTGCCCATAAGTAATGTGTTTGTTGTAATTGGGTTCGTTATAATGGATTCAGCCTGTAGCTCAGTATCACTTGACTGTCGGTCCAGTTGTTACTGAAGGTGTGCAATCCCCTGCAAGCACACTTAACAGCAGTCCAGTGGAGAGGTCAGGAGGGGTAACTGGTTTGGACTCTTGTCACTCCGAGGGGTTGTGTCAGCGTGAACCCAGTCAATCTAGTGCTGGCTTCACATGCCAGCACTGATGACAGGTACTATGTTTAAACATCCATGAAAACATCCATTTCCCTTTTCCAAGTGGGAAAAAAAATGTGAGAGGCTGATTCCACAGCCATTATTACTTGCAAAAAGAAGTTTAGTTTGAGAAAAACTGAAATAGCAATCAGTTATTTCCTACAATTTCTATTAGGTCTCTTGAGCGAGTCCAATTGCTCTTAAAACACTATTTCAGGAGTTACTGGGAGCACAGTGTACTCTTACTATGTCTGGAAGCATTCTCAGGTGTGCTTGCTGCTAAAATAAGTTGCCTAACAGTGTACTACGGAACCTGGTGTGCAGTCTTGGGTCCTGGAAGGCTCACTTCAGCAGTGCCTGGGCCCACCTTTCCATGCTTATTTCTGAACTCGGAATGAATTCCAGCTGAACTAAGCTTTGGATGTTCAATGAAAAGATGGTCTAGGCAAATACACTTGAGTCATAAATGCAATGTACATTGATCTAAATGCTGTGTTTATAGAATTCTAGACTGTTCATGCAATTGTTAGGGCCCTTTCAACATTACAGGACTCAGACTCCATATTTATGGCAAGACATCACTACATTGATAGAATGAAATACGGGGCGGGGGGGGAGAGATGGCTACAGTTTAAGTCTGAAAGTGAGATTTACCTTCTCTAATTGAAGACAGCTGGGGAGTTTAAGTAGATTATAATGATCTCTCTTGAAATTTGTTCAGTTTATTAGGAGTACACAGCCTTACAATTTACAATTAGTGCTAAGGCATTACACGTTATTGGGACTTTATCATAGCCAAAAGAACAAGCCTACAGAGTGTATTTATGCCAGACTCCAAGACTGTCCTACATTAAACCAACAGTAAGTCCTCACATTTTCCAAAGCTTCAGCTCAACATTGCTTAACTCATACAAAATAACAAGATCACTACACAATAAAGAACCAATGACAAACTGTGGCCTGATTCCTAAAAGAAAAAAAACAGTCAACCCCACACCTACATTTACATTTGCACTTGCACTCCCAAATAACGGTAAACTGGTTAGACTGGGCCCTGAGGACTGCAACTGTACTACAGTCATGGCATACGTGTGGAAATGTGGTGAAAATTAAGACTTAAAGTCACTACTCTTCTTCAATACTGTTACTGTACCTTTAAACAGAATGAATAGTTTAAAAAAACCCAATTTTTTAAAAAATCCAACACAGAATTTTAAAAACTATGTATTTTTTTTAATTGAAAAAAATGTCTCTTATTTCTCCTAGATTTCACAGGCCATAGATATTTTCTTCTGAGAAGAATCTGTCTTTACTTTTTGATATTGCTGCTGAACACACATCAGGGAATATCTAAGTCTTTCCCTAAAGTTCAGTCCAGGACACCTTGATGTTGATGTGAAAGAAGGACTCTGCAGATGAAGTCTCTGCAGCACTGACGTGCAGAAAGAAACACCAGAGACGTACTTCGCTCTGAAGTCAGAAGAGCGATGATGGCCTGTGGAGTGGGACGATCTGCTGAAAAAGGCTGAAGTAAAGCTACTTGAAAGAACCTACTACTCTCCTTTAACCCTTGTTTTAAACTGTTTTACAGTCTATCTTGGAGAAGGAGATGTTGTGCATGTAAAGGCTTTACCATTCCAAGGCCTCTGACATAAATG
>Ga0181612_144633_pt1 | contig 12676 bp, 5 predicted proteins | sample HoacroProtozoa21_FD_119630 | JGI IMG/M metagenome (GOLD analysis project Ga0181612, IMG submission 119630) | Hoatzin crop microbial communities from Cojedes, Venezuel. Combined Assembly of Gp0051906, Gp0051904, Gp0051908 | reverse complement strand
AATGTTTATCAGCACTATACCTTTTAGAATCAATTTGTCTAATTCGGCAAACTCTTTTATTGATTATGCCAAAACCCTATCGCTTGAAATGCTTTCAATATTAAGACATCAACGCTATCCTTATCAAGATTTATTAACTGACCTAAGAAAGCAAACCCCTGGTATTCCAAATTTGTATAATATTGTACTTTCTTATCAAATTACAAAAACTGGTTTTGATGGCGTTAAGAGTAAGACACATTGGGTTTTCAACGGCAACAGCGCTGATGAATTGCAAATTCATCTTGTAGATTATAACGACACAAAATCTTTAGATGTGCTTTATGATTATCAACAAAATAAATTCGAAGATGCGGATATCGACGCTTTACACTCTCGCATTTTAGCAATAATAAATGAGGTTTTATCAGAACCTAAAATTATCATCGACGATATCGACATTATTTCAGAACATGAAAGAAAATTAATACTAGAAAAATTCAACAACACCGCAGCTGATTTTCCAAAAGATAAAACACTTGTTGATTTATTCGAAGAGCAAGTTAAAGCAAAACCTAATGATCCAGCTGTTGTCTTCGAAGGAACAACATTGAGTTATACGGTTTTGAATGAAAAAGCTAACTTACTTGCTCAACATCTTATCAATCAAGGTGCAAAGCCTGATGACATTATTGGTATATATTTAGACAAATCACTAGAAGTAATCGTGTCAATTTTAGCAATTTTAAAGGTCGGAGCTACATATTTACCAATTGATACAGCATACCCAGATACAAGAATTAACTATATTATAGAAAACTCAAAACTAAAAATAGTTCTTGCAGCAAATCAAACATTGAAAGAAATAAATTCGACAATTAAGGTTTTAAATGTTTCACTTGATACTGACATCAGCAATGCCAATATTGATACTGATACCGATGCCGATACTGATTCTAATTCTAATGCTGATGCTGGTACTGATGTTAGTTTAAATGATAATATAAATAATTCTTCGCTTAAAAATGCTGCTTATGTTATGTATACATCTGGTTCAACCGGAAATCCAAAAGGCGTAGTCGTTGAGCAACTTGGAATCAGTCGATTAGTAATCAATACTAACTATATTTCATTTAAGCCTGATGATCGAATTTTGCAAGGGTCTTCAATAGTTTTTGATGCTTCAACTTTCGAAATTTGGGGCGCACTATTAAACGGACTGCCACTATATATTATAAAAAAGGAGGACTTGCTTAGTCCTTGGAAATTAAAGCATTTCATTGCCGAAAATAAAATCACAATTGTTATGCTTACTTCCCCTCTATTTCATAAATTGTGTGAGGAAGATGCAACAATATTTGAACAAGTGCGCTGTTTACTTGCTGGTGGTGACATTGTCCTACCTCAAATGGTAAAAAAGGTAAAAGAAATTAATCCAACTGTTCAAATGATTAATGTTTATGGTCCTACAGAGAATACTACATACTCAACATGCTTCACCGTGGATAAAGATTATGACGTTATTCCAGTTGGCCCACCTATAGCTAATTCAACTTGTTATGTTGTTTCACCATCAATGAAATTGCAGCCAATTGGCGTACCTGGTGAATTGATAGTCGGCGGATATGGTGTTGCGCGTCAATATTTGAATAACGAAAAATTGACTGCTGAGCGTTTTATTGATTCACCTTATGGTCGTGTTTACAAAACCGGAGACAAAACACGTTGGCTACCTGACGGAACTATTGACTTTCTTGGGAGGATGGACGATCAAGTTAAAATAAACGGTTTCCGTATCGAGCTTGGCGAAATAACACAAAAAATTCTATCCTACGAGGGCGTTAACAATTGTTGTACTACAATTTATAAAAAATCTAACGGAAGTAAAATGATTGTAAGTTATGTCATCGCCGATGAAAATGTGACTTCGACTTCATTGAAACAATATTTACAATCGTGTTTACCAATATATATGATTCCGCAACATATTGAATTTGTTAAAGCTTTCGAGCTTAATGTCAATGGCAAAATCGACAAATCAAAATTACCAAAACCTACTGAAGAAGATACTTCGCAAATTGCTGAACCTCGAAGTGAAATTGATGTTGAGCTAATAAAAATAATTGGTTCAATATTGGATCAATCAGTTGTAAATTTATCAGAATCTTTTGCAGCTAACAGTGGTGATTCTCTTTCAGCAATAAATGCTGTTTCGGTAATCAATAAAAAATGGAATTGTAATATTCAAGTACAGGATGTCCTTGGAGCAACTACATTATTTGAACTATCGGACAAAATATCTAAACAAAGTAATATAAAAATAGAAGATATACTTTCACTTGAAATTACTCCAGTACAAACTTCATATCCAGCAAGTTTTGCACAAAGACGAATTTACTATGCAAGTCTTGCTGCTGGCGAAAACAGTACTGCATATAATGTTCCTTTTGCGTTGACCTTTAACAAAAAATTAAATGGAGAAAAATTACAAGCTGCATTCGAAAATATTATAGAGGCTGAAAGTAGCTTCCGCACAACATTTACTTTTGAGGAAAACAAAAATGGTGATTTAGAATTAAGACAAATCATAAAAAACAAATTTAGTTTTAAATTAAAAGTAGTCAATGATTTTGATTTTTCAGAAAAGAAAATTGAAAAAGCAAAAAAATCATTTGTAAAACCTTTTACTTTTGATAAAGCACCTTTATTACGAGCTGCTCTTTACACTGACAAAACCCGATCATTACTTTTAATTGATTCGCATCATATAATAATGGATGGTGTTTCATTAAGAGCTTTTGTAAAAGAATTACTTCACGCATACAGCTCGGACGTATTGGAACAACAAATTTCGTTTGAAGAAATTACACCTATTGCTAAGCTAGAATATAAAGATTATGCAATATGGGAACAAAAATATTTATCAAGTCAGTTGTGTAAGAATGATAAAGAATTTTGGATTAATCAATTTAAGGATTATTCTTTTGAATCGCTAAACTTACCTTATGACTACGTTGTAGCCAACCAATCATTTGTTGGCGAAAAATTAAATTACAATTATTCAAAAGATAATTTCGAGAAAATAGAAAATTTAGCTAGAGTTAACAATGTTTCTAATTATATTGTTTTCTTAACAGCATTATACATAACTCTATTTAAATATACTCAGCAAGAAGATATCGTTGTAGGAAGTCCTTCAGCTAACCGAATTTTTGCTGAATTAAAAGGTATGATTGGAATGTTTGTCAACAATTTATCACTTCGTGCAAAAATAACTCCTTCACAAAAAATTGTTGAAATGATGAAATCAGTGCAAAAAAATATTATTGAGGTTTTGTCGCATCATTCTTATCCATATGACTTGCTAGTTAAGGACTTACATGAACAAAGCACTGCTCCTTTATTTGATGTAATGTTTACTTATCAAAACCCTACCACAGATAGACTTCCAAATGGAGTAGATATCGAGGAAATAAAAAGTGGCAATGCAAAATTCAACATCACTCTTGAAATTATGCCAGAGAAAAATCAAATAAATATTGAGTACCGCACTGATTTATTTAAGCAGGAAACAATCAATAGCTTTGTACGTCATTATATGTTTATACTAAAGCAAATTATAGACAACTCGGAATCCACAATTGAAAACCTAGAAATAATAACCGATAAAGAGAAACAGCTTTTACGTAAATTCAACAACACTGCAAAAGAAATTTCTCCACAAACATGCTCTGAATTGATTGAAGCACAAGCACACTTGCATCCCGACAACATTGCAGTAATTTGCGATGATAAAACACTAACTTATAAAGAACTGAACGAACGTGCAAATAGCCTAGCTCATGTGCTTATAATGAATGGAATAAAAGCAAATGATATTGTTGCAATCATGGCTAATCGTTCGCTTGAGACGATTGTATCAATGCTTGCGATTTTAAAAGCTGGTGGTGCATTCCTAAACTTAGATCCGACATATCCTGAAGAACGCACCAAATATTACATTGAAAACAGCGAAATAAAAGTTGTGTTGGTTCAAAAAGAATTAAGCGAAAAAGTATTGATGGTTGATAAAATTATCAGCATGGATTTAAGCAACGATACAATTTATGCACACAACACTGAAAATTTAGGACTACATAGCGCAAACGATGACCTTTCATATATTATATATACATCTGGCTCAACGGGTAAGCCAAAAGGTGTAATGCTTAATCAGATTGGCTTGTCTAATATGGTTCAATCAATGAGCTACTGCCTTGATTATTTAAAAGAAGGTAATCAGCATACAATAGCTTCAGTAACTTCTACTCCATTTGATATTTTTGTTTATGAAATTTTGGTTTCACTAACTCATGGAATGAAAGTTGCTTTAGCAAACAATGCGGAACATCGCAATCCTAAATTACTGGATGCATTCATCAAGAAAAATAATTGCGATGTTATGACAGTAACGCCTTCACTTATGAAGATAAATTATGATAATCGCGAGCCTGATACAGCCTTAGCAAATATTAAAAATATGGTTTTTGGTGGAGAACCTTTACCAGAAAAATTCGTTGAAGATTTACGCGCACTTGCCGATGATATCACTATTTATAATATTTACGGCCCTAGTGAAATTACGGTTTTGTGCAATGTGCAGAACCTAAACAACGAAAAAGAAATTAACATTGGCCCGCCAACAGCTAATATGCAAATTCACATACTTGATAAAAATATGAAGCAAGTACCAATCGGAGTAGTTGGTGAAATTTATATTTCAGGTATTCAAGTTGGAAAAGGTTATATCAACCGTGATGAGCTTACAAAAGAAGTATTTCTTGACAATCTTTTCGGGCCAGGCAAAATGTACAAATCAGGAGACATTGGAAGATGGACATTCGATGGAAAAATTCAATGCTTAGGTAGAGTTGATCATCAAGTCAAATTGCGTGGCTTACGAATTGAACTTGGCGAAATCGAAAATGATATAAACAACATTCCTGGTATCACCGCATCAGTTGTTAAGAAAATTGAAATCGATAATAAAGAAGCTTTATGTGCTTACTACGTTGTTAATACAGGCGATGAAGTAACTGAAAATACTATACGTGCAACGCTACGTAAAAAGCTTCCTGCGTATATGGTTCCTACATATTTTGTTAAACTTGATACAATGCCATATACCATAAATAGAAAAATTGATAAGAAAGCTTTACCTTTGCCAGCACGTAAAATAACTGAAGATGGTTCAACGAAGAGCATTTCATCAATTGATATTTCAACGATTGACAGCGACGAGGAACGCCTACTTGAAATTTGGAAAAACATTTTACACTTAAGTCACGTTGGATTAGATGATAATTTCTTCGATTTGGGTGGCGATAGTATTGCAGCAATTAACATGCAAGTTGAAGCTTTAAAATATGGCTTCCAATTTGAATATGCTGACATATTTAATCATCCTACAGTCAGACAATTAGCGCAAAAGCTGCCTTCAGAGATTGCTCAATTTGTTAATAAAGACGAATTAGAATCGTTGCAAGAAATTTTAAATAGAAATAATTTGAACAATAAGAGTAATACAAAAATCAAAAAATTGATGTTGGTAATATTTTATTGCTCGGTTCAACAGGATTTTTAGGTGCACATATCTTATTTGAATTCTTAACAAAAGAAAAAGGCGATGCATATTGTTTAGTTCGCGAAAGAAATGGCGAAAAATTAAAAACTCGTTTGCAACAAACTTTAAGTTTTTATTTTGATGATGATTTCTTTGAAAAATATCAATCACGTATTCATTTAGTAAAAGGTGACATCACACAAAAAAATATAGGAATGTCTGCGGCAGACGCTCGCAAAATTTCTAAAAACATATCCACTGTTATAAACTCTGCTGCACTTGTTAAACACTATGGACTAAAAGCTGATTTCAATTCAATAAATGTTATCGGTGTTGAAAACATAATTGCATTTTGCCAAAAACACAATAAGCGTTTAATGCATATATCAACAATTAGTGTTTCAGGTTTTGGCGATAAAGAAGAAAGCTTATCAACATGGGATGAACAAGAAAGTAGCAAAACCTTTAGCGAAAATGATTTATACATTGGACAAAATTTAAAGAATATATATGGAATAACAAAATACAAAGCTGAAGTACTTGTATTAAAAGCAATTGCAACTGGCCTTGATGCACAAATTTTGCGACTAGGAAATATAACTAATCGTTATAGCGATGGAGTTTTCCAGAAGAACATCGATGACAATGCTTTTGCTAAACGAATTCAATCTTTTATAAATATCGGGGCTTTTCCAAAAGAAATGCTTTCACACGAAGTTGAACTTACACCTGTCGACCTAGCAGCACGCGCAATTATAAAAATATTAAAGCATAGTTCAAGCTACAATGTTTTCCACATATATAACAACAATCTTCTACCGCTTTCTAAGCTTTACAAAACCCTAACCAAACGCGGCGTTGAGCTTGTTCCAGTTAAATCAAATTTGATGACAGTAATAATCAAAGGCTTATTGGTTGATGAAGACACGAAAAATTTGATTCACGGATTAGTACAAGATATTAACAAAGATAAAACTTTAGTGTATAATTCAAACATAAGATTAAATTCAAAATTCACTAACAAATATTTATTGCGAGCAGGTTTCAAATGGCCAAAATGTCGCAAGTCATATATAAACAAATGCTTTAACTATTTTGAAAAAGTGGGTTTTATAAAAATAAAATCTGATTCAAAAAAATAAGCAAAAGATAAAAATTTAAATTTGGAGGAATACAAATGATAACTATATTCAGTGTCACGGATATACTGCTAATAATTTCAACCGTCATGATTGTATTTTTATTGGCGTATATCCTTGGCATGAAAAATAAAACTCAATTACATACAGTGTTTGCGCTAGATCTCACTTCAGTATTTATTATTTGTTCTGGGGTTTTGGCACAATCATTTTGCACTAAAGCCTGGAATGCCGATGCCTACATGTTTGAAAAATACATATATGTGGGTACTTGTACATTGCCAGTCTTTATGTTTTTCACGGGATTAATTTATTCGCGAAAGAAAATTCGAATTCGAAAATCCGATTTTCTTTTCATGGTAGTTCCACTAATTACAATCTATATGGTTTGGACCAACCAGCTTTATTCTAACTACTCAACAAACTTAGAAGAAGTTGCTTATACAGGTTACGGCTCAATACATACGATTTATACTTTCTCTTTATTACTAATTGGAATATTCATGTTATTACGATCGGCTACAAAAAATTCCGGATTCTTTTCAAAGCAATGCATCTTATTAGTAATCGGAAGCATCGTACCTCTTGCAATTAATCTTGTCGGTACACTTAGACTAATCTCAATGGATGTTTCGATTACACCTATCTCATTTGCATTTACAATGCTTTGCTTTGCACTGGCAATATTCAAATTTCAATTTTTGGATATCTCGCCGATAGCATTAAGAGTAACCGTAGATAGAATGTCAGATAGTTATTTAATATTAAACGAAAATATGGTTATAACAGATTTTAACGAAACACTACTTCACACATTTGGCGTCACATCATCAATTCGACGCAGTAAAATTTCAACTTTCCTTGACCAGGAAAAATTTGCATCAAATATAAATAGAAAGAAAGTTGCAAGCGAAATAAAAAAATTAGACAATACATCACGTACATATACCTTCGAAATATTTTTCCAAAACCTAAAAAAATATTTCACAGTGGAAATCACAAAAATATATAACAAAGGTGCTTACTTAGGAATACTAATTCTATTAAAAGATATTTCTCAACATAAAGAAGATATTAAGCAAATAAAGGATAGCCAAAACATAATAATGGAGCGCGAAAGATTGGCAACTCTTGGTCAAATGGTTGGCGGAATCGCACATAATTTAAAAACTCCAATCATGTCAATTGCTGGTGCTATGGAGGGATTACAAGATTTAATATCTGAATATGATAAGTCAATCGACGACCCAGAAGTTACTCCAGCAGATCATCACGCAATTGCAAACGATATGAAAGAATGGGTTAAAAAAGTAAATTCTTATGATGCATATATGTCCGATATTATTACTGCAGTAAAAGGTCAGGCTGTAAACTTTAACGACAGCACGTTAGAAGAATTTACAATTGATGAATTACTTAAACGTGTTGAAATTCTTATGAAACACGAATTGAAAAATGCATTAGTCACACTGAATATTGACTGCCAAGTTTCACCTTTAACAACTCTACAAGGCAATGTAAACAGCATTGTGCAAGTTGTTAATAATCTTATTTCTAATGCTATACAATCATACAACGGCGTACCAAATAAGGAAATCAACTTGACTATTACTTCGCAGAATAATAATATTACCATATCAGTACAAGACTTCGGATGCGGAATTCCAAAAGAAGTACAAGAAAAAATCTTTAATAAGATGATAACCACCAAAGGTCACAATGGCACTGGATTAGGATTATTTATGTCCTACTCTACAATCAAAGGACATTATGGAGGTGACTTAAACTTTACTTCCGAAGAAGGCAAAGGAACAACATTTAATATTGTTTTGCCTTTCGGAGTTTAGCTTAAAGCAAAACAAAAAATATATAATCGAAAGAGGTATATATGAGAAAGTATATGCAAGAAACTGAAATTGCTCCATATAAAATTATGGCAATTGATGACGACCCAGGAATTTTAGATTCACTTAAAGTCGTATTAAAAAGAGCTGGCTACAACCTAGTAGGTTATACTAATCCTGTAGAAGCTATTGAGGTTTTGAAAAACGAGCATTACGACTTACTTTTATTAGACTTTATTATGGACCCACTTCACGGCGATCAAGTCGTTGAAAAAATTAGAGAGTTCAATCAGAATTTATATATACTATTATTAACGGGGCATAAGGATTTAGCTCCACCTTTAGAGACTTTAAAAAAGCTTGACATTCAAGGCTATTGCGAAAAAGCTGACAATTTTGATCAATTACTTTTACTAATAGAATCAGCTTTAAAATCAGTTGATCAAATGCATTTAATCAATAAAATAAATGAAGAATTGAAAGACAAAAATGATGAATTAGAAAAAGCATATCTTGATACAGTTAACATTTTAAAACAAACAGTGGAAGCAAAAGATCCATACACAAGAGGCCATTCAGACAGAGTTTCAGCGTATTCGGTTTTGCTTGGCCAAAAGTTAGGTTGCGATGAAGCAACTCTCAAAGCCTTAGAAATCGGCGGATTATTCCACGACATAGGGAAAATTGGAGTTCCTGATTCTATTCTTTTAAAAGAAGGAAAATTAGACGACGAAGAATATTCTCAAATAAAGAATCACCCATCAATTGGAGCACACATCTTAGGTGATGCAGCAGTATTTCGTGACATTATACCAATTGTTTTACATCACCACGAAAGATGGGATGGAAAAGGATATCCATCACAATTAGCTGGAGAAGACATTCCATACATGGCTAGAATTTGCGCGGTAGTTGATACTTTCGATGCAATGACTTCTAAAAGAAGTTACAGAAATGCTTTACCTTTAGATATTGTAAAAGATGAAATAAAACGCTGCTCGGGCTCACAATTCGATCCTAGCATCGCACCAGTATGGTTGGAACTTTTAGAAAATGAATATGAAAAAATTGAAGAAATTCAAAAGCAATTTCCTCCATCAAACGGAATATAGATTAAAAATATTTACATCAAAATATTTTTGCACTCTCGCAAAGAACAAAACAAAACAAAATAAAATATAATATAAATTGCAGATAAGAAAAATGAGGCTCTCGCCTCATTTTTCTATTCTACACCTAGGTATTCATTATATGTTGTTTCTCTATCAACTATCTTTCCATCGCTCTTTATATCCAATATTCGATTAGCAACAGTTTGTGTCAATTGATGATCGTGTGATGTGAATATCATATTTCCTGGGAATCTTGTCATTCCCTCATTTAGCGCTGTTATTGATTCCATATCCAAATGGTTTGTTGGTTCATCAAAAACTAAAAAGTTTGCACCTGACAACATCATTTTTGATAATACGCATCTTACTTTTTCTCCTCCCGATAAAACATTAACAGCCTTTAATGCTTCTTCCCCTGAAAACAACATTCTTCCTAAAAAGCTTCTAACATATGTTTCGTCCGGGTCCTTTGAATATTGTCGTAGCCAATCAGTTATGCTTTCGCTTCCTGTAAACAAATAATTATTATCTTTTGGAAAATAACTTGTTGTTATGGTTGTGCCCCATTTCACTTCACCGCTGTCAGCCTCTTGCTCACCCATTAGGATTTGGAATAGTACTGTCATAGCATTTTCATTGTCTGCCAAAACCGCAATCTTATCATTTGCTTTTACTTTAAATGAAATATTGTCCAATATCTTTTCGCCATTAACTGTCTTGGTTAAATTGTTTACTTCTAATATTTCATTCCCCGGCATTCTGTCAGGAGTAAAATTGATGTATGGATATTTTCTATTCGAAGGTTTAATCTCGTCCAATTGGATTTTCTCTAAAGATTTTTTTCGCGATGTTGCTTGTTTTGATTTTGATGCATTAGCCGCGAACCTTCTAATAAATTCCTCCAGCTCTTTTATTTTCTCTTCTTTTTTCTTGTTCTGTTCTTTCATTTGCTTTTGCAAAAGCTGACTTGATTCATACCAAAAATCATAGTTTCCTGGATATAGTTTGATTTCCCCATAATCCACATCACATATGTGTGTACAAACTTTATTCAAAAAATATCTATCATGTGAAACAACAATAACTGTGTTTTCATAGTTTATTAAAAATTCTTCTAACCACGAAATCGACTTCATATCAAGGTCGTTGGTCGGCTCATCAAGCAATAATATATCAGGATTTCCAAACAATGCTTGAGCTAACAAAACCTTAACTTTGTCCTTTGCTTCAATATCTTTCATTAGCATATACTGTTTTGAAGCCTCTAATCCTAAATCATTTAATAAAGTTTCTGCATCCGATTCGGCATTCCATCCATCTAGTTCAGCAAATCTTTCTTCCAATTTAGCTGCTTTCATTCCATCTGCTTCGCTAAAATCAGGTTTTGCATAAATAGCATCCTTTTCAACTCTAATATCATATAATTCTTTATTGCCCATTACCACCGTATCAATTACAGTATTTTCTTCAAACGCAAAATGGTTTTGCTGCAATACTGATATACGCTCAGTTTTGTCTTTTGATACTTCTCCTTTGCTTGGCTCTATCTCTCCTGACAAAACCTTTAAAAACGTTGATTTGCCTGCGCCATTGGCACCAATAATTCCATAGCAGCATCCTTTATTAAATTTTAAGTTAACGTCTTCAAATAAGCTTCTCTTTCCGAATCTTACCGAAACTCCTGTTACTTGTAACATGTCACACTCCTATTTTTTATATCTCTTGATTTTTTGCTTTTGTTTCTCGCTGATTTTCATCACAGTTTTATTTTTATTTCTAACTCGTTTTTTATTTTTGTTTCTTATTTTATCTCTTTTTGACTTTTCTTAAGTTTTGTTCTTCAATTTTGGCTTTTTGTTAATTGTGTTTTTTCTTGCTTCAATTGCGTCTTTATTCATCTTTATAACTGAATTGCCCATTGATTTAATAAGCTCCCCAACAGCAGTGTTGGCTTCCCTTTTCTCATTATCATCTATGCTTTTATATTTTTTTAACATGTCAGGAATTTTCTTGGCCCATACACTCTTCAACTCTTTTAATGAATCTGCTTCGCTTGAATACAAAACCTCAAACAAAACATCTACTAACAATTTTCGTTGTTCTACTGAAGTGTTTTGCAAATAACCTTTTAAGGTTTTGTTGATTACATCACTATTCTCTGTCAATTTGTCAGGTACCAAACTTTTTCCTATTACTTCCCACGAAAAGATATCATGTTGCATCAAACCTTTAGCTGTGCTGTGAATAACTACTTGTTTTTCCTTATGCTCTATCATGCGTCCAATCACTGAATCCTGCGGAATGTAATTTAAGGTTTTGTCTTTTATTTCTTCAAAACCTTCATCAAAAATTTCCTTTTCAAAACCTGGTGCATCGCAACATCTTACCGAAATTATTTTTTTCTTTGCTTTTTTATTGCAAAAGATAGCTGAATAAAGTGCTATATTTCCACCTTTTGAATGTCCACCAATTCGAATTTTCGCAGGATATTTTTTAGCAATTTCATTTAGATATTTTACACCTTCTAATTGGCAAGGAACATGTTGCATATATGACATATTAAAATCCTCTTTCCAGCCATTTAAAGAGTTGTCCGTGCCATTAAATGAAACGAATAATTCTTTCTTTGAAATATGAATTGTTATTGCAGAAAATTGAACTTCAATTTTTTCATCAATGTTTTCTTCATAATCAGTTAACTTCAAATCCTTATATCTTTCGCTTTTGCCAAGATTAGTTATCAACTGTTTATCACCATTGAAACTAAATTTACTGTCTGGTATAACTTGCATCTTTTTAGAAACAGTTTGTATTGTTTCATCAACGCTCATATTAATTAGTTTGTAAGGCATATAAGATATTCTTGATAATATCAATTGATCAATTTCATTAAATTCATCATTATCAAAAGTTATATCTCCGCGCCACAAAACATAATCATTTATATTGGACATCTTCACTCCTTCCTATATTCTTTTTATTTTTTACTCTATTGTTTTT
>Ga0181612_136951_pt1 | contig 12676 bp, 4 predicted proteins | sample HoacroProtozoa21_FD_119630 | JGI IMG/M metagenome (GOLD analysis project Ga0181612, IMG submission 119630) | Hoatzin crop microbial communities from Cojedes, Venezuel. Combined Assembly of Gp0051906, Gp0051904, Gp0051908 | reverse complement strand
TGAAGTGCAGGACCCGGCACAAGGTCTTGTTAAACCTCATACGACTGACCTCGACCCATCAATCCAGCCTGTCCAGATCCCTCTGCAGAGCCTTCTCATCCTCAAACAGATCGACACTCCCACCCAACTTGATGTCATCTGCAGACTTACTGAGGGAGCACTCAATCCCCTCATCCAGATCACTGATAAAGATGTTAAACAAGACTGGCCCCAAAACCGAGCCCTGGGGAACACCACTTGTGACCGGCTGCCAGCTGGATTTAATTCCATTCACACTACTCTCTGGGCTCGGCCAGCCAGCCAGTTTTTACCCAGCAAAGAGTACACCTGTCAAAGCCATGAGCTGCCAGCTTTTCTAGGAGAATGCTGTGGGAGACAGTATGAAAAGCTTTACTAAAGTCCAGGTAGATAACATCCACCAAAAAAAAAGTTTGAGAATAGCTCTGTATACATTTATTCCAGGGAGAAATGTGGGTCCAAGGAGGGTCACTGAAGATCCAGAAGCTGAATGCAGTAAAAATATATGAAACCCATCCTCTTTCAGCCCTAAATTCAGTGGCCCTCAAATAAGACTTCTTTTCAGTGCTCTCAGCCTGCAAATGCATTCTCTTGAAAGTCCTAACCGATAACTGTGATCAGTAAAGCTGAGCTGCAAAATAGGCTAGTCAAGCACACACCCCAGGTGCCAAAGCACACCATTTGGATTTTTAAAGACCTGTGGCAATATTAACAACAGTTATGAGAGCTCAGGTAGTGTGCTAATTACAAATCCATAAAATCAGTTTAGACCAGTTTAGTATTTAGAAATCTGTAGATGTTAAAAGTAGTGGAGAGAAAGTTTTGGAGCTTTAAAATTATTTTTAACCAAAAATTAAGGTAAACAGGCCTGAACTTATACAAAACTGTGCATCAAACTGATGTGTGTGTGATAATACACATATAGTTGAAGTGGCACCTCTCTTGTGGGTCAGTTTATGAACTGAGGTTCTAGTCCTCTGTAGATTAAACCCTTTGGTCTGGAAGCTCTTATTTGGTATTTGAATCAATTCAGTTGCTGTTGCAGACTTGCATACATTGTTCCCAGCAAGTTTCTAGCAGGTTTTGAATCCCAGAGCAGATGTCCCTTTCCTCTAATAGGACATTTTGATTTTCAGTGGTCATAGCAACAAAATGCCCTCCTTGGCCTTCTTGAAGAAAACCTTGATAGGAAAAGCATTTTAATTAAGAAAATATACTAATTAGCTACCACCTGAAGTGACGATAAGAGTTTCACTTCATTAGCGAGGCTGGGTGTGTTTGGAGAAACTCACCTGGCAACAAGGGGACTCATTTTTCAGGCTATTTTCAATATTTCTCTTCCTGCAGGGAGAAAGCAATCTTAATTAAAACCTGTGAAAAGCAGAGCATTTTTAGCTGGTAATTTACAGAAGTTTGAATAAGTCAAAAGAGAAAAAGACACCTTTTGGCAAATGGTGCATATAGATGTCTGCCAGCAAGCCTGCACTTAGCAACAGGAGCTTTTTATAAACCTGAGAGAGGCTGCTATACTGCTGGAACTGCGGGGTTCTGCTGAGATGAAGGCTGGGGTCAGTGGTGTTCATGAGTGTGTGTCCCCTGACCCAGATGGGGCTTTTAAACCCTTCCATCCCATACAATTTATATTACACACTATTTGTGTGCCTGTCAGGAATAATCTGTGCTGCTACAAACCAGAATTTCATGGTCCCGTTTGCAGTCTGTGCACCCGTCTCAGGGCTATTCTGCCTAATTCCAATATCTTTCTGCCTTTGCCCCCAGATTTTTCTCTCCAGTCATTTTCGGGGATTCTTGAAAGATGAAGAAAAGAAGAAAAGTTTGTTTTCAATATTTAATGCTTGATTCATGGCCTTTGCTCTTTCAGGCTCTTGTACTGACACATACAAGCCCAGCCTCCGGCATAGCTCAAACACACACTGTTCAACCGTCATGCCTACAATGAGATTGCAATGCAGTGCGATCTCATTCTGGGTGATTCTTTCATGTCAATAGCTCCATTCAGTGCTTGCTCCTAAATCAGCTTGAATTTTTTTCACTTGTGTGGGTTTCAATGATTTGTGTTTGTGGGATTTCTCTGCCTGCCCCTTTTTTGTCAATTACAAAGACTCGGTCACCCTTCCCAGCCAAATGAGCCCATTCAGGTGCATGATAGGGGACTTCTGGTCCAAAGTTACCGTGTTTTGACAAGCCTAACTGTCGAATTAGAAGGACTGGCAGCCCTTTCAGGAGGCTTGTTAAGAAGCCTGATTGAAAATTTGTGCTGTATTTTTAGTGCTGGATTAAGGGAGGGTCTTTAAATACTGACTTCCTTTTGCAGATACTGAGGGAGGTAGAGGTAAGTGTTGTTGGTCAGATAGATGCTAAAGATGGGCATTTAATGGAAGACTTCCAAACTGACCAGACTGGAGCCTTTTGGAGTAGCTCAGGAGTGGCCAGGTCAGGCAGCCTTGATTTGACTCCATAGAAGTTTTGGTGAGCCTGAAGATTTCACTGCAGGAGAACTAGAATTCCCTACTTAAACTATGTACAAATCCCCTGATTTAACTGTTTCTACTAGGATATAATGATGTTGTTGGTGATGTTGATCTAATACAATCCTTTTCTTTTCCTCTTTTCATCAGTATTGCTTTAAAAAGTAATAAAAAAAGAGTTGGCAGCAGTTTAGATGTCTGGGAAAAAAACATAAATAGGAACATCCTTATTATGTGGGTGACAACTAGTCAGATTATTTTGGCAATGCTATTTATAGAAAAGCTCTTCTCCTTAAAATTGTTTAATTAATGCAAACATTGCAAGCTGCTGGTCTGATACATTCTCTCCATTTAAGGTAGGGAAAATGGGATTTTTTTTCAATATCAGTCAAATGAAGCCAGATGCAGACACTGAAGAAAAAATAGTGCTGGTATTTCTATATGCATTGTGGATTCTGTCTTCAAAAAAACATCAGCTAGAGCCAAGAATTTTGGTGTTTTGGCCCCTAGCCACCCAACTTTAAAATCAAGCCATTGTCTGACAGTAGTAGCATACAACAACAGGCACCAAGCCCTAATCTTTCCTTCCTCGTGATTCCTTTTGGGGGCACTTAAATGATATTTATTGTAAGTGCAAAACCTGACCAGGCTGTGGAATTCTTCTTGCTTTCAGAAATGTGTTGATGATTGAAAGTTACCACTGCTCTGTCTTTGAGGGTGATATAAAAATTTTATGCTATACATTCATCTCCATTTGTAGCACAGAAGTTGTAAAGAATACGTTGAAGGATTCAGTATTTAATATTATTAACATGCAGGTTGATGCTTTCCCTCTCTTTTCTCCTTCAGGTCTCTCAAAGTAGACAGTAAGGAAGTAGGCTTTTCCCATTCTCCTCCCTTTCTGAGAGATGATTCCATGCACATGTGCTTGTCCTTGTTTAGCAAAACAGGGCTACCTGCTGCAGCCTGTCTCCTTTGCATCTGGGCATCAGGTCTGTAGTTTAGACATAAGCCTAAAGAGTTGTTTGCTTCCTGGTATGCTGTACCATTATAGCAATGAAAGTGCACACGTTTTACAGGACACGTAGTTGCAAGGCAGCTGTGCCTATGAAGTGTCCAATCAGTCTTATTCTAAGATACTCCATCAGTGTGAGCACTTTAGATGTCCTTGCAAGGTCAGGATAATATTCACTATGACATCCTGGGAATACAACTTGCCAAGCATTCTCTATAACTAAAATATCTAGAAATTACACATATCTGATTCTTGGAAGAGCAGAGTCTGTATCTGGCTAAGTAGTCAAGTACTGTGCTGCTTTCCTTCCTTCAAAGGAAGCTGTTATGCACATCCCCATCATTTATCAAGAATAAATAATAATTTTGCATAATTGCCTAAGTATTATTGGCAGGACTGGTTAGATGATACACTGTGCCCTTAAATCAGCTGTTTTCACTTAACGGGTAATTGAAATCCATTACAGGCATAAAACACAAAGCCAGTTTGAAAAAAGCAAGTCACTGAATTTGCTTAGTCTCCACATGAGTAATTTTGTTTCACTGAAAATAATACAGCTTTGCTGGAAGCTCATGTTGGAAGTTAGTAGGATATTAGCATAAACTGTTTGAAAAATCTCCCTGTTCTTAACCTTATTTCTTCTCTCTGTTCTTGCCATTTCTGTATCTAAGCATAAACCCATGTGGGCACAATTTTTCACTATTTAAAGTGAGGCAAAGTTTTGAGGAAGGTTAATATCTTTTATTTGCCTAACTGATATAGTTAGGGGGAAAACAGACAGAGTTTTTGGCATACAATTCCTTAGATCATTGGAGATAGTCTTGGGTTCCTGAAGTCTTGTCTGTTTCCTGCTAAATATGTCAGTCTAATAAAAAGATATTAAATCTCCCTACATACCTCCTTTCTTTAGATCCTAAGACCATAACATCATTATTATTTGAATACATCATAATTATATATGAATAATACATTCTAGATAAATTATCCTCAGTTTGCTTGTAGAACTTATTGTCTGGAAGCCAGAGAAAGTGCAAACTAACCTAGTTTGTTCTCTTTCAGTGTAAAAGCAATGCTATGTGCTACCTAGATTCTTACCCAACTCTTTTCTCTAGCTAATGACCAGCCTATTTTCCCTGTCTGTGGGACTCTTTAGAATTTAAATAAAATTTAAGTATCCATTCAGAAAAATCCTAGCTGGGGGGCCTTATGATTATCCAGATGGCCAAAACTGTAAGATTTTATCTTGTATCTCATAAGATTTTATGTCATATTGTACTGTGTCACAACCTAAAACCTTGTCCACAATAAGCACAGATACGTCAAAGCTGCAGGTGACATTGTTTCCAAATGCATTTTTGATCAGTGTGTTCTTAAAATTTCAATTAACGATGGTAAACAACAGTCAAAGATAACACGTGGCGGGATTCCAAAAATGTTGTGTTCTCAACTCAAGGGTGGCCAGAGGCAAACCCTGTTCATCTCCACTGACACAGAGTTGTGGCTTGGGGGTTTTTGTCTCTTTCTGAGAACCATTACTTGGTGTAAATGAGAGGCTGCTCCATGTTTGCATCTCTGAGAGGAAGTTCAAAGATAGAAATCAGCAAGTAGCCCAGTTAAAAACACCGGTATTACTAAGCTCTTAACTAGACTATCATTGTAAAGTAATTATATAAAAAAATGAAGTGCTTACACATCTTTAAGGTAAGGTTTTCTTCTTGTTATACACAGACATGCTGGAAGTATGTCCATGGTATAAGCAAAGTGGAATTAATTTTGTAGAAGCCAAGAACTACTTCATCTGAAAGGGGTAGAACCTTCTCACCTGAAGCTGATTACTGCAGGGGTCATAATTTTGAGTTGAAGCTGGTGAAGGTGTCTGTGTGGGAACAACAGAGGAGAGAGCCACTGCTGTTGGGAGGAAAGGAGTTCCATGTCTCTGATACAAACTGCCAGAGACGGGAGTGACTATTCAGCTGGGTGTCAGGGTTATCAGTAAGATGGCTAAAGTCTCCCTTTGTCTTGACTGAATGTGCCAGCCACGCACATCTCCTCCATCACTAGTGCTGTGGTGGTTTACTTGGGTGAGGCAAAGTTTGTAGGAAGAAAGTGTGTAATTTATTGAGCCAGATTGCCTTGACATCTGCTCCCTTGTATTTTACATCACCTCTCTTCATGTACAGATCCTAGCTTGGAAACTCCTAATGTGAAAAATAAGAAATAGTGTGGAGTGTGATGGCACAATAGAAAATAGGAAATCACTTTTGTTAAAGTAACTTACAGTTATTGGAAGATTTTCACAAAGTCTCCTCCTGTCCCTCTCCTGCCCTGCTTTCAGAGGATTTATAATTATTTCCCTTCCCCCCCCGAAAAAGTAGTTGTAGTTGGAAAGTAAAATTCTTCTTCTGAACTGGAAAGTGAAAGAAAAAAAGTGTAGTGCAAAAACTGAAATTTTGGTTTGGGATAAACTGAAATGATATATTCATTCAGTCATATCAAAATGTTTCAGTAAAGTCAAAATAACACTGTCTTAATGTTTAAAACTGCATTCAGTTATAACAGTAATGCTTGAACACTGTAGTAGTAATCATAATACACAAAATATATTAACTGTTTTTTAAATATCAGAAGACTGAACTTCTCTTAAAGAAAAGTTTCAGTGATTTGCCAATACGATTCATGACAAACCCTTGCACAATTCCAAAGTTTACTCTCTTGTGGAAAATCTTTCTGTCTAGAATTTTGACTACTTCTATCTGCAATGTAATGGACTTCTAGCTCCAAGTATTTCTGCAGCATGTGCTAGTGAAGTGCTTTGAGAGATATTTGGGGTTTTTTTTTTAGAACAGGAGGGTTTGGGTAGATCCAGTTTAAAGTCTGGATAATATTGAAATAATGTGGGCTGATTTTCAAATCCTTTTGCATTCAGTGGATTATGCTGGTTAGATATTAGTTTTGTTTAGATTGGCTTTGATTTTGGCTCAATCTGGTTTTAATTAAACCTCTGTATTTAAGATGTCTGCTGGATGCTGGGTGGTTAGGATGTGTGTGACCTTCCAGGAACATTAAACCTTAATACAGCAAAGTGTATAAGGAGTTTTATAATTTTAAGCATATGAGGAGTTCAGCTAAATTCTAAGTGTTGTTCATACGGTCCAAGACATGAGAGCATTGAGAATTAAAAACATGACCTTTAAAGAATACAGAAAATGCACTGATAATGTTGGACTTTGAAACAAGGCAGAAGTTTAACACTAATTTTACCCGAGTCTACTGTTTTCCCTCCTTGCAAGAGGTTTGCAAAAGTTTACTGAAAGCACCTATCACAGGCTGTTAGTTTTTAATCAGTGTTGTTCGTGTAAGAGCAATAATTTGTATCCTGAAGTCACCATGCTGGCCTTTGCTCTTGTCACAGAAATGCTCTTATTATGAATTCTGACTCTTTAATAAAGAGATTTGCTAGTTCTTTGTCTAAACAACACTTAGATTATTAGTTGTTGTAAAATGGTTGTGGTGGGACCTAAACCTCAGTGAAGAATGCCAAGTGGTTTTCTTTGTCTGGCTTTTTATCTAATCTTAGTTAACTACCTTTACATTATAATGAGAAGAGTGGCTACCCAAGTGCTATACAATTACATTTTAAAAGATTCTATTTTTTATGGTAAAACTCTCATAGGCAAATGCCTAAATATGCTCTGCTATATTTGTCAAAGCCTTTTTGTGATGGCAAGGTTCAGGTAGTGTGAGCACCTTCCTGGTGCTCGGTGAGAAAAGACTTGATGTGGTATGGGGGTGAGCCCAGTGTGCATTGCCTTCCTCCCATTGTCTCAAGATTGCCATGGTAATTTTTCTTTTTCCTTATACCTAAACCAAAAAGAAATACTGTAGTCATCTCAATGGTAGAGAAAGTGTGATTGAAATAAATGTGAATATGACAGATATTGCATCAAAATTCAGTACACCAGGGAATGACAGAACAGCTAGCTGCTAAATGTGAGTGAACTTCAGGACTTTATGCATCCTTTGAGGGCTCAGATATAAAGCAGGATGCTGTTTATTCAAAAAGATTCAACTCGTTGGACTGATTACTTTGCTGTAAGTGGGATGCTGTAATTGGGGTTTAGGTTTAAATGGACCATGCCTCCTTAAGTTCTATGGTGACAGTATTTGCACAGTGGTAAGAACTGACTGTGCTGTATAACTGTAGTAACTGGTGACTGGTGGTATTTATTTGGTGAATCAGCTAGATGGTGATTCAGTTCAGGATATCTGTTAATCTACTGACTTTTATTGACTTCATTTCAGTTTTGATCTTTGCTTGTGTCATCTAATTTCAGTTTAGTAAAAGTTTACAGTAGAGAACTATAGCAAGATCTTAAGTTTTCTCCTTTTTCAGCTCTTAAAAAAGCCTGTGAAAAATAGACAGAGCCAGTTATTCTTCCAACATAGCAGCTTGAATGAAAAGTTCAAGTATCTGAACAAATGAGGCAAGGAGTCGGAGGGACATTTGGATTTTTGTCAAAGGATATATAATTTGATATAACTGAGTTATCAGATCAGAGACTTACTGTCCAAATCAAATATGGTAGAAAATGCATTCTGTGGCCCCAGAGCAAAATTAGGAATGTTTAGGATGTTATGAATTTATGAAGGTTTTGGAGGGATGTAAATCAGGTTTACAGAACTTATTTCCAACTATAATTACTTCATAAAAACAAATTAGACAGTACTGCACCTAGGCAACAATGCCAAACTAACAGGGCAGAATAAAGCATGCAAAAGAGAATGACACGTAGGAGATAAGTAGTCATAATTTGTTTGCAGGCTTTGTTTCATGATTCTGTAGCATATTTATCAGGAAAAAGAAGGGGGATTTCAAAGCAACTATTCTGGGCACTCCTCCAGAATTAAGAGCAGCTGTTCATGCCTTAAAGTCAATTATTTTCCCTGTTTGTTCTCTAATCATTCCTTATTTGGAGATGCCACAAAACAATCCATGAAAAGCTGACAGAACAAACATTATTCCCTGCAGATTTTTTTTAAATATTCATCATGTGCTTTAAGCTTGTATAAGGTAGTTCTGTGAACTCAGCAGTGCTGAAGGTGAAGAGGGCAACAATGTGTGAATTTAAAGACTTTCAGTGCTATTAAAAACCAAAGTCTTATTTATTTTTAAAATCGCTTGGTTTATGTTTTCCCTTTCCTTCTGGCACGTGCTACTGTTGGGATAAATCTATTAAAGTATGGGCTGAGTCAGTGTGAATCTGTTGCACTATGTTCCTTTTCAAATTAATATTTCAAACAAGGATTTATCTCTGTCACTGTACTGGTACAAATACCTTTGCCCATCCGATGCTGGCTTGCCTGCTGCTGGATCCTCACCTTGAGAATTTCAGTAGTGGCTTAATTATTATTAGAGGGCAGATACGGTCCTTAGCTACAGTAAAAGAGAGTTTAAAAAGAATGCTTACAGCAATCATTATGGTTTTCAATTTAGTATTATGAGCGTTGGGTGGCCTGAGTAAAAGCCCAAGTCATCCACTTTGTTACAAACATGAATATCAGAAAGTTGTGTTAGATTTATTGCCTGAAACATGTACAAAAGTAGCTCAGATGTGTCCCTGTGGGTTGATACCAGTTAAAGAGAATGTACCAGCCAAAAAACCATTTCAGTTGCCACTAGATGACAAGTCTGTATTGCAGCAGGACCTCTCCCTTCAATAGTTGGAGCAGGATTTCCGGGACCAGTATATTGAACCCTCCAGATCGGATCTTGTAGGACGGGCTGTCAGCCCACCAGATGCATATGGTGAAAGCCCTCTGTTTTGTTTGCTGCTGCTGCCTCTAGTTCTGTAAAAGCAGAGAGAAACAGGGGGAATAAACAGTTTATTTGTGCCTGTTAAAACTTGCTACTCTTTGTACTAGAAGAGAGAAGAAATACACAGACACAAGGGCCAGAGCCACTAGTGGGACAAGAACAGCTGTGGCGTTGTACAAGAAAAGAGGAGGGGGTAGTACAAGAATAAAACAAAAAATTCATGGGGAGAGGAAGAAAATATGTCCACTAATAGAGAAACACATGTAAGAGAACAAGGGGTACAGCAGGGAAAGACCTACAAAAGACCTCTTTTCTGCTTGACTACCTTTGTTTTGGATGCAGGCTGCTTTTATACAATGAGACACTGGCACTGCATTTAGAAATAGACTTCAACAGAACTTAAAGGCAGCTTGTATTTGAAAAGCTTTACCATAATCCAAGTCCTTCTTTCCTATTCCAGTTTTTATTATCCGAAGTGAAAGCCTCATCTTGCATTTCATTTAGATATGGGGCAAGCAGAAAATTTTTACTAGAGTCATCATTTCATCAGTAGCACTTAAGGCGCCTAATTCAACTTGTATTTTCCAATGCAAATCAGGGAAGAGGCAGATGAAATGAGTGTGAAAGGGGAGTAAGAGCCTGGATCCGTTGCCCTTGTGGAGGCAAAGCATGGGAGTCAGTGTGCTCTTGCCCGTACATCTCTGCTAGTGCATAAACCCAAGTGACTTGCCTATGATGTGTAACAGACAGACAGCTATTGGCCATATCTGGTTTTTGCCAAGGGATTGATTCATATTCAAACCCCTTTCTCATCTTTCAAAGCAGTTTGTGATGACATCTTCAACCATAATTGGCCCCTTTCTCTTTCCATTGAATTCAAGGACATAACTTCAGTTCCACTTACAGTCCACCCTCTTTATGTCTAATAGACACAGATGGAAATAACAAGCAATAAAATCACAATAAATCTTTTCTTATTCCGTAAAATTACAAGCCTCTCAATCGTATGGTATATTAGTCTTCTGATTCTGTTTTTAAGGGAAAGTTCGGGTTTGCTTTTGAAAGGGTTAGCAAAAGGCTAAATTCCTTGCAAAGAACAATGTGCTGAGCCACACAATGGCCCATTGCAATGACTGACACTGACTCAGGATGTGTAGCTCTGGTTCCCAATGCAAACTTTGCCATGTCTTACTCCTTTAGGCTTTGCTAGACAATATGGTACTTAGGACGCGTACTTGCAAGATGCTTTATTTTGTGTCTCTTACCATTAAACTAGATAAAACCAGGAAATTTAGCAAAATGCTAAATAAATGCATATTGCATGTTTTCTAGAGTATTATTCTGTTAGCCACCAGCATATTCAGCTTTAAAAATAAGCTGTTGCACACGGATAGTAGCTAGTGTCCATGGGAATTTTCTTGCAATTGAGAAAGGCTTACGTACATATTGATTAAAATATTATGTAAGATGCTTTGAAAAGATGACTATTTAGAGGATAATCTAATAATTTATCCACCCAGCTTAGTCCTCTATCCTTCACGAATTCCAAAAAAAGATATGACCATAAAATGCAAGTCTAAGAAATTGGCTAATGTAAATTGCTTGATGCAGCAATGTCAGTCGACGAGTGAGTGATTGCTCTGTAGACGAGAGTTTTCATGACTAAAATAAAGAGATGCTGGGGGCTGAAACACCCTCAAAGTAATGGGTGGACTGAGTACTTAGATGCTTAGATACCTGAGTCTGGTGTATGCCCTGGAATCGGAAATTATGTTACTGGCTAAGGTGAAGTATCACAATAGCACTTGACCTTTGCAGACCCATGGATAAATCCACTGGCAAGGATACCATTTATTATAATAAGTCTTATTAAAAATGTGTTTCTACTTTTCTTCCACTATGAACATTAATGTGGATATAAAAATACAGCAAATTAGCACACAGTGAAATGTATTTCAGAACAGAGTCTGTGGGGACAGCAGTGCTGCTACCTTCTCTCTACCTATAGGGTGGAATTAAATGTGAGTTTTGTTTTAATCCGTAACTATGAAGCTGTCATCTTTTATAAATGCTAGTTTCATTTAAAAGTAACAGCGTTTGAGAAAAAAAAAAGGGGGGGGGAACAAACCCCACAAGAACCCCTGCTATCAATTCATCCAACAGTTTGGCTGAAACTGTAGCTATGTTCATGCAGAAGAAACACTGATTGATTTTGTTTTCTGACAAGTTGAAAGCACAGACGCTATGTGTGTAAGTCTGCTTATGCTCTGGTTTCCAGTAAGGTATAATCCAAATAACTCTTAAGAAACAAATTCTGGCCTCAGTCCACTGAAACTGGAGATATTCAGCAATGTTAGGAGAGCAATTGCAGGTGTACACTAACGTAAGTGCAGAATTCAGCCAAGTATATCTGTACAGCTATAAATGAATGTGTAAAAGTGATTAAGATCAGGTTTGGCGTGTAACACAGTGTTCAGCTAAGGTCATCCCATAGTTTCTATACATAGTCCTGAGGACCCAAGCACAAAATATATTGCACAGAATGCCAGTCTTGACTCTGAATTTCTTTGATTTGGCTGGCAGGTGTCATGATGACCTGAATAACATTTAAGCTGAAAAAAGGGGGTTTTGTGTGTGTTAGTCTCCTGTGGCATTAGCATACATATATACAACATTCTAGATGTGGAATGATTTATCTATTTTTACAGAGGTGGTAACATTAATTTTAATGGTAGCCTTTGGTATGACACAGACTTTGTCTTCATTATTCTGAAATATTGTTTGAAAAAAACCCCACAAATCCATTTATGTTTTCAATTTGCTTTGAACTGTTTTTCAACAACTCGGGTCAAGACCTAATTTCTACAGCAATCTTCACTGTATTTTATTATTCACCAGTGACTTGTACGTGATTAAGGAATCCATCAGAAATATTCTCTTTTTATTCTTTCTATAACACCATTTTCCCAATGTCCCACTTGCAGTATTTTTATTTCGTTTTTTTAGTATGGGAGCTGGAATAAAATTTGAGGATGAAAAATAGATGCTATACTTCAGAAATAGGCAAGTTTTTTTCAACTACCTCCTTTGTAATTTTGCTTTTCATAACACAACACGATATTTCAATGTTGTAAATGTGCACAAATTTATTCCAATGTTTGCAATGCGGTGTCTGCTGGAGTTCTAATAAGGCGCCATTGTTTGCTTTCAAGCCCAAGAATCCTGCCAAAAATATTAAAGCTAGCAAACATCTGAGTGACCTGATTCACCAGTTCATCTGTTCATAAATACTTATTGGAAGAAACACAATTTTATATATATATATATATGTGTGTATGT
>Ga0181612_107868_pt1 | contig 12676 bp, 8 predicted proteins | sample HoacroProtozoa21_FD_119630 | JGI IMG/M metagenome (GOLD analysis project Ga0181612, IMG submission 119630) | Hoatzin crop microbial communities from Cojedes, Venezuel. Combined Assembly of Gp0051906, Gp0051904, Gp0051908 | reverse complement strand
CCTACTATCCAATCTAAGCCTCCCCTAGTGCAACTTGAGGTGTTTCCTCTTGTCCTATCGCTAGTTAATTGAGAGAAGAGACCTGCACCCACCTCACTACAACCTCCCTTCAGGTAGTTGCAGAGAGCACTAAGGTCTCCCCTCAGCCTCCTCTTCTCCAGACTTCTCCAGACTGAACAACCCCAGTTCCCTCAGCCACTCCTCACCAGACTTGTTTTCCAGACCCCTCACCAGCCTTGATTTTGCAGTCAAGAGAATCATCAAAGCAATTTAAACTGTCTTATGTTCTCTTGAGTTGTAAACTCTGCAACTACTGATTCAGGGAAACCTATGAAATCCCGTTTACTGAACAGAAGGTGTGTAACTTACTCCTTTTCGAGACATTTCCTAGAGATCCTACAGACTGGGTATCATTATTGCTTTCTTCTATTGCTGCTGTGCTGTGTTCCATGCTTCCTGTAACCACATTCAGGCCTTGGGGATGGTCTGGTCTGTTCCTCTGGTTTTGTTTTTTTTCTGTATCTGCTTCTGTACTCTTGTTCTCAGAGTTATTTCTTAATGTAAAGACTGACCAAAGAAGCATTGAATGAGGGACTTTACGAAGAGAAAGCAGAGCTGTCTAACTAGAGAGTATAAGGTCTAGTTTGGAGCTGCAGAAATTTCCCGAACTATTTCCCAAGTAGCGTAAAAGGAAACTTGTTTGATGACAGGGGATTTTGTACACTTGAATTATGTTGTTTAATTTGGAAATATGTAAAGAATGCCCAGAAGTATGTATGTAGTATGGGTTTTAATGAATTCATGCAGATTCAGCAGGATTTACCTTTCAAACAGAAACTGCAACATAAGCTTTTATTTTTCATTTTGCAGAGGTAGTTTTGCTAGAATATAATCTCTAACAAATCTTATGTTGTTTACACCTACAGTTTTTGATCTTTCGTCCATATACCAGCTGTCAGGAAAACACCAAGCCCACAAATTACTGATTAGATACACAGCACAAAGGACACAAGCTGCTACCATTCAGAAAGCTCAGCACTCTTTCCAAAGATTTTGCACCATTTGAACTGTACCAGCTTTACTTTCAGTAACGATATATTGTACAGCTTGTTTGGCAGTGTGGAGTTTATCATAAATATCTCTTTTGTTCAGTTCTGAAGTCAGGTTAACAAATGTAATTACAGTTACTTGTCATCAGAGGTCATGTTTTTCGACATAGAAAGAGATGCAATGCTTTTTAAATAGTTTCTTGATGAAAATCTGTGTCAGCTGCCCATAAGAAGCAACAGTGTGATCATGCTGTCTCAAAAAAGCTTTTCATCAAAGGTTAGAAATAATCTTTGGCATTCAAGAGATGGTGATTTTTGCAAAGAAGCTGAGCAGGCCATGTTATCTTTACAATCTGTGTGCCAATTTGCTTGGGTGTTGGTGTCAGTTTTGTTTTGGTGGTTTGGGTTTTTTTCTTTCTGTCTCCCCAATACTAGCTTCAGCTTTCAAACAGCAGCATCTGTTTTCTGGAGGAGGGGAAAAGAGCACTGTGTCAGGAAATCCTATGTAAATATTGTGCTAGTTGATGTGTTTTTCATGCTACGCAAAAGCAATTTAGTCTCTGTCAGCCAAAGCTTCAAAATGGGGAGCCTGTAGCTTGCCTCCCAAACCTAGCATTTGGCACCTGTGGAAGAATGGTGTGTTTTTGTGGGAGTTTAAACACCCCATGCTTACCAGTCTGGGCATATGACTGGGAAAATCTTCGAAAAGCATTGTCTTTTCCGAAGAACGCCACGTGTGATTTATTTATTTATTTATTATTTTTAAGTTGTCCTCTCATTCCATTATTGTGCATATGCTATTTAGGTCGAGCTCCAAAACACAGACAATTCGGTGTTGGTGCAAATCTGTCTGTTCACTTCAGTAGACGAGAACTGCAATGCGCATCAGGAAGAAAGGCTCGTAATGCCATATAGTGTACAACTACACAGATAGGTCCCAACTCTGCATAGCTTAAGAACAGTCTGGTTTTGAGTAGCTCCATGTAGGGCAGATATGTGACTAATGACTGGAATGAAGTGCTACGTTTAATAAGACTTCATTGCATCTGAATTCTGCAGAGATAGTCCAGATGTAATGTATTCTGTTCTTCTGTGCAGACATAACCTAACCTCAGCGGCAGTATTTAACGTGCAGAGTGGAGAAATTGTCAAAGCTACCACAAGATTGCTGTCAGAACCTCTGTTTGTGGTTTCATGTAGTTCTGTTTCAATCTCCAAGCTGACAGTCTTTACTGAAGACACTCTATTTCTAAATAAACCATAAGCTTCAGTGATGTTTTGTAGCAGCAACTTTTAGATAAATATAGACAAGGGCTGCTCGTTTTATAAATTAAAGTCTTGGTGCTTTCCTTTGATTGCTTAGATTAGGCCTTTTGTTCTCTGAATCAGTGGAAGTAAAATTGAAACTAATGTTGAAAAATTAGTACAAATAATTTGGGATTATGTGCTTTGCAGTCAATGCAACTCTTTTTTATGAGGTGCAGATAATTTCTGAATTATGCAATCATGGTTAAATCATTTATGATGTGTTTTATGATCTCCAATCTGCAAGCATGTGATAGGGCGCATTGTTTGAGAGGTGCAATCCGTGTAGAGGATGTGATCAGAAAGGCTTTAGTGAAGAACCTTATCAGTCCTTGACACAGCTTCTAAGGGGGCCAGACCAGGTGCTTTCTGCTTGCAAACGGAAGAGGTGGTGTCTTCTGAACAGTAGTATTGTGAAAAACTCTTTGAAGTGAAATAGTTGTAGAGAAGTAAACTGGACAAGATAGTTCTGGTCCAACTAGACCTGTTTTTTGAAAAGATACCTTAGCACATCATCTTCGTTATCCTTCTGTGCATCTCCCACCTTGCTTTCCATGTGTCATTTCCTCTCTTCAGATAATCAAATATGTCAATGAACTGTTCATTCTGGGAGACTTGATTACTGAACTAGGGATAGAATAGAAGAGCAATTTTGGTGACTGCGGTGGGGTCAGAAGGCTTAGTGAGACAAAAATAAAAAATGAGAAAGTTGATTTCTTCCAAAATATGTTTTATGGTTTCTTTAAATATGCCCTGTTTTTAATGACCTTTTTACAAGACCTGTTCATAAGATTTTTTTAGTTATATTAAATCTGAATAGTGTAGGGATTTGAACTTGTATATTGCACATATCCAGCCATTTCCTAAGTGCAGAGCTGTGAAGTAAAGCTGTCTTTTCTTTTTTAGCCTGTATGTATGAGAGATTACCACATTTAAAAATTAGTTTGGTCAAAACCTGGTACTCCACCTTTTCTTTGAGTGGTAGAAAGTTTGAAAAATTTTGTTCAGGCTAACATTTGCAAGATTAGATCATGGTTAGTTATACATGTATGAATGACTGTAATATTTAATTGTTTTACAGATACGTGAAAACCTGGGGAGGTAGGGAAGGATAAAGTGTTTGTGCAATCCTAAATCTTGTCTTCGTTCCTCTAAATAAAATTTAAAAAAAAAAAAAAAAGGAAAACAGAGAGGGTTTGGATATGTGAGTAACTAGAGCGATCTCCATGGTACAGATAACTTTCTGTGTTATGAAATACGCTTAGTTTAAGACCTGGGCATTTTTAGTAATGAATGAAACAATTTAATTATACAAGCAAAAATATAGACTCTTTATAACATAAATATTTTTCCTTAGCTTTAAAAATTTTCTTTTTTTCCTGATGGAATAAGAAATACTTTCCTGGATTGTATCTGCCAGTAAAAATATATCTGTCATTTATTTGTATCTCCAGTTTTGCAGTATGAGTTAATCTTAATTTGAGCCTATGCATAAAATATGCTGCTTTGTCTAATTTGCAGTACTCTTAAAATTTAAAAATCTATTCCTGCTCTTAAAATTCTTTATTACAATTGATGAAACAGTGCTAGCATTTACATTAAAAGTTCCTTGAGTTGTGTTTGTCATGGCATTCTTTTCTTAAACTGAGCAGAAATCACAGGTTTTCAAGAGAAATTATATGGATATGCAGGGGCAGGAATTGAAAGGGAAAAATGGATGTTCTAGAATAATTTCTGCTGATCCTTTTTTTACCTCTGTCTGCAGAGGTAAAACCACTTGTATAGTTCTAGTGTAGCATACAGTTGGCTATCAATGTTTTGAATAATGGATCTTGATATATATGAAGTAAATGAAGTACATACGGTATGCTCTGCCTGTACCAATTTGAGATTCTTTTCAGAACTTTATCATATCCTTGCCGACACTGGCTAAATATTTTTTTGTCAAGATGGTTGCATAAGAAAAGAAAACACTAAAACTGTTGTGCTTTCCCCTCTTCCTCACTGGTACTGCTTTAACATAAAGAGCAAGAAGCAAGAAGTAGATAGTGAATGACTTTCCAAATATGGAAATCCAACATACTTCAAAGCATTTGCTTCAGAGCTGAAAGAGGAAAAATCAATAAGGAAATGAGAAAGTTGCCATTTCTAGTACTCCATTAGCAGCTGTGTAATTAGATCTCATCGGATACATCTTATCAGCGGAACAAGTGCATTTAAAACCAGAAAATTTCACAAATTGCCAGACTTAAATCTGCAGTTTCCCAGTATCTCATATATCAACAGTTTAACCATTGCTGAATGAAACAGTCGATACGTTAAGCTCCAGTCTATGTGACAGGACAGATTACTATTGATTTTGGTGGAGTTTAGGTCAGGCTTTAGCAACCAAAAAGATCAGAATTGGCCAGCTGAAAATGAATGATGGTGTAGGCCACATTTTCTCATTCATTTTCTTACTGGGGAGAGGCAGAGGGAACAGAGAGGAAAGATTAAAAAAAGGGAAGCAGTAAGGCTTGGAATTTTTGGTATGCTGCTTTGGTGTAACATTCAAGTAAGGATGATGTATTAGTGTAGGATAAACAGAAGGATTGCTTTTTTTATTTCACTCATTAACAGCATCCATGTTTATTAGAAAAATATAAGATAATATAGTAAAACTGTTAACGAAGGAGTTAAGTGAGAAGAATCACAAGTCCATACCTTTGGTATTTTTTTTGTAGTGTTAGGCTTTGTTGTAGGGATGTAGTTTAGCAAATAGGTACCACCTCAATTCCTGCTTCTTTTCCTCACATAATGAATTGTTTACTGGTCGGCTGGAACAAATTGTGGAATTGTGGTTAAATGTTGTTAATCTTTCACAGATAGTTGTCTTTTCTCTTCCCTTTTTTTTTTTTCTTCCTGGTGGCACAGAGGAATCCGTATTTTTGTCTGAGACTCATTTTAAATACCCGTCTGGAAAGCTTTAGAACTGGTATAAAATTACTTCCACCTTCACACTGCATTCATATTGCTGGATGTATATTGCTTGCAGTGAGGATTATATAGTGGGTTAAGTTCACTCTTGTTTCCACTTAATCTGAGTGGGGTTATTGTATGAATACATGTGGAATTGTTTTTGAGTTAAGAAACGGTCGTCTTCCTACATTGATGAATAATTTATTAGATGGTCAATCTAAATCACACTGCTTGGGAGACTGATGTCTGCCATGTTATATCGTTAATTAAATAATGGATGTTACATAGAATGCTGTTTTTCTATCAAATTGTTCATGCTGGTTTTATGTGTTATTTGTTTTCTGTTGAAGTACTTCATAATTGTATTTCTACTAATTCCTATTCATAACATTTTAATTATATGGGCTTCCCTCCTGGCATGCATTAATGTGGTAGCACCTACAAATCTAAGAAAATATCTGTTCTGATAATAAATCTGACACAAAGCTGCTGGAATAAAAATATTCTAGATCAGTCAAAATATCAATCAAATTTATGTTTTCTAGGAGATGGCAGTCTCAGGCTTTTAGATTTAGTGTGTCTAATGCAATTTAAGCTGGAGAAGCAGCCTCAGGAGTAGAAACGCTAACTTAAGACTCATTCTTTCCAACTTCTTACACCCAGCTTTCAGGCTTACAAAGCTTGCTGTTGGCTCTGATGGGAAAGATGGTGAATGTTTCCACCCAGTTTTTGGGAGACAGATGGATGGCACTGCTCTTGAGTCGTAGATGATGAAGGTGTGGAAAAGCATCAGGTAGAGGAAGGTGCTGCATATAGGTCTTGTTTTTTTTGTTGTGATCAGTAGGCTCTTCCATGAGTGAGTAAGCATGTAGTGGCTAAGCCTTCATTTCATTTGGTGACTGTGCTAAGTGTGAGTTCTTCTGCAGCTGCGTGGCCTTAAGCAAGTACATCCGCCCTATGCCTGACTGAGCTACACCACTCAGCTTCAGAGCTTTCCTGCTTGTGGAGGCCAGCTGGCTAGTGCCAGCGGTGAGCCCAGAGGGTGGGCGAGCACCTGGGCCGTTGGCGTAGTGCGTGAGCCCGACGTCAGCAGCAGCAGGTTGCACAGAGGCAGCCCAGGGCTCCACTGGGGCTTCTTGGCAGTGCTCGAAGAAAGATCTGCTGATGTGAAAGGCTGCAGTTCTGAGTGAGGTGTGTGAATGTGCAAGTTTTAAACACATAATTTAAATTTAGTTTAATTTAAAACATAATTTTTTTATTATCTGGCTCTGGTCATATGCGTGCTGTAGGCAGCTGACTGAGGTGGCTTTCTGTCCACCTTCCTGGCTGGGCCAAATTCACGTACTGCAGATGCTTTCCAGGACTGCGTGAAAGCCCCTGGCCCACGGCTCTGCCTTCCCTTTTAGGTGCCGTTGGACTAAAATAATGAGTGTTAGAGAACTTAACTTCGAGGGCTTTAAATGCTTTATCATCCTTATGCATCCTTAATCCTTTATTGAGCTTTTGCATTCAATACAAGAAGCTAAAGAAAAACAGGTACAACAGATATATACACACACATAGAGTGTGAGAGAGTTATTGTTAGCCACTACTGTTCCAGTACTGTAGAAAAATGTCTTTTAGTCCTCTTTTCATGGGGGTTGTTAACTAGCACCACCATTTGAATGTGTGCTTGAGGTTGAAGTCTTTGCCTTTTACATCCTCTCTGAATACCACATTTTCTTTTATCTTCAGAAACGTACATGGAGATGTGAGTATAAGAAGACTGTATGTCAAAAGCTAAGTGAACAGTAACACATTTATTTTGAATTTCAGAATTAGTGTGGTTTGACTTTGTATTAGTTAAGTAGAAACTATTGGGGATGAAGCAGGTTAGAGTGTAATTTTTAAAACAATTTCAGCCTCTAGAGTTATGAGGTATACTTCCAACTTTAGATTCATTAGAACAATTGCTGTACGTCAGGAACCAGTTACCTTAAAACACCAGCAGTACGCCATGACCTGAATGGGCTTGGGAAGTACATAATACATGGTTATTCTGATGTGAAAGTAGCTATACCTGCTTTAAAGTCAGTCTGATTCTTGTGAACTCTGGAGAGATAGTGGACCTGAGTTCTTTGAGCTTGCTGATGACTTCACTTCAATTCTGTTTTGTACACATGTACAGACCTAAATGATGCTGGTGAGGTTGTAAAAGGCTTTCTCCCCTGTATTCTCAGTGACCTATTATTTTTAGACCTTCCAGTTACTGGTGCAATTTGTTGTGTGTTCGCATGTGCGTTTGATTAAAATGATCAGAAAATTAATGTCAATGAAAAATCAAGCTGGTATATTAAGAAAAGTTGGAAGTATTTTTGCTGTCCTGTCAAACTACAATTAAGTGACAAATACTCTACCTCTACACCCCTTCTGAAAATTTATTTTATTTGGGGAATACAGTTTACTGAGAAAAAGAAGAAGAAAGTTTTGTTTCTTCTTTCAAGCAAAACAGCGGTTTGCTGTGCTAATTAGAGCAGCTGGATTACACAGCCTGCCTTAAATCCCAGGAGAAATCAGGAAAAGAGGCTGGCTTGAAGTATTTCTTACTGTTTCCAAGGTTTTAAATTAAAACCTCTTTTGGTTAAAGAGAAAAGATTACACATTCAGTTTTTATTTGGGAGGAGTGACAGGGAATTCTTCCTTATTCGTATTTCACTCGGAGCATGGCCTTTTGATTTAGAAAAACTATCAGAGTCTAATAAACTGTGGCCAACAGTACTTTTACATTTATTGGAGAAGTGTGAGGTCTCTGATAGATGCCTGAATAAAGAGAGCAGCAGAGTACAGAGGTGCTGTAGGAACAATAAAAGACATGTTCATTCTCTCTGTTCTTTTAAGAAATACAATTTTTACCCAAGGTAACTAATACATGAAAAGACTCCACTTTGGGAGATGCATTGGGGTGTCCTGCTTGATGGTAGATATACCAGGCCTACTCTGCAACTGCATTATTTTCCAGCCTAAGTTCAAATCATAACTGCTCAGATTTATTTTTTCCATCTTTTTTAATCTTCTTTAGATATTCTGTAGAGGTCTGCTGAGTTTGAGTCAGTGGGACCTTAATTGCACTTGCCTTGAAATCATATTGTGTAAGTCTGGCTTGGTGATAGAAATTGCACAGTTGTTGCTTCTGAGTTTTTATTTGAAACTTTTTATTATGAATAGCTTGATTGCAGTGTAAACGTCTGGATACCAATACTTGTCAACCTCAAACACTAGAAAACCTTTCATGTGCTGACAAAAACAGGGCTAAAAACAGGGTTTGAAATACCGTGAAAAGAATTTACTTAACTAGTGAAGAGAAAAATGTTCGTGTTGAATCATGAAAAATGAAAATTAATGACACTTGCTACATATGTAAATGTATTGCTTCAGAGAATTGTGGCAGAGATCTGCTCTCTTCATCTGCAGGAAGGAGAAAAAAACCAAAGAATTTGTTGTAGTGAATCATAAGGGAAGCCTATCTAATGGCAATTAATGGATAGAACAGGAAGACTACTTTTATGTTAGGGCAAAATTTACCTTCATCAGCCAGGTTGTTCTAGCTTGTAACCTTATACTCCAAACTACAAGGCTTAACTAAATGAGCAAAATAAATTTACTTAGCAGCAGTGTTATCTATAATAAAATTAGACAGGTACCTTAAGGAGAAGTGTCTTTACAGCCTAAACCCCTGTATGGCACTGTAGGCATTTGGATATTGATTTCCGTTCCTAGTAAAGAGCGTGGTAATACCATGAGTGATTCTTGTGTGAATCGTAATTTTTTGTTGTAGCTCATCTGATTTCTAATTGCTTGTAATCTCATGGCTATGACGATCTAGGTTGAGACTGCGCTTCAATTGCAACCAAATGCCAAGTTAGTGATAGAAAGATCATATTTGGTTTAGAAGTAGCTACAGATTTTTGAAAACCAAAATGTACTAATTGCTTTAATCACCTACAGATTTTCTTGGAAGTAATGAAGGCTAAAGCCAGACATGATTGCAAAACAGTGTCAGGAAATCAAAGGCCAGAAACCACAGCACGTGAGCTGGAGCAAAATGAACCCATGATGTTGTTGCTGAGGTGCGATATTAAGCCTCCGTGTAGCTGTGGGTTGATCAGGTTGCAGACACACACCTACTGGTAGTGGGCAGGGTTGAACAGAACAGAAAAACTGGAGTGCTGCTGCCCCAGTGTGTCACTGCACCCTGCAGAAATAGGGGTCATTACTAGTGCTGCATGAGATTATAACTGTGTTGTTTCCACAGACAAGATGTATTCTGTTCTCTGCTGTAATCTGATTCCTGTTTCTAGTCTAAATCACCACAGTGGGAATCCTTCCAAAAACTAATAAAAAAACCCCTTGATAACTGAGAAGTGAACTCATGAGAGCTTTCAGAGAGTCATGAAGGATGTGGGCTTACTTGGGTGGAAGGAGGGTTTCACCCTTGTGCCAACCCTACAGATCTGACCACGGGCTGTTTGTGAAATGGTATCTCTTTGTCTGAAATATTTTCATGCTATTGAAAGCTAGAGAAGACATGGTACACTTGGTTTTGACATGGCAGAAAAGCCTAAACAACAGAATAATCCTTATATCTTTTCTGGGATCTCATTATGCAGTGTACCTGGAAATACATACAGAAGGTTTTACTTTTAGGTCTTAAAGATCTGCAATATTAATAAAGGATGCTACAGCAAATTTTAGATGTTGACTCCTTAATATAACTAATTATATTTAAACTGTGATCTCATTTTCTGAAAATGGTTTTGTTTGGCCAAATGTGATGATTTTCTGTACATGAATTGTCATGCACAAATACCATAAAACTGATACAGTGTAACCGGTATCAATCCATTCCACATGGCTAGAATTGTTTCTCAAAAAAGGTTTCTCAACACTCTCTCTATTTTTATACTATATTTATACTTTCAATGTTCAGGCAGAAAGCAAGTTTAGGATTTGTTCTGATCTGCCAGTGGAATATTAGCTTTGAAATCCAATTGTGACAATTTGGCTGTCAGGGATAACTATTTTACTGCTAATGCATCTCTTCTGGGCTTGTGTACCCTGGATACCCTTTGCATCCTCCTATTAATGGCTGAAATATGTCTGAAAAATGACCAGAAAAAAAGACTAGTCACTATTAAATGTCCTATACACTAGACGTCCAGTAATTGGGGCACTGTATTTAAGCTTAATTTTTAATTTTTATAGACTGCTTCTCAGTCTCTCTCCATTATTTATAGTCCTGAGTGTTTTGGAGATGTTTTAGCAAATGTTTTTTTTAAATCCGAATGAATTATGACTATCACGCTATAGTTATCTACTTTTCTACAGAATACTGAATTCTACCATGCTTTTTTAGACACAGTATCATAACTAGTACCTGCTTGAGCCCAAATGTGGCTGAAGGGTTTTCTGCTTGAAATATGTTTAGCTTTGTGCATGTGCCTTTTATGTTTAGCTTAAAGTAGCTTGCACAGAATGGGTGAAAAGTCATTATTTCTTCAGCAAGTATTCTCTAATTAAAGCAATTGCTTCTTGTGTTCACATGCTTTTACTGTGGGATTGAGTTCCCTCAGGTTACAAAGTTTTTTAATAGTTTATTACTTTCACTCTGTGTTTAAGCTTTGTTAAGCTACAAAGCTGGGTTTTTTTTGTTCATGGGAAGAGTTTTCATACAATTAGATCTAATGCCTACCTGTAAGTATCACCACCCTTTGCTAAATTTTCTTTTGGAAATCAGAAGAAATGACATCTAGGTCAGAACCATGTTGAATATTGGAAAAGTCTAAACATCTGGAATTTAAATTTGAAGTAGGAATTCATTGCCTTAAAAGTCATAATGACCAACAGTTATAAAGTCATGAATGGATGGAAAGACTTTTTGACCAATACGCAGAGAAAAACCACCATCCGGACTGCTTCACAAGCAGCCCAGTGCTAAATGAAACACATATTCAAAATTTTAGTGCAAAATTAAGCTTTGCAATTCATTGACATCCAATGTTGTTAGCGTTAAAAATTCTTTAAGATTGAAAGGAGACTACAGGTATATATTTACAAAAAAATGTTGACACTTATGTGTGTAGAATTGAATTAATTATTGAGTATTATGCTTCAGGTTATAATCTACAAGCCAGATGAGGTCCAGAAAAATTTTATCCGTGTTACAGAATCATGGTGATTTTTATAGCCTCATTATATTTGAAATATTCAGTATAATTCTGTGTTAATGATAGAATTGTAACTAGATAAGACATTGGAATAATGTGCAATTAAAGTTCTTAATGTTTTGAAGATCCACACATGCCTAGAAAAGATAAAAGAAACACCAACTGTATTTTGTCACAAGTGTGAAATTAAGGATCTTTATTGCCCTGAACATGCAGAACTGTAGAGTTCAGCAGCCATTATGCCTAAATGTAAGCAAGGATGTAATATGCAGGCCAGTGATCAATCACATTGAAAAAGCATGTATGACTTTTTCAGTCTCTGAAATGAGCCTAGTGTAAGGTTAACAGTTATCATTCTGCATCATTGCTTTAAGGGCTGTGAGGAACCAAAGAGAAAGCTTTAAACAAATTATCACCAAGTTGGCCTAGTTTAGAAACTTTTTTAATGGTTTTGTTAGTCATAAAAGCATACAGAATTTTACCAGAACCTGTAAAGAAACCGTTTGTTGGATTCCTGCCAGAGGCAGGCTGGTGATCAAGTATAGCAGCAGCTTTGCATTTCTGTCAAAGAAAGCTAGAAGATTTTCAAATCATTAGAAAGTGATTATAGAAAAGCAATGAAAGAAGTAGGTAAAAATGTATTCCTCCAGCTGAGGTCTCTGAAATGTGATAATTCTTATTCCCAGAATATCATGTATACAGTGAAACCACTGCTAGTAAAACATGAGCTTCTAAAGTGGAAGATACTTTGGAAGTGCTTTGGTTTATAATTAATACAGTGTAAGTGCAGTAGCATGCAAATTCTTTCAGACTACTTTTACAGAGCTAGTGCACTGCAGAAGATAGTGAATTTAATCTTGGAAAAGCTGAACACTTTTCATTGCACTTGCAGATTAATGGATGTAGATATCATAATCTTTTCATTTTTTATTTTGCCCTGTAATATAGAATTGTGCTCCTGTCAGCTGGTGGAAGCAGTTCTTCTAAAGGCTTGATATAGACGGTGTGGTTGTTCTATAGTTGCAGAAGGAAACATAAAGGAAATATGAATTAATTTGTTCCAGGAGGGTTCCTGATTTGTAGCATTTGGAAATTTCTGCTGGTGCAGCATTGCTGTGCTCCTGTCCGTGTCCAGATGGGCAGTGACAAAATGGAAAGCTT
>Ga0181612_104828_pt1 | contig 12676 bp, 7 predicted proteins | sample HoacroProtozoa21_FD_119630 | JGI IMG/M metagenome (GOLD analysis project Ga0181612, IMG submission 119630) | Hoatzin crop microbial communities from Cojedes, Venezuel. Combined Assembly of Gp0051906, Gp0051904, Gp0051908 | reverse complement strand
CCATGCACTCACAACAAAAGAGGAGAGGAAACAGTTAAGGTGACCCTGCTTCGGCAGGGGGGTTGGACTAGATGACCCACAGAGGTCCCTTCCAACCCCGAACATTCTGTGATTCTGTGACCAGCACCGAGACCACCTTCATTCCCGCAGCGGGGTGTGGAAGGGAGATGAGGTACGTGAGACAGCTATAGCTGGTGAGCACATCTCTCTGCCCAGTTTGCTTTCTGTGAACTCTTGGAGATTTGAGCCTGAGCGCTGGAGAGTGTTTTCTCCTAGGAGGTAAATAATATTGCAGCAGAATTGATATTCATTGCTTTCTGTGCAACCTTGGGAATCCTTACATCGGGAATTGAGGCTTCTGTTGCTGGCAATTTTGTTGTTTCTTTGGCCTCTCACCTTGAGAAAATTGCTTATAGCTGGCCGTGTTCTCTCGGTGGTGTGAGTGAGCGTATTGATTGCTACCAAAGCAGGGGAGAATCTCCAGGTGTGCTTCCTTGCCTCCCTGGCCATTTTGCCTGTCGAACCAAGAGTCGCTCACACAAAATTAATAGCATCTCTCTCACACAAAATTAATAGCATCTTTCTCCATCAAACTGGGCAAAAAACTGTCTGCTGATTGAATCCTCTGCCGCGGACTGCTCGAAGCTGAAGCATTAAGCAGCGCGCGAGGCTGAAGCTCTCTGCGGTGCTGCCAGGTGCCCCTGTCCTGGGCTGCAGGCTCTGGTACGACCCAGCACCGCTAAGAGCTTTCTCTATTTTAATTATTTTAATCTTTTTTTTGTTTGTTTGTTTTTAGTACTGCAAACTGCTTAGCCAAGTCTTGCTGCAGGCGGTCGTTATGGTTTAATTGATGCTGCTTTTTAAAAGATGGGACAAATTATCCCTTGCGCAGCTTTGCTGTTGGTCATGAGACTTTCTGTCTTCTGCGTGAGCTTCTGCAGCGCTCGCTCTGCTGTTCTGTGCTGCTTTGCACAGAGACTGGCTGTGCCACACAGCTTTGGATGAGGCTCTTGAACTTGCATTCACTTTTAAATTAACATTTTGAACAGTGCTTCAACCTCAGCTTCATCGGTATTAGAGGAGAGAGTGGGCTTTTTACCTTTCCTCATGCTTCAGTGCAGTGGAACGGGTCTGATACCTGATTGAATTTAGGTAGGAATTCTGCTCTGAAAACTAACCTAAAGCGACGGCCAGCTCTGCCCAGCGAGCTCTGCCCACGTGCTCCTCGCTGTACCTGTGTTAGTATTGGGGAAGGCTTTGCTGCCCTTCATCCTGGTGACACTTCGGACCCAACGCCGCATCGTTGTGGACTGGTTCTGGTCTGTCTTGTGGGGCTGTGGAGTGGAGGGCTCTAGACTAACCTGAAAGTAACTAGCCATAAGCCAGGGGCTGATCAAAGACCGTCAAAGGCCAAGTTAAGGTGGCAGGGCTACTATCTAGATCAGAAAAAAAATTCAGACGTGCCAGCTATAGAAGTCAATTAAGAGAGTCCCACTTGGGTTGCTTTGTAAAACTTCTAAGATAACCCTTGAAAAACAAACAATAAGCTGTTAAATGTATAAATTTACTGTATTTTGCAGTAATTCTTCCTGGGTAGTTATATCACCACTGTAGCTGTATTGCTGATATTCCACTTCTTCAAGCAGTGAATGACACGCCAGAGAGTAGAAGAAAATCTGGGAATTTGGATTCATATTAGGGATAAAACACTACAACCTGATGCTCTCCAATTATATTTTTTCGTAAGATTTAGTGCAAACTTGTTTTTTCAACACCAGTAACCAAATAAAATATTAAAAAGTGGCCAATATATTAAAGAACATGACTGAAGTAAAAACAAGCTCTTGTGTATTTTTTGACTTCTGTTGTAGAAGCAAAATTCATCGAATGATTCCTTTTAGTTTCCGTGAACTTGTGTGTGAACTTTTGAGTGGGAGACTCCTGTAAACTCCTAGTAATGGAGCCTTGGGGATCTATTTTTTAATTACCTTAGAGTGCAGTATTGAATAACATACTGTCTTTATTAGTCTTAGACCTCAAAACTACTTCTCATATAAAGTAAACATTGTTCTAACTTTGCCTGCCTTTTTTTTTGTGACTGAAGTAAAGAATCTGTGTTATTATAATAACGGTTTTATTTTGTAGGAGTATAAACACTACAGTTACGAGGGTTCTGCTCAGAGAAGTCTAGTGCTCAGAGAAGTCTAATGCTCAAAGAGAACAAGTCTGTGTATACTATACCTTGATAAATGCCAATGTCAAGGAATACAATTTAACATTCTTGTGTTCAAATATTGAGCTTAAGTATTTAATGGAAGAAAATTTCGATGCAAGAGAAATTTAGGAAGCAGGGAGGTTATGCCTTTGTTTCCTGTGATTGGAGCATTCTGTGAGCTCTTCCCCTGAGGAAGAGGCATGCATCATATCTTGCTCTTTTGTAAACTTTTTTTTTTATTCCTAATAATTTAGGTGATCTTTTACTACCTGGAGCTCAGCTGGAATGCTTCTTTGGATCTGTTGCCAGCGGCCTGTATGCTTAAAATTCGTAGGAACTCATTCTATCCTGAAAATGCGCAGGTTTTCTATAAACTCAAATTGCTGGATTAAAAAGTCACAATCTACAATTTACGGTAACTCACTGCTTGCCTTGGAATATAGCAGGATCATATCGCATCATTGAGAGGGTTTAGATGGGTGACTACCAAAATCAGTATTAGCAAAGTCAATATGCTGGTGAGTTATGGACAGACAGCTTCTCTAACTGTGCCTGGTACGCATCTTGCTAATGCTCAGCATTGTTATTATTCAGAAAAAAAAAATATTTATTGCCATTTCATTTAAATATTTCCTCTGGGGTTTTTTTTTCAGATCATAACCAGAAAGGAAACTTGCAGTCAAAAGACCTTTCTTCAAAAGGTTAGCCCTTTCCTGTGAGAGAATGGTCCCTGTTTGCAGATGAAAGATTGCCGAGGACCTGAAGCGTTTCCTCGGCTTCCTGCACAGGGCGGGTGCCGACGAGCCCGTCGGACCTCTCGGATGCAGTAGCTTTTTCTGACAAACTGCGGCAACTTCCTTCCCTGAACATGGTTGCACAGATGATGGTACCTCACTGGTTGCCTAGGTAAAGAACACAGCCCAGTACATGCATATTTATTTCAAAACAGGTGTTGAAGACCTCACCTGCTTTTGCATACCACAGGAACAGTCTTTTCTCATAAATCAAATCAGGGACATGTGATGAACAGATCCAATCCCTAAGGTGACTCAAAGACTCGTTGCCAGCAAGCACCCTCTTGCATTATTTCATAAAACCTTCTGACAATGTAGCAATGCAATCATGCTGAGCCTGGCCAGGTTGCTCTATCAAGATTATATCATTTCAAATTCTAGCGGGAGTAAACCCATCTAAAAATATTAAAAATTATTTCCTTGCATTTGCATAAGTTCTTTTCAGTGACTTACTTTGGTTACTTTGACACGCTGTAAGTAAAGCTGGAGACCAAGTGCAGCTGGGATAATAAGTGCTTTGAAATAATTTGGAGTTTTGTGTAAAGGAAAATGGTTAATTCGGGAATGTGCACGGCGAGCCAGGAATCGGTGCTATCCCTGCTCATTCCTCTGAGGGTTTTTGAATTATCCTGCCAGGCAATCCTGTCTTTTGGATTATCCTGTCTTTGGATCCGCTAGATGCGGAGCCAGGCAGAAAAGACCAAAGAGAAAAACTCAAGTTTCGGCCTCCTTGGCCAAGAACAAAAGGGTAATATTTCATGAGAAGTGATGCCCTTTAAAGGTCACACGATGTTAGTAGGACCTGAGGTGTTAGAGACAGGAGACAGAAATAGGGAAAACCGAGAAATGGCACAAAATGTGTATTTCAGCACCTCTAGAAATCCTGGATGTTTGGGAAAAGATTAAATATTAAATATTTATTATCATAGTTATTAAGCAGGCTGCATCTGCCCAGTGGCATGTGCTGGGTTAACAAGTTGCACTTCAAGTGAAGTACATTTAACATATACTTGCTTCTTAAAATGCATTGAACTAGCTAAAAATACCTGTTCAAAACAAAATGTCTTTTATTGTTTATTTGTTTGTCAAGTTTCCATTTGAGAAACACTTGTAAAATGCTGAGCTAAGCATTTAATATTTAGGTGTGTTAGTGCATAATAGTTAAGTTTATTAGTGCATTCCTAAGAAATCATTACACAAGAGCTACATAACTGATACTACTATGAATAAGTATTTTCCATACAAAAAAAAAAAATCCTTCGAATCTATTTTGCTTGAACAGTTGGTGCATTATAAGGACAGCAGCTAGTCCACTGAGGATTAACTCAGTGAATTACTGCTTTGTAATTACCATCAATACTATGATTCTTTCCAGAAATTGAGTTCTTGTTAAAACCTATTTAGTTTTCTTAAGGACAGCAATTCATTCTGAACACCTCTCTACAATTTTGCAATATTGTTTAGCACTGGAAGGCAATATACTATGTTTGATGACTTCAGATGTTAATATGGAGCATCTGACTTTGAAGAAGAGCAAGACAGTGAAAGAATTCTCTTTAGCTGGATCATATCCATGCATCTGTCTTGAACAGCATCTCTTGCCTACAATGTATCTGCATCTCCCAAATCTTCTCATGCATGTTCCCATATATATTTCTAACTCTGTACTCTGTAACTAGCATCAGCAGAACAAGTGGACAAGGATAACTGCGGGAGCAAGACATACCTTTCTCTTCTGCTTCGCTCCCTTTCACTTTCTTGGCAGCTGTATCTTTTTAGATGTACGCAGAGAGAGCGAGAGCTAGCGGGGATGAGAGGAGGGAGGGCCTTTCTTTGACCTGATTTCTGTCGATGACTGACCGCTCTCTTCTCCAGCCAGGGGCTGGAGCCTGGGCTTCGAGAGCTGCCTCTTTCAGCCACTGCCAACCCAGGCTAGAGGAAAAAATGAATGTATCCTTTCCAGCAGGAAACGGTTAGTTCATCCAGGATCTGATGAGAGGGTGTTTCCTCAGAGAGCAAAGCAGAACATTCAGGATGGGGGGAAAAGGAAGCACCCGTGGAATATCTGTGTCTTGCTGTGGAGCATGACCAGGCTGGGGGGAGCGGGAAGGAGTGGGCTACCAGGCTGCAAGGGCAGAAGAACGTGGGTGTGGGACAGGTGCCTTATTTTGCATTGGGCAGGAAGAACAGACCTTGCCAACAAGCACATGCAATACTTCAATTCCTGACTTTGGGATTGTTTCTTTTTTTTTTTGAACTGAAATAATAAAAAACCCGTATTTGCTCTAACCAGACTGCTAATACAACGTACTCAACGATGCCATGCACTGAGTTCCTTACTGACCAAACATTTAATCAAGAGGTAAAGCATTACGTTGAACAGTATTTCGGAGGAAGTTATTTTAGGCTAATATAGCTAATCAAATGATCTGGTATCATAAACACATAATGAGGTTCTTAAACTGAAGTATTATGTATTAATGAGAAAATAGTCTTGGGGTAAAATGTGCGTCCTCATTTTATTATGGCCATTCTGGATCTATCTTGTGATGTGAATAGAGAAGTATGATTGCACCTTAGCTCTTGTGCTGTAATTTTTGTGCTCTCTAGTCTGCTGTTTTTGTTCGGTGGTTGCTTTGTAACTGTTTATCTGTTGGGCTGCTTCTAGTACAGAGGTTTGTTAGGAACACGAAAAGGTCCTTCTGCTCAGCTGCTTCAATTTGCAGTTTGATGTCTTAGTGCTTGTTCAGTCTGATTTATCATTCAGGCCAATATAACGAAAGTAAACGCAAGTCCCTGAAAGAGCTGCATGTCCCATCTTCTGCTCCCTCAGCAAGAAGAGCAGGCAAGGGGCTTAGAAGCAAGCCGCTTGAAACTGAGCCTGCCTACTCATGGTGGTCCTGTCCGTCAGGGTATTCCCCGTCTCTGCTGGGGGTGGGCAGCCGGAATAGCAGATAGCGTTGTTGTGCCTCTACCTCTAATTCAGACGAGAAACGTCAGGCAGGGTGACTTTTGACACTCCTGTTACTGGCATGGCAACTTAAAAGGGGAGGGAGGAGGCAGCTGCGGGCAGCTGCTGTCGGAGCAGGACCCCTTTATCTTTTCACAGGGACAAAGGGCCTGGCGCTGGCTCTGCTCTTCTGCAGAACCCCTTTCCCGGTGCGGGTCCCGAGCAGGGCGGTGCGTGCCGTGACCGAGATGGCGGTGACGCCTGTGGGAGCAGGCAGCGTGCCAGGGCAGCGCGCTGCGGCGGGAGGAGGCTGCCAGCCCGGTGCGGGCACCGGCTGTGGCCGGGGAAGAGCTCGGAGCAGGGCGTGAGAGCATGTGGCGCTGGCGCTCTGAATTTGGGTGGCTTTTCAGCTAATCACAAATAAATTTCGGTATGAATAATTTGAAGGTTTTATGAGAAAAGGTAATAAAAGGATTATTCCCTTGCTGCTCATTGAAGTTCTCCTGTGTTCCCCAGGGAGTATCTGTGTTTGCAGCCCTCACGTTGAGAGCCCTGTTTGGACAGCAGTCCAGCGAACGGACAGTTTTGTTTATGGAAGTGGAGTGTGTGAGAGAGAGTTTTCTTCAGGAAAAAATCCCACTGCATTGTGAGAAAAGCTAGTTCTATCAAAGCTGGTGTTTTGCTGGTGATCCATGGCTCCATGTGCGATGTTTTCAGTCACTGAAAACATTCAAGAACAGGAGGAAAATTTCTCCCTCATCATGCTGCTGCGGAGTAGAGACTGGGAAGAAAATTGGGATTTGGAGGAAGCAAAGGTGTGGGGCAATTTCAGCAGGGAAATGCAACCCAAGCCTGCATAGGAACCACTCACTGAGGTGTGGAAAGTGAGGTGGTTTATAGGAAAACGCATTGAAGGGCAAAGCAGGGGGCTTGGCAGAGAGCGAAGTACAGAGCGGTGCTTCCAGACCTCACCCCCTTTCCCTTCTCCACTTTCCCCCAGCCTAGTGCCCTGAAGATCTGCTTCTGTACTGACTCTGCCTCGCTCCCTGGCTCCAGCCCCGGTGGCCCTTTCTTGATTTTCAGTTTCCTTCTGCCTTTTTGCTCCGGCAGCGTGTCGGCAGCCGGTGTCTGGCGCAGGATGGCGGCGTGCCAGCCCGCACAGAGGGGCATTGAACATCGCAGAGGCTTTTTGTTCTCCACCGTGGCACCGGCGAGCTGCAAGAGAACCGTAAGGAAATTTTGCTTTTCCACCCTCCTCCGTCAGTGTAGAGATGGTAATGATGAATCGTGTTCAGCTCCCGATATTTAGAGACCCGTTTTTAGATGTATACGTATCCCTGTTCCCTTCTGAAGAAGTATGGCAATATTAGAGGCAAGATGCAAAGTAGAGCTGCTTTAGGTTTAGGGTTTTTTTTCCCCCTGGGCTGGAGCAGTTGGAGCCAGCAAGAAGCGATGGCCCTTGAGGAGGCGGTGGCAGATGGAGGCAGGAGGGGGTGGTGACAAGGTGGCAGCAGCAATCCGTAGGAGAGAAGAGGTTTTTCAAAGGAGAGTCACCCCTGGTGGGGTGGGAACGGAGGAAGAAAAGGCAGCACTGAAATTCAGCTGCGAAAGCGTGGCTGCCTCTGACATACAGCATTACCCTAGACTAAATTTGTCTAAAGTGCCCTGGAAAAATAATCTTACTTTCTGATATTTTTTTAAGTGCTCAGCATTCCAGACGTGCTTTGCATTTTTAACGTGAGCCACACAGGTCTAATAAAAAGGTTTAGCTTTTTGCTGTAAACCAAAATCAATTTGCATCTTATTGTATCCTTGATATCAACATGCAGGCTGACAGCGAGAATTACAGATGCTTACCGGCTCACGTTAGATCTGCTGAAGAGATACCGCTCACCCCATGAGTCAGCCAGCTCATTAATACATAGAGTTCATGTGAGGAGATCTATAGGGAACCTGAAAACATGATTTTGACAGGTGGTGCAATCCAAAACCTATATTTGAAGATTGTAAAGGAAAGTGACTATCGCAGGGATGCCTGAAGACCTTGGAGACCCTAATGACAGTGCCAGCACAGCTAAGCACTGACTGGTGTCATCGTTTCTTACAGGCTCACAGTAAGTAGGATGCCTTGGAGTCGATCTCCAGCACGATGGATTTTTAAGCAAAGATAAAAATCTTACATGCTCATTTTAGAAATATTCACATGTGTAAAAGGAACATAACTCGCGTTACACCCCTCGTCACGCTTTCCATCACTCAACGCCGATGTCAGAAAAACTATTTGAAAACAGTTCTTATGCTTTTAGATTATAGTTCCGTGTCCTTTGTTCTTCTGATGATTGCGTTTAGAAAACCTTCGTGCTGTTACTCAACAATTGCCCTTGCAATTCCTGCATCTAATTACGTACTTTACACCTTAAACCTGCATTAGCCTGGGGCATTCAGCTGGGTTTTCTGGAACACTGTTCGTTGTTTCTTCTGAAGAAATTGGGGGTACAATAGTTCTTGTTCATGCAAGATTTCTTCTGTCTCTTGCCTTTGTTGTTGGGTGCTGCTTCACTTCCAGCAGCTGGCCCCTGTGGAGCCCCGGAGCCCCTCCGCTTCCTCTCCCTCTCCCTGGTCTTTGGCTTCCTGGTTTTGCTGTTAGTTGTCTCAACTTTTCCTGCAGGCTGAAATCTGTGCTTCGTTAAAATATGCAACACAAAGCACTGGGCTAATCAAAGGTATCTCTTAGTTCATTTCCTCAGATCGGTGGTCTAACTGGCACGCTCAGGCTGTTGCTGCTTTCCTATGAAGGCAGAGGGGATGCAATATATTCAGAACCTGCTGATGCTAGGAACTGTCAGTTCCAGACAGGCCAAATGAGTTAATGTTGTGTGTGTGTACGTATAAAGTCTGGTGCCTCAGACTGGCAAACGAATCTGAACGTGTTATGGAAAAATTAGTCTAAACTAGGAAACTATTCTCCATTACCAGTCGTCACAGACACTGGTTGTCTGATACCTAGAAGTCCATGCTTGGTCTGATTCTGTGTCAGAATGTTGTGGGGTTTTGTTTGGGGGTTTTTTTAATGCTTTGCTAGGAATTAGCTGTTGACACTTAAAGGTGCCTGGTCTTGAGGGTGTGGAGCATTCTGCAGCTGCTGGAGTTGGCTGGTGCCAGGAGTCAGACAGAAAGCCTAGAGATATCTTTCCCTCTATCACCTGTGCTAATTTCTCTGTAGTTAAAGGAAAAAAAAAATGAAAAAGCAAAACAAAACCCCAAACTTTTGCTAATTGTAAAGTCTCACTTTTCCTGAATCATCACCACTAAAAACATTACAGATGCTGCACTGACTTCTGAAATCTTTGACGACGCCAGTGCCTCTTGCCCGTTACAGGGTAGCTCTGACCCTACACAAGGCTGCTTGCTGGGGGCTCAGATTTGGGGCGTTGCAGAGAGACTAGAAAGGCTTGTCCAATCCTCAGGCTTTTATCCCTGCTGCTCATCCGTGTGGTCACCAACAATACAGCCAGCAGAGGCCTGGAACGTATCAGGTGTGACTGCGTGGGGCAAAAGCATCTTTGTCAACAGGCTGGCCAGCCTGGTGAGAAGAGCTTTAAACGAGGAACAACAGGGGAGGGAGGTGGCAGCCCACAGTTGAGTGAGAAGTGGTGGTAAGCTCAGGAAGCTTGCAAATCAAGCAGGAGTGGAGGGAGGGGACCATGCACCTAATGGTTAGACTGCTACTCAAAGGGCCTGGAGAAACAGGCTGTCGAGAACACCCCAACATTCAACAAACGCAAATGCAAAGTCCTGCACATGGTGAAGAAGGACCCCATGCACTAGGACAGGCTGGGGACCAACTGGTTGGAAAACAGCTTTGGAGAGCAGGACCTGAGGGTCCTTGTGGGCACCAAGTTGAACGTGAGCCAGCAATGGACTGTTGCAGCGAAGGTGGCCAGCAGTATCCTGGCCCGCATTAGAAGGAGTGTTGCCAGCAAGCTGAGGGAGGTGATCCTTCCCCTCTGCTCTTCACTGGTGAGGCACACCTGGAGGGCTGGATCCAGGTATGTAAGAGAGATGTGGACAAACCGGCATGAGTCCAGCAAAGGGCCACAAAGGTGATTAAGGGACTGGAGCATCTATTGTATGAGGAAAACCTGGCAGAGCCTGGAGAAGGGGAGACTCAGAGGAGACCTTATCTGTCTATTTATCTATCTACAATACCTGGTGAGGATTGGGTAAAGAACATGGAGCCAGACTCTTCTCAGTGGTGCCCAGTGACAGGACAAGAGGCAATGGGCATCAGCTGGAACACAGGAGATTCTGTGTCAAAATCCAAAGAACATTTTTACCTGTGAGGAAGTTCAAAGACTGGCACACAGTGCCCACAGAGGCTGTAGAGATCTCCTTAGAGATATTAAAAATCCAGCTGAATACAGTCCTGGGTGACCTGCTACAGCTGACCTTGCTTGAATGGGGAGGTTGGACTAGGTAGTCTGCAGAGGTGCCTCCCAACCTCAACTCTCCTATTTCAGCCCCCTGCTGAAATGGAAGTCCGTTAGCAGCTCAGCATAAGCTCCAGAACTGCAATCACCTGTACTGAGTGCACCATCGTGAACGAGCTCGTGTAATTGTGACTTGACAAAGCAGATCTGTTGTGTGCAGACTCCTTGTCGGTCCCCGTCACTCTTTTCAGGCCACAGCCCAGATACCCTGCCAGAACAGCAACCTCCTCACGTCGTGGCAAGCGACCGTGTATGCTACTGTTTGTTTCTGAACTCTAAGTATGAATGGACAACTTAGTTTCCTTCAAAGGCTCTACAGAGGGATTTTTGCCAAAAACTTTCTGGAAGCTGAAGTTCTGCGACAGAAGCTGAATCACTCTCATCCGCTTAGTTACGGTTCATCTCACGGTGGTGTTCTTCCTCATGCTTTACCTGCCAGAAGTAGTTTCAGGCACATAAAAGCTGAAAGAACTTTTGCCATTGAGTCTCACCAGTACCTTTTCATTGTTGCAGGTCAATAATAATGAGGTAATTTTAGGTGCTTATTGAGAGGGAAAGGATTTGTTTCTCTAATAACAGATTAATGGCTCCAGTTCTTAAGTACTCATCGCATTTTCGCAAAGTTGTCCATTCACACTCTTTCATCAAAGGAATTGCTACCTTCAGCATTTGTTGCGTGGGTCTTTTGTAACTTCAAGTTAGTCCACAAAGGTTTTGTAAGGGGTTGTAGCTCCTGAGCAGAGCTGCTGCTGTCTACACCAAGTCTTCATAATTCCTGCAGCTGCTGATAGCAAATGTTACCAGCTTTAGGGATAACACTAAATGGCTAGCAAATCCACTAGTGTTAATGGAGCTAATGGTGTTCATAGCTGTGTGCTTAGACTGTTACAAACCTTGTGAGAGGGAGACTTTGGAGACTTGTTAGCTACGCTGATGTATGTACCCCAAATGAAGCCGCACAGAAGGCGTTTAGAGACGCTTCACCCGAACATTACTGCTGTTGGCAGATACAGCGTTGTGCAGATAGATACCTACATACAGGAGCCCTCTGAAATATATCTAAAAAAAGATAAAACCTCGGATCTTAGGCAGACATAGCTCTATTAGAGGATCGAGATAGAGGAATATCTCCACAGCCCTGTCTGGGGACTTCTCTGTGCAAAGCGAGATTGTGCTTTACTGCTGAAAGGGCTGTCTTAAATATGCTCAAGGCCCCAGACAAAATATTGTCTGGGCTTCTATACCAGAATGAATAAAGAGGAATTCTACTAGAATCGCTTTTGAATCCAGACTTTTATTCTGGACTCAAAATATCAAGTCAAAACGTCAGTGTCTTATGTGTACAGGCTACAGATTGTAGTCATATAACTGACATTTAGGAAGAGTGACCCCAAGACTGTTGGGTAGCAAAACTACATCACAGCTGAAGCCTTTTCCTGAAGGATATTAGACTTAATGTTCACCAGAGACAAATAATCTTATATCAGTCTTGTTTGTAATGTATGATAGTGCAGCTCATTTTTGATCAGCTTTAACTATGAAAGAAGACCATTGACTGTTGTAGTTTGCTATCATCATAACCTGGAAAAATCCACAAAGGAAAGCTATTTGTGGGAATGTGAAATTCAGCTTATCAGTCTTTATTGTTGAACAGAAGCTGAGCAGGGATGATGATTATGCTCTTGCTGAGATATACAACTTACAATTAATACCTTTCACGTTCTCCCAGGTCACTACAGTCAAAAGCATTACTTTTCTGATACCCTTGTATTTCCTCAATATTCACAGACCCTAGTTAAATTGAAAAACTAAGTTATATACCGATGTCTTTGTATGCCTTTTCTGGTGACCCTTAAGTCAACAAAGAGTATATTTGTAGTTTTTGTTTCCCTGAGGAACGGTTTCGGTAACGCCTTCAAGGATACTTACGTTACTAGTTCAGCACTGCATGATTATTGTCATCACTGTAAATAATTTCCAGAGCTTTTAACTTTACATTTAAATTGAAGATGTCAAGTCTTACGGTCTATCTCTGATTTCCAGTGTTTGATAAGAATATACATCTTTACAAGATATCTACTGTGTCCCATACCTCGAGTACTGTGTTCAGTTTTGGGCCTCTCACAACAAGAAGGACATTGAGTTTCTGGAGCGTGTTCAGAGAAGTTCAACGAGGCTGGTGAGGGGTCTAGAGAACAAGTCTTATGAGGAGCGGCTGAGGGAGCTG
>Ga0181612_153803_pt1 | contig 12677 bp, 8 predicted proteins | sample HoacroProtozoa21_FD_119630 | JGI IMG/M metagenome (GOLD analysis project Ga0181612, IMG submission 119630) | Hoatzin crop microbial communities from Cojedes, Venezuel. Combined Assembly of Gp0051906, Gp0051904, Gp0051908 | reverse complement strand
CTCCAGTTGGCCACAGACCCCATTTTAAACATTTATTTCTCATTTCCTTGATATCCTTTCCATTTTGTAAGTATCTGAACTAGACTTTTGCAAGGTTTCCTGCCTTCCCTTCCCCTGATGGGACAAAAGATTGCTCCTGTCGTACCCCTGCAGAGCCCAAGCGAGACAAGAATTGAGGCCTTGTTAGGCTGGGAGCATCCTGAATTCTCCGGGGATGGAAAGCCATGCTGTTGTAAGCAAGATGACCCCAGTTCACTTGGTTTTGTTGCATTATGTTTATTGATATTGTTCCTTGTGTGGCTTGGCTGACTTGTCACTTCACAGCCTCCCTGTTTTGAAGTCAAAGTAGGACACTGGAGACCAGTTGAATGCTAGAGGCACTGGTGATCTGTTGTGCAGGAGTTAAGGGTGTATGAAGCTGTGGTTTGCCATGTAGTGAATGATGCTCAGTTCCTGTGGCAGACGCCATTAGTTCTGGTTTCGCTTTAAGCAAAAGGTTTGCAAGCGGCTTTGTACCAAGTTCACTGGCAAAACAGAAAGCTGTAGTGTACATGTGGAGAATTCACCCCCTTCCAGAGCAGTCTGCTCTTCTGCGTATTTTTTTCTTTTTCTATACATTACATACTTTGCTTTTTATTGACGCATTTTTTTCACCTCTTCCACCTAATTTTGTTATGGCTGTTAGAACACTGCTATCTGGGTAAACTGGTTTATACTTTTCACTTTAGGTTGTTCATACAAAGACATCAAATCATGCTACAGATCTGTCTAATGCATGGCAAAACTGAGAATGAGGTGCTGGAATGGAATTTTTCATGGAAAAAGAATCAGAGAACAGCAGATTCAGTCAAGGCAGGTCACACCCCATGTGTGACAGCATCAGGGACAGCTTGCAGAGTGCTGATTGCATTCCAATTAATAGACCATGTTCTCAGCCTTTAGTTTCTTAGGCTATATCCTCACTGTTGGTGCATGAACTGCTGCGTCTTTGGCTGTTCACACAGGGTATTGAAGGTAGACTTGTATAGGGCTTTTTTTCCCTTTTTTTCCTGACATCGTTTTAAAGCAGGCAGGCTGTGAGCATCTGTACTGTACATATAGGCAAAGTACATTCTGTGCAGCACACTTGGTGACCCCTTTCAGCTCTCCCCATAAACAGCAGAACACCTAGTGATGGACTTTGCGTTGGCATTTTCATTGCGTTTCTGAAGAGGCAACATTGCTGGCTCGATCAATAACACTCAGTTAGATTTACTGATTACACAATTCTCTTTTCCCGAGACAAACAGCGAGTCCGTAATTGCTCAGTGTACTATATTTTCTACCAGCTGTATCCAACCATACCTGTCATTTTGCGTGTTTCACAGGATGGGATTTGGGTTGCTTCAGATCTCTTTCTTCTCCCACACTGTTGTGAGCTGGTGGACTTTCCTCAGCAGAAAAGGAGAAACATGCTTTTTATGATCTAAGCCTGTGACTGCAGTCTTCAGAGCGGTGACCATAACGTGAAGCAAATGTGAGATTTTAAAAGGGTAAATAGTGACATCTGAGTGTGCTACCTTAAAAAAGAGATAGACTGCCTGAATATAGCCTACTAATCCTACAAATGAATAATAACAAAATGAAGTTATTATAGTATGTCCAGCTGACCTACACGGTCGCTGATTTTAATTTTATTTCTGAGTGCAAACATACTTTTTGTTGTTTCCAAGACTACGTTAGGAACTGTGAGATGCATTATGTGTTGTAGCCTCTTCAACTCTATACCTGCTCTTTTCTGGTACATTGACAGACATGTCAGTCTTAAGTTTTGGAAGTCTTAAGTCTCCAGTACATATACAAACTCTGGGCTTAGTGTAAGTGTTGGGCCTCTAAATGCCAATGAAGAAAAACTGATAGTTAAAGTCTTGGAGCTGAGGGTAATTAATTCATTTAATCAAGCCTATCTGGATATCTGCAAACCACTGTGGTACATGTTAATGGGCAGGCCTCTCAAACTGCCTTTTTCTCCCTGGGTTTGGTAAAGCGGTACTTCTCCTCTTTGAAAATGTAGGTCATGTATGACTTGGAAAATAAGTGCTAAATGACACAAAACAGTTAGCTGAGAACTTCCATTCCCGTAATCACATTTTCCCCAGAATTGCTGTTGCTTTTTAGCAATCTATTTACTGCTGTAGAATGCTGCAGTTACAGGACTAAGATGTACTTACTGAAGTACCTCCTAAGTAGCTCTGTTAGAGGTTAAAGTCTGTTAAAGGTCCCTCTTTAATTTGACTGTCTGCTAGGGAATTACAGCCATTCCCTCCCTATTTTCTTTCTTCTGGCACACAGATTCTCTGTTGAGATGGATAGACAAAACTTCACCGATAACAACATTTGATTTTGAGCCCTGTCTTTGCTATGCCCTCTCCTGCACTTCGGTTGTTACTGCTGCAAGAAACTCTTCTCGTCAGCTTGCATAATTTGTTTTGGTAAATGTAACAGCTTTATCCTCCCTCTTGCTGGATGTGCAAACCTGATATCCCTGGAAAATCCATGGAAGAAGAAGGGAAGGATTCAATAACACCGAATGGCTGGAATTGCCCTCTTTTAGGGGTTATGTCTGTTTTTTCTGCCTGATTCTGATACTCCTGGGGTTTCACTCCACTGGCCTGAAGCCTTTTTAGTGACTTCTGAAACTGTGAGAACCTTCAAGCACACAAATAATCCCTCAAGTCTGTGACGACACAAAATGGAGGCAGCAGAGAAACAGGACTAGTTTTACCTGGCAAATGGAAAGGATTTGAGGATCCTAAGACAAGGGTTAATAAATGTTGTCAAGGGTAGAAGCCTGAGTTTCCTAATGAGTATTTTATTGCATTTCAGGCAACCATTTCACCAAAATTATCATCTTTGCTTTCTTTGAAACAGACTGACCTGCAGCTGAACTGTGCTAAGGCATGGTTTTAACAGAATTGTACCAGCTGTTAATAGAGTGTTAGAAAAAAGCATGTGCTAGATTTGCAGCTGGGACAAATTCATGCAATTACATTGTGTTCAGAGGAGCTCTGCTCGTTATGGGAACCTGAGGATCTGGTATTTGGGGTTCTGCTGAGGCTGATGGGCAGCATGTGGCTGCTGTTTTCCCCATATGCTGTTTGCTTACTGTGAGATGGTGCAAATATCTGGGTTTACTCTTAGAGATTCTTCTCTTGGATTTTGGAGAGTCTCATGAATTTGACCTTTGGCCACCTCTGATGCTTCCCAGCTCTCGAAGTGTGCAGTGTGCCGGCTGTTTGCTTGGCTGGAAGCGCACTATCCCATCACTGTTGCAGAACCTCCCTGAGGTAGGTGTAAATACAAGCGATAAGTTGTTGGTTGGTTTTCAATGTCAGATAAAGTTTTTAATGAATAGCTGAATCTCTAAGTAATTTCTTGTAGTGCTCTTAAATTATAAAATTCCTAGGAGATGGGTGATATCTAAGTCCAGAGGAGCCTGAATAAAATGGTAAGCTGCTTTCATCCAGAACTGTGTTTTTCAGTGTCTGTACAATAGTGCAATGTCTTCAATAAGTTGAGATTTTTCCCTTGTTATTTTAGCACCATGAAGCAGTACCTCGATGATATAAGTACTGTTTAGTAGCCCTTGCTTATTCCTGTATATAGAAGTAAAAGCCTTCAAAAGAAATAAAGATAAATAAGTATATGCTAAAGACATTTTGAACATACTTACCTTTTTGGATGTCTAAACTGAGACATTTTGTCAAACGATTACTGCTTGCAATTTTCTAAAGTAGGGATTGTCTCCAAGTGGATGTGCTGGAATGAGATATCAAATCCATTTTGTCTTTGCTTCTTAGGCAGCCTATTACAAGTAGAGAGAAGGGCAGCCAAATGTTAAGTGATGTGTCTCAGGCCATATATACTAGTTTTGGAGACAATATTAAAATTCAGAAATTATTAGTATCCTTTCTTGGACTCATAAAAAGAATTTTTCACTGAAAGCTGTTTGTGTGGTGTGTTTTTGGTTTTGTTTGGGCTTTTTTCCTCCCATTGAAATAGGTTTTATTTTCTAAAACGATTTTTTTCCCACTTTATGATGCCTAGGTTACTTCTCTCTCCCAATATATAGCAGCGCTTACGACCAAGGGGAGCTGTTCCTTGTGTGTGAGGTAAATAGGCTAGAAATACGTATGCTTCTTAGTACGGTTTAGCAGGTGGAAGAGGGAGTAGAATTACCTTCAGGTGGCTAGGTACTCCTTGGTGTGGCAGCAGCAGGTGAACTGCTGGCCCCTAGTGGTAAATGGGGAATAAATTGAGAGTATGAGTATCTCTTTCTCAGAAGTGATGTCTTCTGAAGTTACTTCATGTAAGTTACACCAAAATCTGAAATATGACAGACCATGGCTGTGATTTAATTTCAGTTACGTTAATTATTTTCAGTGTCATTCAGACAATCTTGAAATGAAAGACTCTTCATTTTTACTGGTGTAAATAAAGCTGAGGATGTGTGTGAGTACTGGAAGAATGAAATTCTTGTCGTGAGACCCAAAGGTAGAATTATTTTAAGGGAATACGCAGTCAATATTTTATAATTTCTGTAAAGAGGATAAGCCTCTGTCGGGCTGCTTGTGGCAGAGAAATAGAAGTCATTATAAAACATGTAATCCTCTGAAGGCACTTAACTTTTTTTCTTTTGCAAGTGAATCTGTAAAGAGATATGGTTTTCCCTGGGCTATATGGGCAGCTCTCTCTTTTTGCAGTTAATAAGTGAAATAATATAAAGGCCAGTTTGGTGGCGTGCAGTTAAGTGCTGTGTTAACGGGCTGATCTCTGCCCTCCTGATATGGCAGAAGCCACAGAGGGGACGAGCTGCCACATTTCCATTTTCAACACATCGCTGAACTGTGCTCTAGTCCAGCAAGTATTGCAGTGGTGCTCACGTGTGCTCTCCTGGTGAAATTTGGTAGTTGTCACGTGGAAATGATAGCTAAAACGTGCTGAATCTGCCCAGTGGTCTCCAGGACAAGTGTTTGTTATAGCAATACCTTAGATGGATTCAAAGAAGGGAGGAAAATGCAAACCTTTTAGGACAGTTGAGAGGAGAAAAAGTCCTTCATTAACTTTGGAAGCAATCAGCGTGACAAGCGAGATGTTTACTCTTACTAATTTGTGTATTATCAGATGCTTTTACATTGCTTTAATTTGCTTTGATAAACATATCTGAATTAAAATTTACCCATTGCCCAACTTGTATTAATACCAAACATAGTTACGCTCAGCTTAGTTCAGTCCTTTTTTTAAAGGACAGAAATAATGACCCTGAGTCCTAATCACAGAAAATGGTGTAATTCAAAGGTAGAACCAAAGGATCTGTGCCAGGGTAAATCAGAATGGAATCCAATTCCCTTGCTTTAATTAATGAGTTAGACTTTGGCACTGAGGTTGGGCTAGCGTTTTCTGGTTAGCCCTGACCTCCTGCCATTTCTGCAAGGATATTCCCCTCTGTAAGACCTCCTTCATCCTCTTTTTCTTCCCTCTACTCAGTCATTGGAATGACAGAAAGGATCTGCTTACGCTTATATGCACCTCAATAACAGTATTTGCCAAATGTTCTTTGGCAGGACATTTTGTGGTGACTAGAAGTTTCTCTTTTTGTATCCATTTACTCCCCTTTTTTAGTCTATTTGGAGACATGTAAGGCATCTGCTGGATTTCTGGATGTGTTCTATCCAGCAGAAGGCGGCATAGCAGGCAGAGAAGTCTCAGGAATACAATTTACTTTTCTCCATAAAAGATAACTTTCAGTGCAGATGGTTCAGCTGCAGACCGAGGGCTGTAGAGCCCAGTTTCTCCCTCCCTGCCTGCCTGGCTGCAGGCTGGCCAACGGCATTGGGGTTTTTGGAAACTGAAGAAACAAAATGGCAAAATCAAATTAAAAAGCCAAAAGCTGCAAGAAGCTTGAGCAGCCAGGTGTTGTTTACACAGTGTAGTTTCTGTGAAGCTTCTATTATTGTGGAAGTTTTAACATTTAAGATCTGCCTTTGAAAACTTCTGTATTTCAGCAGCTCCCGAGGCTTTTGGAGCTTTTTCCCTGGATGTCCCCACCTTGGAAGAATGTGTGATTTTAATGTAGCTGCTGGAGATCAGGCTTTGTGTTTGAATCTTAGTGCTGTTCCCCTCATTCATAGGGAGCAGTGGCTTGGAAGAAAAGACTGATGCCCCTCCTGGCATTCATAATAGGATTTCCTTCCATTTACAGGCCCTTAACATTACTTAGCTGTACAGGGGTTGGTGTCCGTGAATAGCTGGCTGACTCATTTCTGAGTTATTTAACATGTTGAGAATAAGCCTGAAGCTGTCAGACAAGTAACATCTACCTAGGCTTTTTCTAGCTGCAGCCATTCTTAATTTTTGTGCTATATTAAAGCTCGGCTAATAATAGTACTTTGGCTGATACTTTGATGGGAAGCTTTGTTAATGCGTTTGTGAGGACTAAAGAGGCCAGTCAGTTCAGTGCTAGAAATGTTAGAGAGGCAATGATGCTAAACTGGTGATTGAATGAATAGATGGAGCAGCTAGCTGTTTTGCTAAAGAAGATAAAATATCTGTATGTAGGTCTTTGCAGCACATTAACTGGTGAATAGGCACAATAGCTGCATTGTCGTAGTCTGAGCTACTTCTGTTTTTCTTTAAGAATGGAGGCTTAATGTTTCAAGCAGAAACTGATTGTTAAAAGTGAGGCTTATTTTAAGAATATGGGTACAGATATTCAGTTCTTTGTTATACGTTAGAAGTCATTCCCACAATGAATATTTTTTCAGAGGGATCCTAATGTTTAGCCCAAGTTAATTAGAAAGAAGGAGAATGGTGCATGTCTGAGCTGTCAGCAGATGACGTACAGGTGACACCCATGCCTGCACTACTAGGCAGAAAAATAAAGTAGGGCTGTCTCTGAGCTGATTTGGTGACTTGAGAAGGTTAAGGCAAGAGTGGTGGCAGTGACATCTGCATCCGAGAAGAGCAGATGAGGATGGGGAAGCATGCTGGAGAGCTTAATAAGGCCACCGTTGTACCAGAGTGAGGTTAAAAACATCAGTGTACATCTGGAGAACCAGACCCCTTTTTGGTGGCATTGATGGAGTCAGTGGAGCTGTGGTGACTCGCCACATCTGAGAATTTGTCTCAAATGGGTCAGCTGCCTTGTTGACACCTCTGTGGGCTAAGGGGTGTGGAGTAGCTGACATACACCACTGAGTAATCTGTGACAAACATCACGGTTAGGGAAGTAAGATTAGGAAATCTAGTAATAAACACAACAACCACTGCAAGACTGTAACCCTCTAGAAGTCAATGATTTTGTATTAAAATATAAGTTCAGTTAGATGTTAACTGGTCATGAAAGCAAAACTTACAGATATATCCTTTCTTAAAATGAATAATATCATATTTGTATCAATAAGATGGTAATAAATATTGTATAGTATATGTTGACTTCTGTGGCTATGTGTTTTTTATGTGTAGGAGGAGTTGCAGGGTGAGATCTAAATGTATACTGCCTGAGTTATTTTTGTTTAGTTTCTTGCTTTACCCTTTGGTATATCTCTGTGGAGTAAATGTACTGTATTAGATAAATTCTATTCCTTATATAAAATTGTATAGATAAGCTTGAAAATATTTTGAAAGAAAATACTCTACTAAATTCTGTGGATTGGGTTTTATTTCCTTCTTTCATACTGTATAAGGCCATAGAGGAAGAATTGTATGTTATATGGTATTATTTATTATCAGTAATAGTGGCAGAAAACAGCTTTATATATTTGAGTAATATTTCCTTGGCTAAGTCTGTGAAAGCGTCAAGGGCAGCACAGAGGAACAAGGCAGGGTAAGAGATGCCAATGCTGAAAAAAATGATAAAAAATGAAAATACATTAGTGCAAAGAATCTAAGCTTGGGAGAGTCTCTTGTTGCCTTTCCGTAAATTCCCACATTTAAGGAGTAAAGCAGCATGTGAAGTCCTGTGGCTTGAAACCCAATGTGTGTGTACTTGTTGCTGACTGCTGCTATCAGCTTCTCTGTGGCACTTTCCATCCAAGCATTTCAGTGCAATTTTCATACAATTTCCAAGCATTAGGTAGCAAAACTGTTACCCAGGCCAGTTAAGAGCGTGGGGCTATCCGGGGGTGTGAGGTAGATGCAGAACCCAGCCTGTGTGAGGCTTTCTTATCTCTCCGCCTGTGTAGCTCTCTGTGGCAGCCCTGTGGTGGGAAGCACAACATCTTTGCCTTTGGGTTGCAGGTATTCTTCGATTGCAGAAGATTGCTCAGTGTAGAGTCACAAAATGGATCTTGTAAGTTGCCTTCAGACGGGTGTTGTGGAGACTGCCAGTGCTCGTTACCCTGTGGGAGATACCATCTGTAATCTATATACAATAAACAAAGGGACAGAGTCAGATCTTCAGCCCACATAGCAGCGACAATTTTCTGTCCAGATCAGCTCCTGCCTTAGGTGTGAGGAAGGCGATACAGAGTCAATGCTCCATGTTCTCTGCATCCCCCTTTTCTCCAGTTGTGCAGTTTGCTCGCAGCGTACTTAAGTGAATAAGCTCCTTGTTTGTATTCTCTTTGTGATTTCCTTGAGTGTTTTGCCTCTTTTCCCCTTCGTACAAGGACCAAGTGATAAACCTTGAAAGCAAATATAGAAGAATAAGAGATCATCCACACTCTGTATCCCTTACAGACAATACAGACTTTGAAATGTTTTTTCTTTTAGCTAGAAATGTCAAAATAGTCAGCAACTGGAAGGCTACTGCTTCGTGTTAAGGGAAAATGTTGACACAATTTTCACTAGCATCAAGGCTCTTAATGAGCAACTGTTAAGGAAGAGGCGACCAACACAAGTAATTGTATTGCGCATTGGGATTACCCTGTCAGCTGTAGTTCTCCTTTTCAGAAAAGCAGAAGACTATTTTTATGATAATTAGAAATGTAAAATATACTGAGGACTGAGAGTCTCTTTTTACACCTGGAATATGAAGCTTCCAAGCATCCTGAAAAATTGAATAACCATTTCTGCTGCTGCATGTTGAGAGCAGGCTTGCAGATGTGGTGCAGGTCAATTAATGAGTTGATGATAGATCATAGTCCTAACCTTGTCTTGGCCTCTGTCATTCACAGGTGAAGTGTGAATATCTTCAGATGATGTATCTGAATAGGATGCTGCCTCCTGAGGCTTCTAAAACTCAAGTAGTCTCTTGCCTAGTGCAGTTATTCTTGCAGGGGCAGTGGAACAAGGACATTTTTAGCAGTTAAAGCATTGAATAATGGAAGCTAAGGGAAATACTCTCACTTCTCTTTGTGGGATTTAAGCATGCAAAGTCTATTAATACCAATGATGGTAATGCTTTTAAATTCTGTTAGTATTCAAATGTAAAAATATGCAAACTGATCTAAAATATGTATCTTTTTGGCCAGAATTGTCTGAAAGCTGAAATATTGCTGTTCTAGAATTTTCTGACATGGCTTTTGGTGTTTATGGGAGGAAGAAAGGAGCCATTACAAGATTCACTAAATGGACATCATCACTCGCTGGTCTGCATACTGTTTAGCTATGATGCTTTGTGCTTTCTCTGCTGATTCTGTTGTCACTATCCCAGGTATAAAGGCTGTTCATGCGGGATTTGTATACAGTGTGAAGGTGTTTATTTATTTTATATGCATAGACCTTTATAAGATAGCTCTGTGCAAGAAATGGTTTAATACTGGGACAGAGCCAGAAGAGAACACCAAAGTCCAAACTTGCCTTCTCGAAATACTGAAAAATTTGGTAGGTGGACTAACTTAGATGTCCTTAGATGTTTTTTCCCTGAGAAAAAATTGTCCTATGCATTTAGAAGCAATTTTTGTTGTTGTTTTGGGGGTGGTGGTGGGTTTTATTATAGAAGCAGATTTTTGTATTGCAAATAGTGCTGAGAATATTTTAAGCAACACACAGAAAAAAAAAGATAGCATGTCAAGGGGCTGGATTGAAAAACTCAAACATTACTTTCTCTCTAATCTCTCTTGTTACTCTTCCTCTGCTTCCTAAATGATGCTTCCTATTCAATTTCATGATTGTGATAATTTTATGAAGTAGACAGTTGTTTAGAAATTGGAAATTGCATTTGCTTATACACATCCAGAATAGTTAGATTTATTTGTAGTTATTGTTAAAGCTTTTGGATTTATTTTATTTTGTGATTATGTTATTACAAAGGGCCTAATTCAAACAGCTACCATTTTTATTTGGTTTATGTTTTCATTAGAGCCTCACGTGCAGGAATTAGATTTAAACCTTATAGCAGTAATAAGGATTGACTTGTTTGCTTCTGAGTGTGTTGGTTGTATGCCCTCATTTCTCAGAAGGTCACATGTTCTGCCAGTTCCTCAGATTTTTAGATGCATCCTTTAGATGCATTTTGTGTTAGCCTAATAAATAATATTTGGGTATATACTTAATGAAAAAGATTGCTGGTGGATGCTCTCATTCTACTTTCAGTTGTTACCTGTGCTCATCGATCCATGAGAGCATTTTAATTACACTAAAAATGTACGTCAATGGATGTAGAAAGAAATAAATCTTTTAAATCTCTATAGCACACTTCACTGAAATAACTTGAGTTTACTGCCCTTTGTAAAACTATCTTTAAGAAAGGTTGAAATGGAGATATAATTTGCTGTGTCTGCATCCTTCAGCTGTTGCATTTGACCTCTCCGTCCTTACTTTTAATATCAAGGGCTGGGACAATGAGTTATTTGTAGATGAGAGCTTTGTAGATTTCAAGTGATCTGTCTTTGTGTGATATCTCATGTTTATTTTGGGTTGATTTGCTGTGGATTTATTTTTTAGCCACACTTAAAATAGCAAGAATTAGCTATGAAGGGGTAGGAAGTGAACTTAACTCTTAGCCAGATAACATATCAGAGTTATTGACAGAGCTTAACTCGCTGTCGCTTAGCTCTTAGTGTGGCAACATTTAGGTTGAGTGGGAAATGCAGACTTCATTCTGTTTTGCTGCAAGGAAGTGAATTCTGGAGGTTTTTCTTCAACTAACTTATTGTTCAACCATCAGAATCACCAGCTGTGTTTTCCAAATTGTGGGATTCCAGGCATTTATTTGTATGCATGTGCGACAGACGGGTAATTGATGTTTAGGTCAGTACCTGGAATGGTCTCTCAAAATAACATAGTAGTAGCACGATCTGATTGTTGCTAATCTAATTTCCTGCTCTAAAAAGTGTTTGAGATTTTTGGCTGCATTTTCTCTGGCAGTTGGCTGAATTGCTGGGTGAAAATACAGTAATTTAGACCAACTCGCATTTCTTTAACTCTGTTTGTAAGTGATTTTCTCAAAGGGCTTGAATAAAGCCTTTAATTACAAACTAGCCATGGAATAAGTATCCATAGGACAATGCAGGTACTATTTAAAGCTCAACTATATCACCTTTACGGTAATCATGCTTAATGTCAACTAGTGAACATGGTGTTCATGAGAGAGTAGATATTGGCAGGATAACACAGCTGCTGCTGCAACTGTGAAAGGTCATTGGATTTTTAAGCTTTCGGTTAGCAAACAGCTACTTAAATGGACAGGAACTGGGATTGGTGTTTCAGCCATTATCACTGTAAAGTCACTTCAATACATACGTACAACCAGTGAAAATCTAACTCTGAAAGCTTCCACTTTCATGGCAATCAGGGGGAAGCAGATGCGACCTTGGTGGCTCTTACCACCCTTGTGTGAAGTGTAAGGCAAGCACTATTCAAAGTGGCTCACATTTGTCACTTCCCATGCCCTCACCAACTTCAGATGTTGACTCACAGGTTCAGTTATCCCTTCATTTAAAATAAAACCCCAAACTTCTCTATTGAACTGTGATCAAACACACAGAGATGTTTTTTGCCCCCGTCTCTGAAAGTTATGGTGCTTACTTTTGAAGCTGAGACTGAAGTGATCTCCTTGAAGTTAGACCTGCGCTGGGTTGTGGCAACAGAAGTTGTAACTTGGGTCTCCTGGCACTGGTGTGATGTCTAGTCCACTGGGCTGTGCTGTCCCCACCGGTGGTGTGTGTCCAGTCTTCCAAGCTTGCTCCTGTATTTGGTTTTATAGTTGCAGTAGTGAGCGTTGCTCATATTGTTTCCTGCTAGACCATTTATTGTATTAAACTCTGTGTGCTGTGTCGTTCTCAAGTTGAACTCCAGGGTTGGTATATAACAGTCCAGTGTTTCTGGCTCATTTAACGTTGCAGTTTTTAAACACGGTTATTGATACTCCTCTGTCCTTTCTTTGTAATTGCTGCAGGAACTCAGTGGTCCTGTTTGATCAAGTCTGTTGTACAGAGAAGTAGCTTGCAAAATATTAAAGAAAAGGTGAATAGGAACAAGGAAAAATGGCTTGTTAAACTGCACCTCTAGTTCCTCATGATTTAGGAAAAGGAGAAATTATTCAACCATACATGAGTTATTTTTTTTAAGAATGACATTTTCCCCATAATTCTTTGATTCAGTGACTTGTAAAAAGGAAAAAAAAAATTTCTATTGTACTTCTGTAATGTTGTGTACAGTGGGCCAGATCCAGAAGTTATATGAATGTTGATATTAATGAGGGACTTGCTTCCTTCAGCCATAGGAATACAAAAACTTAGGTGTTTAGTACATTT
>Ga0181612_179913_pt1 | contig 12679 bp, 8 predicted proteins | sample HoacroProtozoa21_FD_119630 | JGI IMG/M metagenome (GOLD analysis project Ga0181612, IMG submission 119630) | Hoatzin crop microbial communities from Cojedes, Venezuel. Combined Assembly of Gp0051906, Gp0051904, Gp0051908 | reverse complement strand
TTAGCTCTAGTAACTGTTGTATTAGTACATAAGGTATTCACTTGAGCAATAAAATGATTCTGATAGAGCACAAGATTGGGGTCCGTGAAGTCATTCACCACATCTAGGCAAAGCCTAAGACTTAAGAATAAAACAACACGTTGAAGGTGATCTTGGCTTAGAGCTTTGGCTTGGAGGCTAAACTCCCTATGTCTATGAAAGGGCTTTAGGAAATGACATCCTGGGCTCATCTTTGCTGCATTTCTGCTTTGCATCTGCACAAGGTCCCTGATCTGTCCCTATGGGTAACACTATTACTAATATCTACAACCCTGGCCGGTCTTGGATGTTGCTGAGAGTGGAAACCCATATGGAGGAAAAAAGCGTGATCTCCATGAAAAGCACAGGCAAATATCAGTGATCTCTGTGCATTGCCAACGTAGTCTACTCTGTTGAGGAAATTGTGCATTATGTGTATTACCATTGCTAGGGTTAAAGCCTGGGCAAATCTGGTGATTTCATCTGTATTGGACTGGGGCTACAGATACCAGATTTTGTGGTTTGTCTTAAGTTAAAAAGCAACAAGCTGTTTGCTGCACACACAGACATTAAAACCAGCCTTTAGTAGAGAATAAAGAGGAAGGGATACATCCTGCTGTGAGCTATGGTTCTAAGAGCTTGACTTCCATACAGGAAAACTGAGTGAAATTACCTGGCCAGTGATATGCAGAAGGACTTGGTGGCCTTTAAATCAGTTGACCTGTGGGTAAGGCCTCAATCTGAGTAAGTCTCAGGTTAAGGAAAACAAGGTACAGTGACAAAAAATGGTGTCTTTTTAGTACAGTGGGCTGCAGAACCACCACCAGCATCATGTCCAGCTTTGTTGTTCAAGGTTTGCACCTGGTTTATTCAGTATAAGACTGTAGTTCTAACCTATCTTTAAGATACATGAAAAATATCAACAGGGAAGTATAAGTCTTGAATTTATAAGATGCCATTTTGACTTCTTTTCAAGGACAGCTACACAGAGGAGATATAAGTTAGAAGAAACAGTGAGCTTTTTTGCATTGCTCAGCTGACCTTTAGTGATTCTGACTGCAGAAAGCGTGCCTCCAGTTTGACTCTTTCTTTTCCCCTCAGATACAGTCTCAGTTTGTTATTAAGGAATGTTATTAAAGCAACCCTAGAGAAAGCATGCTGGTTTTTCCCCCTGTTATAGTGGGAAGCGAAATTAAGGGATAGGCTGCAATGAATTTTGCCAACATGTTCAGCTCAAGTCACATGTCAGAGAACAAATTAACTAAAAAGAAAAGCTAAACCTTCACCTGTTCTGCATTCATGACCTATGCATTTGAATTGGATACTTCTGTTTTTGCATAGAGAGAGAGACCTTTTGTCATCCCAAAATGTACAGATGTTTCTTCCTCTGGGCTTCCAGTCAGTTGAAAATAACTGTAATCTGCTAATATCTCTTGCTATGAAGAATGTAGGAAGGAAGGATATGCTTAATGTAATCAGACCTATCGTTCAAAAAGATGGGGGGTTTTGTACTGTCATGGGCAAAATACCCTCAGTTTTCTCCACTCTAATTGGGCATGGATGAGGGGTTATTAACAAAACAGTTGTTGAAAAGTTAACACTCAGAGATCCTTCATGTGAAAGTGAAAGAAAGTTATGAAAGCAGGTCCAGTTTCAAATTTCGAGCACGGTTATTTTCTTTGGAAATATATTTGTACTGCTTTCTCTTTGTTAAAATCTAAAAATGAAAGGTTTCTAAATGGCTACAAAACCCACAGAAGCTGAAGAAAACATGTATTGTGACTGTGTGTCCTGGTTTCAGCTAGGATAGGGTTAATTTTCCCCCCAGTAGGTGCTGTGTTTTGGATTTAATACGAAGAGAATGCTGATAACACTGACATTTTCAGTTGTTGCTAAGAAATCAAGGACTTCCAGTTTCTCATGTTCAGCTCATGCGCAGGGACGCAGGAGCTTTGAGGGAGCACAGCCAGGCAGACAGCCCGAGCTGCCCAAGGGAAATATTCCATACCATATCTGGCATGCTCAGTCTATAAATGGGGGTTGGCTGGGGGGCAGGTATACTTCTTTTTTCTCTTCTCTTCTCACTGAGTTTGAATCCTGTCTTGTCTGCGAGTTTGAACTTTTCCATGAGTTTGGTTTTCTTCAGGAGTTCTGGAAACTAGAGAAATCCAGCAGTTCCAGGTTCTGCAATTGCTGCTCAGGGACTGGCTGTGAATCAGTCATCAGGTGATGAAGAAAATTATATTGTGTATACGTTTTTTTACATATTCATCATTATCATCATCATTATTATTATTAGCATTGTTAGTATTAGTATTTCCTTTGTTGCCTTATTAAACTTCTTTATGTTAACCCACGAGTTTCCTCTTTGTCCCCATCCTGCTGGGGGGGAAGGAGAGGGGTGAGCGATTGGCCGCCTAGTGCTTAGCTGCCAGCTGCCAGGTTAAACCACAACATTGTGAACGTCTGCTTCTTTTGACATGAGTGTCAGGAAGTGGTTAGAGATCAGTCATAGCTGTGACCACCAAGACCTCAGTCAGAGTTTTGTTTGCCTTCTGTGTGCACAAACACTGATGTATATTATTAGCAGGGTATAAATCCAAAGGGACACCTCCTGCCCTATGCTGAAGTTTTATGAGTCTGTCCCACATTTCCTGGGCCAGAATTCGTGCCCACTTTCCTTGAGGTGAGTTATATTCACCATAGCCCTCTTAAATGCTCAGCTGGTATGGTTGAGCTGTGGATTATTAAGCAGTGAAGTGACAAAGGTGCAGTGAGTGCTGTGCATGGGAAAATACAATGACACAGGGTCCATGAATTTGCACTGCCACCATATATTTGGTACAGCTACTGAAACCTCTCAGTGCCTTAGTACCTATAGGACACCCTGCCCCAAAACCTGCCCCGGTTTCTTAGATCCTTGGACCAAACCAGGCTTTAGATATCTAAATCAGGATGCAGGAAGAGTGAACCTTTGAATACAAAGGTCTTTGTATTCAAATTTCCAATCTGAAATCTGTTCCCTTGTTACTGCGGAACTCTGGAGGCACCTAAACTTTGTAATGGTTACAACTGTCGTATTTAAAGTTCCCCAGAAGCTATTGCTTATTAGCGCGCATGGAAGCATCTCATTCCTGGTAACACTCAGCAGCTGTGTTCCTTGACCCCTAAGCTCAGACGCTCCTTAACCACTATCTCTGCCTATGCTGAGGACCTAGAAGAACATCACTGAACAGTTAGGTCCATTAAAAATACAGTGGCTGAAACCAGTTTCTTTACTACTATGGACAAAGAAAAACCCAACAGATCCACAATTAATGATCTTGTCCAGAATATAGAGTCCGTATTTCCATTTCCACTGAAGGCACCAGCTCAGGATCTGTTCATGCTACTCCTGATATTAGTAACCCCATTTTTTTTTCCAGTTTGTGTCCCTCTCACACAGCTTTTCTTAAATGGCTAAAGAATAGGGAGCAGAAACCAAAAGAGAAATGGATCAAAATTTCTGTGAATGAAAGAGTCAGTTTGTCAGCTTCTGATCATGAACAAGGCTAAGTGGTAAAACCTGGTAAGCTTCAGTTACAATGTTCCTTTTGGCTGCTGTCACAGTAACACTGGTGACATCTGAACTACCATATTGTGTTCATAGCTCCGACTGGAGCTAAAATTGACAGTCCACTTTTTTCCAAGGTTTCTTAAACTCTTTGGAAATTGAGTAGTCCTTTCAATCAAGCTGTTTGGAACATCTAATGTACAAAAAAACATCAGGGAAGCATGATCAAGGGTGCATATGCAAAGTGAGACTTTTCAGAAGCACTAAAGGAAACTAAGGCTAAATTAATGAGCCTACTTCTACAAGTGCCTGCTTCAAGAGTCTGGTTTAGACAGCTAACCTGGACTATAATTTTAGACAGCTAAATTTACATGAGATGATTCTTACTGTCTGAAAGTCTCTGTAACATTCTTATTTTTTTCATGATTCAGCACAACACCGCCGTTTTACTTTCCTCTTCTAAAATTGGTCTTCCCTTCTCAAAGTCAAATCAGTTAGACTGAATTCATGTTCTGTATCAGTCACCCAAAACAGAAAAACAGTTCCAACTACAATTTTCTAAGCTGCTTCCAGTAATTTATATTTCATGCAAATCCTCCTTCCAAACTCTTTCTAGTAATGCAGCTCTCTAATTTCATTCAGTATGTTTATTGTAATTTGTGGCATTTGTAGTTTCTCATATTCATAATAGAAATTTGGTTTTAATCATCACACAACCTGATCTGATTATATTTAACAAAGATTTAAAAAATGTGTGCAAATAATCTTCAAAGCAACCGTTTTTTTTAAATTTAAATATCTGTCTGCATTATGGGGAGATGGAATCAAGACTGTGGACTTTAAGAAAACTTCAGTTAGTGAAACTGTAGTAAAGAATAAATCATCTAATATGATATGAAAACTCAGGGTTTTCTAAAGATATTTTTGTGCTGCCTGGCATCTGCCTTTAGTTTAGTCAATCAAGCGAGTACATTTACTTTTGATGTATTTGATAATAAGTTTAATGAGGTAGACATAAAACGAGAGAGGTGGAATTAGCTTCCTAGAAGGGATAATGGAGAAATGGTGTAAAAAATAAATAGTATGTTCAAAAAATTAAAATTATTCTCACATAGAGACTAGTTATTTCACCCACTTAAGGCTTTTTTTTTTTTAAGAGAGAACGCATCTAGACTCTGCTTCTTGTTCCAAAGTAAATGAATTTGGAGGTTGATTCTCTAAACCCTGTCCAAAGTCTCCTGACATGGGAAGAAAACCTCCCCCTTGAGCACCATGGAATTTTTATCAGGCCTCAGGTGTCAGTGAGACTTTTCTTAGTGTTAGAAAAAGATCGCATTATTTGGTATTAGTAGCAAACTCGGCTCCAGGGAAGCCAGGTCTACAGTACCTGCTGGTAAGTTTGAGGTCAAACCTGGGATACAGCAGCAGAGCAGCGGGAACAAAGCTCCTCCCTGTCAGTTCTGTTAGGTTCTTAATGCTATCTGAATATTTCCTCTCACACACCTACTGCAAACGGTTTCTCATAATGGGGGGAATAGAGGAAAAAACATGTTGCATAATATTACCACAAAGTTTGAGAGGGCTGAAAGTTTCTTGTGTCCACCCCTCTGTGTCTACCTACCTAAAAACCTCATTCACAGTGGCATAGAACAAGAAATTCAATAATGAAACTCAAGTTATAGCGTTTTTAAAGGATGGTATAGAAAATTTAATCAAATGGAAAGGCTTGAATGAGTAGTTTAAATCTTCCCATTTCAGTGTCTGCTTCCTGATTTTATGTCAATGTGGTGAACTTTACTAGTGCAGTGTGTATTTATAATCCGTCAATAAGGAACCCAAACTGCTACCACCAATGTCTGTCTTACCCAGGGAAGTACAGAATGAATTGGGGTAGGTTCAGATAAAGCTCCAAACTGAGCACAGGGAAAAGAGCTGCTTAGCCACATGGCTGAAGAAACATCACCATGGTACAGAAGAGCAAAGGACAGAGTAACTAGAAAAGATTCTGATCCCATCCTCTTTCTTCCCCACAGAAAACACATGCTCACATGTGCAAGGGAAGGTTAGACTGGAAAAAGACTTTAATAAAAAATTGCCAGATATTTCTGGCAGGGGCAATAGGTTGCAAACTAGATGCTCACACGTTGTTTGTTGACATAAGAATGTTTCATATCAGTGATGCTATATCTGGTAAGAAATAGAAGTTGCATCGTACCGTGACCACATATGTGAAACAGAGACCAAATTCCCAAACCTGGACCCAGGCATAAACATCTTTGCCTCCAAGAGCCTAGGCAGAGTGTCATGAATACCGTGAAATTCCCCGGTCCCTGGTCAGGCCCCTCCCACCCTCTTTGACTTCCTAAATTTTTTTCCACTTTTCCCGCAAAAAATCTCTTCTTATTTTAATACCATAGCTAAGCAGAATAAAGTAAAGGTATTTCATAGGTTTCAGTGCTGAAAAGAATGGACAAAATGCCAATTGCATCAGAAATGTTCTCTTCAATGGAGTAACTTTAAACAGAAAAAATTATAGACACCAAACGTTCAATCTGTGAAGTCCTCATAGCTCAAGTGTCTACTTTTGACTCTTATCCTCAGAAAGACACAGCAAGCATCACAGTTAAAGCAGGGCCAAGCTTAATGTTAAGGATCAATTGGTTGTTTACAGACAAACTGTTGCTGCAAACAAACTGTATAATGTGAGACTGAAGAAGACCAACATGTTCAGTTTACCAAAGCAAAGGCAAACAGGTGACTCGGCCATTGTGTGGGACAGGTACTTATACATGGAAGAGGTTTGTCAGTCAGGACACTCTCAGTCTTGATGACAAAATCATAACAAAAATTCAGTGGCAAATGTGGATTTGGACAAGTTTACCTTTGAAATAAAAGGAAAATTCCTGGCGGGTCTTTGAGGAGCAATTAGGCAAGTGGAACAATATATATAGAAAGATAATGAACTCATTGTAAGTCAAAGACTTTAAAACAAAAGTGTCAAATGTCTTCTCTGAGAAAAGTACATAAGCATAGGCTGGATTTTTGCAGCTCCTAGGAGATATTACTTGTCTGTGTATCATTTGCATAGGAGGTAAGGGAAGACAGTGGCGTGGGGAAGAGCTAGGTCATGATGTTTTCTTCTCGCCATGAGACATCTGAGACTCTGAACTGCCCAGATCATTCTCTACCGGCTTTAGGGGAGCAGAATTGCCTACATGGCCTCCAGCATCCTCAGAGTACTTGCAGTGGGAGTTTAAGACAATGTCTGTTGTCCAGTCCAAACACCAGCCTTGTCCTTATTCTTAAGTCATGCTGTTTTCTCATTGTCTCACTGTTCCCTTGGATTTTGTATTCTTTGCTTCATAACAGCTTGATTTCAATAGAACAACTTTTGCCAATATTCACTAATGGAAAAGGGAGAGGGGGGGAAAGGTTGATTTCAGCTCCTCTTATTTACATCATGTGTAACCTTCCTGAGTTTTGAGACTAAACTGATGACATATAGTTCTGAAATCTAACAGGTACTGAATAGTCCAATTTAACACATCTACCATTAAGTACCTGAACAGTTTAGCCAATGCCAGTAAGACTAATTATTAGTTTATTATTGCAAGCTTAAGTGTTTTCCATGCTACAGGCCTCAGTACTCAGCACAGAGAAGGAAGAAATCCTCTGTGTGTTTTTCTATCATTAAAAAGTTCATCGATTTGCAGAAAAATATTAGGGGGAAACCAAATTTTTACTGTAGCCTACAGCTCCTTTCAAATCTATTTTCTTCAAAGCCTCAAGTAATACTTGTGGAATATCAGAGGATTCACATTAAATGAACGTTTAATTCACTACAGGCTGAAAACATCTTCTCAAACTGAAGAAAATACATTTCATTTAGGAAATTTGCTTTTATCCATTCATTGAAAACGTTGAAGATAACAAGGCATGTGTATAAAGGAGAATGTACAACATTACTGGGACCATCGGGGATACTCAGACATTTACTTTGCATCTCAGCAATTCATTTTCCCAGACTGTTAATAGAATCAGGAGCTCTCTTTTCTGGAGAGTGTGAGAAGTATGCCACACATCTCAACACTACTTCATGTTTGCTTTTATAGGTCTCTTAATTGAAAGAAAATGTTCTTTCAGTAATGTTTACATTGGAACAGGGAGGATAAGTCTTGCAAATATGAGGGCTGAAAGTAAAGGCTGGCCAGGACACTGAGGATTACTGCTCCTTGGATTTGTTGTTACCTGACATAAACTTATTTTGTGGCCTTGAATAGATCTCCTAGACCCACAATTAATTTGCCAGTTAACATAAGAGTGCTTACTGTGTGGCAATATTAACACCTAAGTTTATTTAATGCTAAATTATGATGATACCATTATTTGCATAATAAATGTATAAAGATATGCTGAATGATCTTCCAGTGTGATTTTAATACTATAAAATATGTTTGTTTGATTGTATCCAGTACAAATTCCCAAATGACAGGAGAATGTGTTTCTTCTGAAAGCTCAAAAATAGAATATCAGAAACAATATCAAGGGAAAACATTACAGCCCACACTTTAAATTTACCAACCTTAACATAGAATATTAATATTTTCCTGAGGGTGTTCCGACTTATGTCTGTCTTCTCTTTTTCCATATTTTTGTGTGAGAGAGGATGTGTAAACTGTCACAGGAGGGTTTTGGGGAGTTGAAGTAAGTAATCCAGATGATCATGTCAAATCTTCCACCTATCCACTACAGCAAGGCCGGAAGGATCAAAGGGAAGTATTTACAGGTGCTACAGTATTTATTTCCTGTCACAAAAAGCAGACCACCTCAAGTAAATTCTCTATTGCAGAAAATCTCTGTAATCCGCATAGAACTGTGTGTGTACTTTAATAAATCATTTGGATTAACTGTTATCACATTTCTACTGCTCTGTTCTAACAGCAAATATCTGCAACTTGAGTTACGACTTTGACTCTAGCTATCTCTTGTTCTACAGTACCAAGGGGTGTATTCTCCTATAAACTGACATCTGTACTTTAACGACTCTGCGATGAAGCCTTTTGTTTCATTTTGGTTGTGCACACTGAAATCCAGTGCTCTATCTTGGAGGTGCTAAGTCATGAATTTTCATAATGAGACCGGTCAGGCACCTTCTATTTCAGTGCTGGGACAAAGCATCACAAATACTTGTAAAATATTTCACATGAAAGGTGTGAACCAGGTAGTAGAAAACAGGCAGTAAATACATGTCCTTAGTTACCTTTGTAGGCTATTACAAGAGTTTCTTGTAATCAGATTGCATTTGCCTTTTTGACAGGTGATATTCCAGACCTCCGTGCAAAGACACTCGTGAGAATCCTGTGCCATCCTTTCCATCTCATTAGGAGCAGGAGGAAGAACTGAAAGCTACCTCCAGTGCTGGGCATCAGCTCTTCTGCAGGTAAGCCCATGCTGCATCGTGGGTCATACAATGGGTTATAATGAGTTATACTAAAAGATTTGCCTGTGAATCTAAGAAGAGTCCTCCTGGAGTAGGTCCCACAGGTGCTGTAATAGTTAAATACTGTAGATGAGTGGCTCTTTTGACATTGTTATCCCCTGATGATGCTTTATCTGGTAAGGTGAATCCAACCTGCTGATGTATTTTTAGGAGAAGAGTAGAGTCACATTTTACACTCACACCTTTTTTGAATCCTATGGTTGCTGCTAGTGTTCTGAAGATTTCACAGCTGTTTCCAGCATGTGTCTGTGTGATATCAGCTGCTCCAAAGAAGCCTGCTTCTTCTTTCATGAGTTCAGTGCGGACAGCAAGGATTGCTACTGCAAGGCTTCCATTTTTTGTGCCAGCACAAATCCATTGTGCTCCTATCCAGTATGCACTGCCAGCCTGAGCCACTTGCTCACAGAAGTAGGAAGAGGAAGGTAACAGGTAACTGGAGCTGCTTGTCCTAAGGTATTTATTATGAGAAATTAAAGAGGGCCCAGTGCATTAATACACATCTCTGAAATCAAAGAATCACAATCTCTACTTCTGGAAAATGCTGGCTATGTAACTCCACACCGAACCAAAACTAGCCATGGCAAAGGTTTCAGGTCTGACTTGTATTCACCACCTCTATTTCTACAACAGACAGGGTCGAGGGACTGAAATAATTTCCTTAAATGCAATTGTATCTAGAATGTGGGTTTATTAAGTTAGAACAGCGCTTTCTTAAAAGAAAAGAATAAGCTATGTCATAAGAATATGTTTGTGTGCGCATACAGAGTGCATCTGCTCCTGATACTTCTGACAGCTACAGTTTTCACCTGACCTAAAATGCCATGTTGCCTGGTGGCTTCTCAACAAGTTTAAGAACTGAGGAGAACTATTCCCCAAACTAATGCTTACCTATTCCCAAAACTAATGTTTACCTCTAGCCTGACCTTTTTGCCTTCATGACATCGTACATAATATGGTGGTAATGATTCCAAGCACTCCAGCAAAGTCATATATATCACTGAAAAAAACATATCTGTATGCACTCAAGGCTGGTTTTTCTGTTTGTTCTACTTCTTGGTCGTTGCTGTTCATACATCTCCCGTATTGTCCTGTCCCTTCCTGACGTTTCCTTAATGGCCTTCTGTGAAGTCACCTTCCTTATTAGTCCACCGGCCATTTACAATGTATCTGTAGGGCATTGAGCTGTGGACAACAATGTAAATTATCCTATACTGTATAATATCTTGCATCCTAGGCAGAAATCTCCACCACACTACTCCTCTCTGTGGTGCTTTGTTTTATAGATGTACCTAAGCTTTACAAACACTAACTGAATGTTTGTATCATTGTTGTCATGGTGAAACAACTGCATTTTCCAGGCATCTGGCATGTCAACAAGATAACCCAAGGAAGAATGTCATCAAAAGTATCTAGAGAACCACGGCTATGGAAAGATATTGGTAGGGTCAGAAACAGTAATCCAGAGGAACCACCTCCCTCTCCCTCTCCATCCACTTCTGCTGCTGTTCCCAAGAGGGTTGCTCAGAAGAAAAGAGGAATGTCTGTTTGGTAAGAGGGCGTTATTACCTGCAGCACTGTTTACAGAAAACAGGCTAGCTACTCTACGCAGACTGAACCAGCACGGCACAAAGCCTGCTCAAAACACTTAACTGCAGCATTCAACTTGTTAATGATTCAGGCTTCCAGTGAAGACAGAGCAGGAGGGTCACCCATTAAAACCACATTAGTTAAAAAGTATGTATGTTAAGGTCACGGCTGGAAGAACATGACATTTTTTCATACATCTCAAGAAAGTATAGAAATACAATACGCCCTCTGTAGAACACTCACTTTTTAGATGCAAAGTAGGCTGCGACCATGAATAGTTATGAATTATACTTAGTTCATGCTGATGCTGTGCTCTCCAAAGGCTTTTTCTTTTCCTGCCATGTGGGGATGCCCTAGAAATTCAACCAAAGAAAAAAAGTGGGCAGGAACAAAAGGTCTTAGCCAGCTGCCAGATTTGTTCAGAACGGTACAATGAGTGTGGTCCTAGCAAGGAGGAAATTGCTGCTGCGCAGTTGGAGGCAGCCCTTTCATTCAGTGTCAGAACAAGGCTTTCTAGCACGGTTTCTACATGCGTAGCAACTCAAAAAATGTAAAAATCCCAGTATTCAGCCAGACCACAGTCTATCTAGCTAAGTACCCTGCCAATAGTAAAACCTTTGGAAAGATTATTGGAATGGGACCAGAAGACATCAATGCTTCCCGAGACTATTCTCTCAAATGGGAACATGTTACAGCACTAGGAGTGCTATTTTGTGTTGGGCTGGGGAGCAAGCTTGAGCACTGGACAGTTCAGTGTCCATGATGCTTAGCTGTGGGCATGTTCTGAGGCATGTTTTTAGCTCAAGCTAACTCTGTCCTGACATAATGTTCAGGAACTTTGCAGGGACTATTTTGTGCCCAGGACTGTTGCCACTGGCAGAAAGACCAAGACTGCATCAGGTCCAACTCCAGTTTTCGGCATCTTTTCCTCTACCATTAGTCCAGCAGAAAGAGCTGCCTTTGTACTGCACTGCAAGATATTCATTAAACCCCCTCAGTTTCATGCAGTAAAAACAACACGAGGAGGTCTGCAACTCTATTTGCGCACTATTCATTTACAGCTACACCCATCCCCCGACACAAAATTTATTATAATATTTTGGAACCACAGAAAGCACCAAAGAAAGTTGGGATCAAGTACTGTGCAGCTCGGACAAAGCTGACTGGAGCTGACTGGCCTCAATACTCTAGCCCTGTTTTATTTAGCAGTATGGGAATATCTTTTCATTTAAAAGTTCTCAGTATTTCATCTGCAGTGATTTGTCCGCTCCCTTTTTGAATCCATGTAAGCTTTTACCATCTATGACCATGCCAGAACAAGAAGTTCAAAGCTTTGATCCAGAAAGAACAACTTCACCTCCCTTTGTCTAATACATACGATTTTGGGCTGTATGTCTGGTCAGGTGCCTTTTGTGACCTTGCAAAGCAAAAAGTCCAATCAAATCCATAGAGATGGGATACCTGCAGTGACCTCATGCTACTAGGCAGAAGATTAAGAAGGGCTGGAGTATCCAGAACGTCCAGCTGCAGAGCTCTCTGAGCTCTGATTGACTACTGCCTCTTGAACACTCACACACATGCTGGTGAGGACACAGATGGCCAAGACACTGTGTGTTGTGTCCTAGTGTCTACCCAGTTCTGTCACGATTCTGACATAGTTAAGGAGTTCTTTAGCAGATCATTTACAAAGGCTTTGCATCTTACCTTTAGGAAGTTAAAGATATATTGGGTATTCGGTTAATATCTAATGAATTAATTAATACATTCAAAGTATATATATACACTCCTGTGCAACCTGTTCTAGCTGAACCTGCTTTAAACAGGAGGGTTGGACTACAGGATCTCCAGAGGTCCCTTCCAACCCCTACCATTCTGTGATTCTGTGATATATAAACATTTGCTCTTGCTGGGAAACCTGAAAATAGTTTTTTACTGCAAGGGTGACCGAGCACTAGAACAGGTTGCCCAGAGAAGTTGTGGAATCTCCATCCTTGGAGATATTTGAAAGCCATCTGGACACG
>Ga0181612_179915_pt1 | contig 12680 bp, 9 predicted proteins | sample HoacroProtozoa21_FD_119630 | JGI IMG/M metagenome (GOLD analysis project Ga0181612, IMG submission 119630) | Hoatzin crop microbial communities from Cojedes, Venezuel. Combined Assembly of Gp0051906, Gp0051904, Gp0051908 | reverse complement strand
CTGGACAAGGTCCTCTACAGCCTACTGCAGGTGATTCTTCGACAGTGGGGTTGGACTAGATGACCCACAGAGGTCCCTTCCAACCCCTACCATTCTGTGATTCTGTGATTCTGTATGGGGAGGAGGAGAGGGGTGGAGATGAAGTGAATTACAGGGTCCTCCATGCTGCCTTTGAAAGAGCACTAAGAAATACAGATGAAGGGTGGGCACGGGGAAATTGTGACAGGCCACCCACAACACATCATAGGGCAGGGTAGGAGGAGGTATAGCTAATGCAGACTGAGACAGGTCTCTTGTAATAAAACTTATTTTTAAACAGTGACATGATTTGGCAGGTAGAGGGAACTCCCTCAAGATGATTGAATTTTTTGAATGCACAGCAATAAAAGGCTGACCATACATAATGCAACGACAAGGCAAAGGGTTGTTTTGTTTGGTACGGTAAGTCAATCTCTAGCACCTATTTCTGCTGAGATATCTGTCGGAGCATTATCAGTGCTACAGACGTCAGAGTCTTAAAACCTTTGCATTCTTTTAAAATGGACATTTTTCCTCCTGGAAAAAGCCTACCATTTGACACATTTGTCAAAGCTAAGGAACAGCTCTTTGTCCTTGGCTTTAATTTTAACTATGTTTTTCAGAAAAAAATAATTATATTTCTTTTCCTGCTTCTGCCAGTAAAAAGAAAGTTCAGGGTATTTGTATACCTTGGTTGAAGATTGATGTCTGGACATTTGTGTGAGTTTCTTTTAAATATTATCTGAAGTCTTGATTTCTTTCATTCAGAATATCAGTTTCTAGAACAGCTGCTATTTAAATGGCAGTTTTCAAACATAAATTACTGCTGTGTCCTAAAATGAGACTGGATGCTCTTGGCCTTCATTACAGCTTTCAATTTGCTTATACACCTTCTTTTCATTTTCTACCCATGGGTGTACAGACACAGGAAGTGTTACAGACATGGTCCCAGTCAGGTCTGGTCCAACCAAGTAAAGCTGCTCTTCCTTTTCTACAGATCCGTATGAAGTGGTGAATGGTTCTGAAATCCACTTTACTAGGAGCTGGGTTCTGAAGCCCACTCTGTGGAGGAGCAGAGTACAATGAGCAAGGTGGAGGGGGCTGTGATTTAGGATAGCCAATGCTAACACAGGAGACACTCAGCACCAAAGTTTCCCCCAAAAATCTCCTATCACACTAAGCACTCAAAGCCCTTAAGCAGTCATAGGATAGTAGACATAACCTTTGCCTTTTAAATTAGATTCCATTTTACATATATATGTGTCTGTGTGTGATTTTATCAACATACACTTTTTAATGTATATATTATATAGTACACAGTTTATAATGCGTAATAAATAAAATCTTAAGATATCAAATGTCAGCAGCAGTCTTGAAAGGCATAGAGGAAGCTAAATAAGAACACTCTTTGTTGACAGAAAAGAGAGGGGAAAAGAACATATTCTGTGAGTGCATTATCATTTACGGGTGATCCTAATACATCAAACAGCATAGCTAGTGTAGCAGGTTGGTGTATCCAGAACAATCACTCAATAAGAAAGGTTTCCTGACAATAAGAGGATGTTTTTTTGATTCAGGAGTTGATTTTAATGGATATGATATGGCTAAAAGGCTGCACAGCATTTTGAAAATTGACGCTTGTTGTAAATGGTGCACTTTGCAGACAGATGATTCTGCCAAACAAAATGTGTCTGGTTTTCAAGGGGCAAAGGAAACTTTGAGCAGGGTGAAACGTTAACTGGCAGAATGGAGATAGAGCCTATTACCAGAGTACAATTTTGAGTAATGAGTGAAAAAGGAGGAAATTAAAAAGCTTTCAGACACTTTGCCATGAAACTTAGAGAACTGAGATATAAAATTGTTTTTTCTTACACAGTACATTGTTATTTAGGGGTGACTGAGAAGCCAGAAGCACTGGGGACTTCCATGACTCTGAAACTACTTGAGAAGGAAAATGAAGCTGTAGAAAAGGAATTACACATCAGCAGCACTTGGGCAAACAAACTGACTACTAATAAGGCCCTAGAAATAGACTCCTGAAACAGGGCAACATATCACTTTTCTTTATAAATAGCAATTAAAATATGACTGCAGTGTTTTCATAGATGAGGATTGCACTACTGCATGCTTCATTCTCTGTATAATTTATTTGAAAGCAAAACTACTAGAACTGTAACACAAATATTTACATTTTCTTTGTGTATCTCTACAGTAAGATATAACTGAGAAAAAAAAAAAAATCTAGAAGCAAAAGATCATAAAGAATTGACAGTATGTACCAATAATTTCAGGTGAAAGACAGGCATCAAGAATATAGTAATTTTCCTAAAATAATAATTATTTTTAATGAAAAATTTAAGACATTATAGTGTATAGATTCATAACTGAGAAGCTAAAGGAATTTAAGTATACCACCTAAAGTTATAGCAAGGAAGAAAAATTGTAAAGAATTATAGTATCTGTCTTTAAGAAGTAGTTCAGCCTAATTTGGTATCACAAGCACTAAAGTCTGAAACAACTTTGATTATACAGCTATTTCAAATGTCGCTCAAGTCTGAATTAGGGATAAACTAAAAAAACCTTAGTAGGTCCAAGCACTGCTTCCTCCACGCTGCTTGGCAGTCTTTGGAAAGCTGCTTCCAGTACCACACATTTTGCTGTGCTCCTGCTCTCCTCTTCAAAAAACAGTCCAGCTGGGCCTGTTATATTGTAAATGGAATGGAAAGGTTTATTTGTACTCCTGAACTCTGAGATCAGAAGTGGTTGTTCTAAATACATTATCTGGTTTCTCTTATATGTATTCCATGTATGTATATTTTTCCCAGAAGCCAAATTAAAGAATTGTGTGTTCTTTTCAAGATACCTAATCTCATTTTAAAGACGCCAATGCAACAGAAAAAGTATCTCTTCACTATGTAATCTCTCCAATAAGAAATTAACTTTATTGCTAAAAAATTACATCCGATTCCAATGCAGATTGCGTATGACTTCAGCTTTAAGATGCTACATCTTCTTATTCCTTTGCACATAAGGGAAAAGCAAAAAGCTAACAGCACTGTCAGTTACCTTTTCCTTAATACTGGTATTTCTACACTGCAATAAAGTAATTTCTTACCCTTATCATTAACTGGCACAATATGTGGAAACCTTAATACTGCAGCTGTAACTTTAGAATCCCAAGCACTTGCTCACTTTGTAATCTATTGCATCCTTTTTGGATAGGCAACTCCAGAACCAAGGGCAGCACTGCAGTAGTGATCTACCCTGTGTGCTGGACAGACCTGCACAGCTATCAGGCAACATGGGAAGGACCTGTTTGCTTTCCTGACCTGAGGAGAAAATGAATCCCTGCAGTTTAGAGCCACTTCTGCTCTCTTGACTTTTTAATGTTGTTCTGCATTACAGAGAGCGGCTGAAGAACCTTAGTTATCAAGCAGGATAAAGAAAGAGTGACTAAGCCCTATCTCAAAATACCTTAACGGGCAAGAGGGGACAAAGTGTCGTGAGGGTTACAGGGTAGTCCATATAATCCATATGAGATTAAATAGCTAGATGTTGTAGCTAATTCATTTAGCGTGGAAATGAGATATACATCTTTAACAAGGAGGACAACTAACCACTGGAACCACTACCTAGAGATACAGTGCATTCTCTAGTGGATATTAACTACCTGAAGTCATTAAAAAAAGGAGTGACTCTGTCTTTCTCATGGATTACCCACCCAAATTAACAGGCAAAATGTTAGGAGCTGCTCAATAGAAAGGCCTCAATATCACAGTAGTCCTTTCTGACCTTCAAAACATAAACCAGGGGAAAAAGATGACTGACAAGCCCTACCCACCAGCAGGTAGGTGTCAATCTACTGATCGGTTAGCAATTAATAAAGTGGAGCTTGTCTGCTGCTTAATCTGTGGGAAATCACAAAGTAAAAATGAACTAACAACATACATGCAAATATTACTCATAAAGTATCTTTACGTGCACAAAAAATGCTGCCTGTAACAGGCTGACAGCCTAAACCCAGATTTAAAAATCTGTGCTGGAATGATGTGGGGCTGAGAGATTTCTGTCATCATCACAGCTGCTGCTGTTCATTGTGAGGCACCAAATGAAAACAGATTCTACAAATTGAGTGAGAAAGGTTCATGGGACCAAGGAGAAATATCAAGTGGCTTTATCCACGTACCTTGCCCTGTGTGGCTCCCCACTGAATCTGTAGCACGTGGTGACTGACAGCTTCAGAAACAAGGAGCTCCTGAAGCATGAAGGCTTGAACACCTTTTGGGCATGAAGAGAAGTTCTGCTGAAGCATCCTGCTTAATGGTACTGAGCAGCTCCCACAAGGGCTGAAGTCGCTCCCAAAAGCCTCTTTGGATATAGCTGGTGGGTTTTACCTCTGAATTTCACTGCGGCTTGGGGACCACAAAGCTGCATGACACCTGGCTGTAAAAACCTGGAGGAATGAGTTAGAGAAAAAGGCATTTTATTCAGTTTCTTTCCTCTCGCTAAGTGAAGAATTAAGCATAAACCTGATTCCTGAAAGTTTACACTAACACTGTAAAATAGTAACATTAAGAACACAAAAGAAGGTGTGAATTTACTAAGGAATTGTAGTGAGTTAGGATTTCTTGCCTGCAGAGTGAGGAGAAATGATTGGAATTTGTCTCCACAATTTGTTTAAGAGTCTAAAACCAGAATCTTAAAAAAAACTATCTCATGATTTTGGTGTTTTAGGTTTTTTTTCTCTCTTTCTTGGGACTCAGATTTTCAGCTGTTCAAGGTTGGAATTTTTTCCATCAAAATTGATGCAAACACAAGCAGGCTTCATTCTCCTTCTGAAAAATCACCAGGTGCTTGATGAATCCTCTAGACACGAAATATGGCAGCTCAGTACGTGGCTAGAACTGATTTATTTTTCCTTTTAAATGGCATAAACTTGATTTCAGTATGAATAAAAGCCAGCTAAAGTAGCATTTCAATTTAGCAAAGCAAAGAGCAAGTTAGGATGAGATGATGGTTATCCCACTAATGAGGGCATCTGGAAGATGAACCAGAAATAGAAGTACACTTTGTACACAGAGTTAAATCTAACAAATCCACTGCAAACTTGAGGAGGAAGTGGCAGAGGTTTAAAAGCTCCATGTGGAGCATGCAGATGGCAAGTACGGCAACTCCCTGCAGAGTTTCCCCTGTGGCTGTGGGAGTGGGATCCTTGAGCACTGAAGGTGAAGGCATTTCTGAATTGCTGTCCCACACATCTGTCATCTTTCCTGAGTACAGGAAGATAATGGAGGCGTCCCACTTGCCCATGTACAAGGGACACAGCCCACTGCCTCCAGTGAGATGGCCCCCATAGCTTTCTGCTGCTCACATTCTCTGTTATCCTCCAGCATGGGAGACATTACTAGCAAGAGTGAAAATGGGGTTTTATTTCTTGGTGTTGTGTCACTGCAGCTCTCTTGCTGGGGTTGCTGAGTGAGGGGGAAATCCGCACACGACAGATGTGTCCTGAGGGTTCATTGCAGGGGACACAAGCCACTCTGGGAAAGAAAGTGGGTAAGGACACCCTTGCAGGAGGTCAGACAGCAATTCCTGCACCGTAAGTGTGCAGAAGATCAGCCCTGGGTTGACAGCATCACACAAGAGCATATGCTGCAGACAAGGAGAGTTGTGGCTAAGCAGAATCATCTCTTACATGTTGCTACAAGCGTGATCAGGTTCTTGTCCTATCACTCAATTCTTTGTAATGTTTTTGACGTCTTCTTCTTTCCCCATGTTGTTAGATTAGGAGCTTCATTTTTGATTATTTTTCCTCCTCTCATATCTTCTTTGTACACACCAAGCGCTGTGCAGGAACAATCCCTTAGTCCAATGAAGGCTTTGCCACATCAATCCTTTCTCCCTACATCCTGTGCTTTTGACTGTTGCATCAACTGTTTCCTCTTCTGTTGCACTGTTTTTTTTAATTTTAAGACTCTCTCAAGCATGTATTAATAGTGGACTAAAGTGCATACAAGTCACATTCTTTATAAGAGAGACAGTTTTCTCACTAGTTCCTAGGCCAGTAGATTGATGTTGTGTCGCTGATTCCTTCTACTCTCCATCTGCCTCTTTCCATCTGTCTCTTGTCTTGGATGGTTAAGTCTTGGAAAACAGAACTTAATTTTTATTCTTTGAATAGCATCTTGCATCTCCTGTCATGACCGCTCGAGGAGGAGGAGGAGGCGGAGGAGGAGGAAGAAGAAGAGGAAGAAGAAGAGGAAGAAGAAAATATGAAGATGTTAGGACATTTGTATTGGGTCAAACTACAGATCCATCTCAGCAAGTCTCCTGCTCCAACAACAACTAGCAGCAGAGGAACACAGGAGAATGCAAAAGCAGAGCTGGTGTTGGCGTCTGGATTTAAGCAATCTGAAACTTTGGGACTTTCTAAACTAGAGGTCTTCTTCTTGTTTTTAATAACCCTGGATTATGACATTTCCCAAACTAAACTTACTGTGTTCATATTGTACTGTGAAAATTAGTCCCAGAGCTTAATTAGGGCTTCAGTGAGAAAATACCGCATGCTGTTATCTAAAATAATGAAAAATCTGTACAACAAAACCATTTTTAGTGTTTCCAAAGTAATGGTCTGTGAGAGAATAGCTCCACATTTCACATTTTTAACATGTTTTGTCACTTCCTCTTCCCATTGGGGAATGCCTTAGGGAGTGATCCTATCTTTATTATGATTCTGATAATACCTTTTTGGGGGGGAAACTATCTTACCTCTGATGAATGACAAACCACATTTAATTGCCTTGTGCTCTTATAACCCAACTTTATGGAAAATACTTCAGGCTTTAATAGTTATCAAACATCATTTTTGTCGTAGCATTCTTTCCCCAGACTGGTCACTTCTTGTTTGTGCTCCAAATTTTCATTCATTAATTCAATATGAAGTAAATATAATTAACTTAACTGTGATATTCCACATTATTTACACACCATTAAGTGTCAGGCTATCGTACAACCTTGTTTGTAAAGATGCAATAACATTTGTAAGGAAAATGGATTTAGTAAAAAAGTACAAAAATTAAGCCTAAAGATAACTGAAAAGAGGGTAGTATAAATACAAATAATACTAAAAAACTATGTAAATTTTATCATGAGCCATTGACTGGAAAGTTTTAAAAAAATTCAATTTTTTTCCTAACAAATTTGCTGCTCAGTTTTTTTCCTAACAAATTTGCTGCTGTTTGAATGCCCAAAAGAACTTCAGCTCTTCTTAGTCACACCTATCATTTCAATACATGAAAACAAAAGATCAATTTATCTCTACATTGATCTTCCTCAGACGTGTGTTGCAAAAGTTGATAATTTCCTTGGAGAAATTGTTTGTCTTTCATGGCTCGCAAGAAGTTAGTTATGATGTTCTTAACTTTTATTCTTAAAGAAATGGTACCCATCATTCATTTCTCTGTGCTCACTTCACAGGAACAGAAGCAGGGGGTGTGAGGCAGTGTTTGAGGAGCCGCAACTCAAAATTTCCACTGTTCTGCAGCTTGTCTCACAGCAGAGAGCATCAGCCAGTGCCTGTGCCACTCAACTCATCCCCATCACCCCCATGCACATGCAGGCACTGATAGCCTCTCACACACGGGAACAAGTCCAGCCTGGCGTATCTGGAAAGGCAGAGAAGTCAAAAACATCTTGCATAATCTTATTATTTGCTGAGCTTTGGAGCTCCCAAAGCATTCTGGTTGCTCAGGGGTGTGGAGAAAGGGACCTTCAAGGCCAAGATAAAACATGTCTGAGTGTGCCAATGGTGTTAAAATGTTCCGTGTCTAAGCATGTGTTGGAATGACTTTATCAGGAGTATCAGCCATAGTGTTTTAAACATGAACCCTCTGCCTTTCCCGGTACTCCTGTTCCTGTTACTGAGAGCAGGAGTTTAGCAGAGACACATTACGCTCTCAAATATTGTCCTAAGAAGTATCTGGGCCTTGTGTTCCTCTCCTTGATGACCACGTTCAGAAGCATTCCCGGCAGTGACAATACCTAAAGCCATACTTTCCTAAAAAAACCCCAGAACTAAAGCCAAAACCTTTGGCATGCCCTTAGGAGTACTAGTACCATTTGGAGGCAGCATCTTTGTTTAAATCTTGACTAGCAGACATTTATAACTATGTAGCATGTGATGTTATGTGACATTTTTGCCCGGAACAGAAGATATTTCAGATGAATCAACACTATTGTAGAATCACAGAATAGTCGAATAGTTTGGGTTAGAAGGAACCTTTAAAGATCATCTAGTCCAACCCCCAACAGCAATTGCGCTGCCAAAATTTGTGCCATGAGAACTGAGACTATAGCCAGCCTCTGCCCCAATTAATATTTCATCATTTATGCAGTATGAAACAATTCCAGTTAAAGTGCAAGCAAGAGAGCATAGCTGAGGGGATGTTTATTTGCTCTTCGTAGACATCTGTGAATTAGTTCTGCCATTGCTCTGAGACAGAGCAGGACACATTGTCCTGTGTAGCCTGCTGTAGGTGACCCTGCTTCGGCAGGGGTGTTGGACTAGATGACCCACAGAGGTCCCTTCCAACCCCAAACATTCTGTGATTCTGTGATTCTGTGGCAGCAGATTGTGAGTAAACTCTGCTCCAAAAGTTTTCTGCCTATCCTGCATCTTACCTCCTCAGAACCAATAACAAGAAGAAAGAATTGCACAGGAGGAATTAAAAAAATAAGAATTAAATATTGATAGGTTACATTGGGAAAAATAATTGTGATGTATCTGTGTAGAAGAAACCAAAGACTGCAGAAGAATCAGAGAAATTTGCAGAAGGCTATTGAGAAGACAACGGCTAAATTCATATACTGGAAGTAAAAATTGTGGGAAATATTGTTTGACAAAGTTGTTTGGGAGAGTACACTGGAATGTACCTAGATGCAACAGAAAGAATGGGTGGAATTGAAATAAAAACTTTCAGGAAAACAATACTTAACTGCAGTATGGTCTCCAAAAAAACAACCACGGGAGTCTTAGATGTACATTGAAGTTGAACAAATAGTAGACATTTTTGTCGTTATATGAATGAAAGTGGAACAAGTCTAATTTCAAGTCTGTTAAAAACAACAACAGAAATCATGTTTTCTCACTAAGTTTTCCACTGTTTTGAGGAAAAGTTTACCTTTTCCTATCAATTAAATTTAGATTAATTTCTTTGGTTTTGTAGGAGTATGTAGTCGTTGTGACTCTGCGAAGTGGTGTGCTAGCTTTGTGGAACTATCACCCAGCACTCATATCTGCGAAAATATGCAATAAAGACAAGACCTCTGCTCTGTGTGTGTATTGGCATACTGCATACCAGGTAAATGATCCCACTTTTGGGACAACAAGATTGTCTTCAGACATCTAGGCAAAACACTAGGAAATGCTCTACCAGAGACAATCTTCAGAGACAGGAAAACTGATAGACAGCTCTTTTTGCTCTTTTCCACCTTGCTTTGTGAGGTGAAGAGTGAGAGAGAGTAGTGTCTTCTACAGGCTACAAACACAGTATTTCAGCACCAGGGTTTGCAGAATGCCCCTGACCTGGTCCTTAGCCACTGCTGCATCCCTTCGCTAGTGTCTGTCCTACAGTCCTGTCCTAGAGTCCTCTTAGCACTTTGCCCCAGTCTCTGCCTGGAGGTAACACGTGGTGATTTCTGCCCTCAGAACAGGCACAAGCACTCCAGCCAGAAGCTCTCATTTATTACCTCTTTCCTCTGCTTTCTTCAAAGGTTTCAGATCTTGGTCACTTACATTAACCAATTCTATGACCAATATGTCAAAGCTGATTGCCTCATTGCAGATACGTGAATCCATACCTTAGAGATGTGACCTTGATCGACTGGTGCACCTTTCTGAGCTGGTTGCTCCATACAAAGGATGGTTTTGCTGCTCGCACCCTGACTGGGTATCAGTGCTGCTCACACCACCTGGAAGTGGTTCCTGATGGAGGTCACGCAGCTCATTTCATCTTTTGGAGCAAGCAACCCTTGGTAACATGGCTTCTTTCAGATATCTTTATTCGCTGTTTTTATTGTGCTATGAAGTTATTTTGGCTGGAAAAATTGTTAGAAAAGAGTTATTTATACACACAAAAACTTTTGAGGTTGACTAGCCTGCTTAGCTATTCTGTTACACTAATTTTATGGAGATATGAGCCAGTTCTGTTTGGATTTTTTCAGCAAAAAGAAGGAACAAACCAAGCGGGTCCAAGCCCGTGATGATATGTAAATTACCTGGCACAACAGCAGATGCAGAGCACTCACAGATGCCCAGGGCAACCAGAGCTGCTGGCCAGACTTCAACACAATTTTCTTGAAGAACTGAGGGCAGACCCTCATGAGTCCTCCTTACCAGCGGGCCAGAGGTGGGAGGGGGAAACATGCACTTCCATGTGATCCTACTGCAGCACAGTAAGGTTTCAGCGTCGTCAGCAAACACCAGACTGATGTACTGGGGAAAGCACACTTTTCCTACCACTCACAGAAGAGATGTCTTTTCCGAGACAGCTTGATAAATACCAGGATCTTTCAGGCAAGTAAGGAGCCTAAAGCACCCTTTATCCTCATGTAGAAGAAGTCCAAGAGCTGGAAGTCCAAGAGCTGTCTGTCTGAAACATACAGAGGAAGACTATTTGGCTGTAATTCTGGTTTTCAAGCAATCGTGCCAAAATATGAGAGAGACAGAAATCCAATATGCCAGTCAAAGATCTTCCCAATACTTTTATGACTAAAAATAGCACTTAGGGATGAAAATACTGTTGTCCGTCTTACTGGGTTTGGGTAGGCTTGGCCTTGGACTAAGAGTAATTTCTATAAATATGAACTAGCAGTCTAGGTGGTAAAATAAACTCTGCTGTGTACTGGCTCAGGCTGGTGTGTGACCGTTCATATTGGTTAATTTTAGGATGTCCTATGGCACTAGGGCCTTCCTAGCCTATGTCCTGGGACAGATGCAGGAATATCACTGATCAGGGGCTGCTCCCTGCTGACTGGGATGGAGCCACCCCATACTGGGAGGAGAGGGGAGAGAGGTAAACACTGTGGATGCAAACCATGTCTTGAGGATGGGAGACAGCCTTTTCTGTTTGCTAACCTAAACAGCCCCTGAGCCTAGGACAACCACGTGATCAAAATGCTTTAGTTTAACTGAGATCAGTTGCCTTCTGTTGAATGTAAATCACTACCAGCTACATCAATTACTTCAAGACTAAGTAGCTACATAAAAATTGTATGTTATTTTTGGTGGGGCTGTGAAGCCAAGTGAGAGGCTGTGATGTTCTAGACTCAAAGAAGTAAGAAGGCTCATCCTCTGCTTGACAGTACCTGATGAAAATACATAAAAACCTACATTCCAAGAAAAATCGTTTGGCAAAATTATGAGATGCTTAACACAAGCTCTATTTATTTGTTCATGGACTTGAAGTTTTGTAGGCAGGCAGAGTTATATATTCATAATAGTTTTCCTGAATGCTGAGATTTTCCATTTGGGAATATGAGTGAAATGCAAGATGTTCACAGTCATAATTAGCACTGTATATTCATAAGAAGGGCTCAGAGTAGTGTCAACATTTGCATACAAATATCCAAGATATGTGTGTTTTCCATAAGTACATAATTGGTTGGGTGTCTCTATTTTGCATTCAAATGTATTTGAAACTTGGTCGATGATTTCTGCCACATATTATTCCCTACACACTTTGCTATTTCTGATCAAATTTTGGAAAGCAAAATTATTGACTTTGTGCTGTGTATAAATAATAGATATGATGCAGTTTAGACACAATCAAACATTTAAGCTAATATTAAAAGGAAAACAAGCAAAAAATCTGACACAAACTCTGGGTAGTACGTCACAAATGTGAGATACATTTAACACCATAGGGAACGTAATGGGCTAAGAAGGTAGGGGATTAAAGATATTATTTGGCTTTTCATGGTATTCTTTTTAACTTATATTTCATGGTCTTTTACAACAGCCTTGGTTCTTCTCTTTCCAGTAAATCAGGGGTGGAATAGGCAATGTACTAGCTTCCTAAATGGCATTTCTCAACAACAACTGCCTGACAGTACTCCTATATGCTCTGAAACTTAGAGGATGACTGGCATTGTAAAAGGACATATAACATTAAAGAGCAAGAATGACTCAGACCATCTTGTGCCAGCGAGTCAGCCTGTGTCCCACAATCTGCTACCTGCACAGACCTTCCTTAATCCTAACCCATAACGATTAAATTCCTGGTATGAGTACTGCAGTGTTGTAAAAGACCATGGACTGCTGTGGAAATGCCAGCACCAAACCCTTCTTGTCTCTAAAAGCCATCTAATGTCCTCAGGCTTCCTGCAGCATGAGAATGTTCAGCCATAACCATAGTGCTAGTCCTAACACATTATGTCCAGGAACCTAGAGGATCTACAACTGGCCATTGCAGAAGACAACATAATACAAAAAAAACCCCTCTTTCTATCCACAGGGGACAATTAGTATCCGGTACACTACTGCCTATCAACACTGCTACTTTCTTCAGTCCTAACCCTCACACCAAGCAAAGCTTGCAACCCGGACAGTAAATTTCTCCTATAGATAGGACTTGGGGGTACTGATAGACGAAAGGCTGGACATG
>Ga0181612_154379_pt1 | contig 12680 bp, 9 predicted proteins | sample HoacroProtozoa21_FD_119630 | JGI IMG/M metagenome (GOLD analysis project Ga0181612, IMG submission 119630) | Hoatzin crop microbial communities from Cojedes, Venezuel. Combined Assembly of Gp0051906, Gp0051904, Gp0051908 | reverse complement strand
CGAGCTGCTGCTGTCAGCCTTAGACTAACCCGAAGCCAAAAGTTCACTCACATGCCTGGCTTTGCTCCAGCCATCATGACCATACGCAGGGCAATTCGCTTGTGGAGATTCCACTTTTCTACAGAGGCTGCCACACAAATCACACCCATGAGGAGTAAAGTTGTATTCTTGAAATACTCAGCAGCCACCTGCATTAAGGGCAAGGGGGGAATAGTTAAAAAAGCCATAACTACCCTCCACAGAGAGCATGCTGAGTGAGAAGTATCATATTGTGGATTTTTTCCCTCTAGAGAAAGAATGACAGGGAGCTGGAGAAAATGAAGAATTCATAAGTCAAAATGTTCTTGTTGATATCTTTCATGTTGTGTTTACAAATAACAAGTGTCTATATGCACTTGTTAGTAGGTTTCTCAGCTTTGAAGTGATCAAGAGAAATTTTACTTCTCTAAGCAGGATGTTGACTGCCTGCGGTTAATCGTATTCAGCTAGGCCAGACTGAAACAACCACAGCCAAACCTCTGTACTGAGGCAGCTAATCCATGTGCTTCATCTGCTTTTTCATGCTGGAGATGTCCTTGTCTATCTCATTTGTATCTCTTCTGTCTTGTTCCACTGTTGGGCAAAATGTGGCATCCCTAGAACCTACAGCTTCAGGGAAAGCCCTCTGGGACATGCGTGCAATAAAGAAAGGTTGGGATATTGCTGTGATGATCCACAAACCCTGTGCCAGAACTTTTCACAATGGAAAACCATCTCCATTGTATCAGGAAAATAGGGCTTTCAAAAAAGAGAACTTCAGTTTAAAGGGGATGAGCAAAAAAAATCAACTGTCCCAGGAAAAAATTCAGACACCATGCATGGTCCTCCAAAGCAGCATTCCTGAATGTGTAGCTTGCGAAGATACAAGAAGATGTTCTGTGAAATGGCTGCAAAAACAACAAACGAAGAAAGCCAAAGCGTTCTCTCTCTCTCTGTCTCTTGCATGAAAGCAAACAAAATGGGAGAAAATAAAAGTTATAAACAGATGCTTGGAGTCTAGCTAAGGTTTTCATTTCCTTCTGATGCAATCCTTCCCAAGCTGTTGCTGGAATATTTTTCCAAAAACATAGTTTCTTCAGTTTAAAACTGTTCCTCTAACAAAATGTAGGCGCCAGCATTTTAAAGTGAAATTGGCAGCAGCAGTATTTCTTACATTGTCCTCAGTTATACTGATGCTCCTCCGTAAAAGTGCAATGACACTAATGTTATTTTGTTAAAGCTGCAGCAAAACGATTTTTTTATTTAGTAAAGCTCATGGTGACCTAAATAAGCTTGGCCATCATAGTTGTGTGCCAGAACTTTTAAATATCACTTTTTTGGCTTTCTTCCACTGGTTTCTTTCTCATTAACTTTCTTTATTTTCCCACTGCCTTGTTAAAAAAGATCTTGAACTGAATGAAAGAAATCCATCAAGCTGGCAGCACAAAGAATCTGTTGTTTTCCTTTATTCCTTTCACAGTGATTTTGAAAGAACAAGTGAATACTAATATTCTTATTAATGCACATGTACACATATGAGACATGCTGGCTCATGTCCTTAAGCCTCTGTGTTATTTGTAGCTGAAACTGCTAGGCAAGAGCTCTGGGTTTCTATGGCACTCCAGAACAGCAGACTGGAAATACTGCAGCAGCATCAGAGAGATGTATTTTAAAATACAGGGGTTTATTTCTGTTCCTAAAGCAAATAATACATTCTCTGCAGTGGTCCAGCTGTCATTTAATATGATATTACTTTGAATTTCTGTCAGACTGCCCTTAAATTTTCCCTCACCAATACGCTGCAGAACTTTGTAATGAAGATGCGTAACTACTTTGTGTTCGGAAAAAAAATCCTGAAAATATTTAACCATCTTGGTATGGAAATGTACCTGATTATATTATGCAGCTGTTATACCATTGGGATGAATAAGGCAGGTCATAAAACTCTTGGTTCATACTTGACTCCATCCATTTATGGGCATGCTCGGTGCCAGATTGTATTAGAAATTCAACAACTTTATGGTTGCTATATATTCCTCTGTGTTGTTATCTGTATTTCTAGTCCTTGTAAATCAAGTGTGATGCCCTCTCACCCCAAAAAAAAGAGAGAGGAAAAAAAGGGAAAAAATAAGCAGTAGATGAAATAAAATAAATTCTCGGCATATCATGAAAGAAAACAGCATTCACCAAAAAGTCAAGTAAGCAAATTCAGAACTGATCAAAGAGACTTTTTTGTACGGCTACTCCTTTGCCTTAGAACTCATGGCTACAAGACAGCACTAAGGTTACGGCTTGGAAAAAGGACTAGACGTTCACCTGGATGAGAAAATTATCTAGTCTTATACAGTAAATGGTAATTGCTATTACAATATATATCTTCGTGCCTTATACATGATCTATAATAAATATAATTGGAAGGAAACTTCACAGTTTACCCCATAACTGCTGTTTACATGGTTTTGGAGGAGGGGAAAAGTGGGATCCTTTGATGCAATAGGTTTTGGGAATTGTTGGCAGTGCAGTAGCTGACAGGATGGACACCCCTCTTGGCTAATATTGCCATTCCTCTATCTGTCTTCAGTAGAAGAAAGAGCTGGTCGGGCGAAGTTATGCATTACAAGATGTACACTTCTTTCTCCCGCACCTCTTAGTCTTGCTAGTCCAGTAAGATTAGTTTTATTCAAATAGTTAACTGAGAGCAAGAAGATTAAATGGTGAAAAAGTGCATAATCGTCTGACCTCACTGGACTTCATGACTCCAAAAAGTGGGTATAGGAAAGCAGGAACTAAGGCTGCTGCACCAAGAGGTACTGCTTCAGAGACCCAGTACACAGCCGTCACGATCAGCACGTAGGCACAGGAGGCTTCCTGTAGGGAGAAGACATGGAGGTTACACGTTACTGCTGCACCACCGGCTGTGGAAGCCTTTGTGAATGCGTTCGTAGGACTCGGCAGACTGAGGGTCCCTGGACTTACAAAACTCAAGAAGGACTGCATGAGGGCTTCCTAAGGCACAGCTGTTTGGGTCTGAATCTAGGCTACCATCAAAAAGGCCAGTTCCAGAAGATGATGCTAATGAAAGATTTTACACGCAAGCTAGGGTAAAACATTGGGATAAACATATTTATCAGCAAAATAATGATTCCGAGTGCAATTACAGATTTGTTTGAATTTCATAATTCAATATTTACCAAACGTTCAACCATGATTCCTCAGACTGGGCCTGTGGAGCTGGTATTTCTACATGGCTATATCTCCAATATTGAAAAAGAACAGGAACCCATAGTTTTCAGGATCAGACGAGAAATCATAGCATGTGTAAAGCCACATTGTGGGTCTTTTGCTCTGAAAGATTGTTTTTTTTAATCAGCATGCAAACCTACATTTTTTTGTCAGTTGTTTTTATTTTCTCAGGTGATTTCTAGAGACCCTTGGGTGAAGACCACAGACCCAAAGGGCTCAGAGGCAATGGGTTAACAACGTTGATTAAACCATTTTATTGCTGTCCAAGGTTCTGGTAAAGAAAGCCACGCATTCGTGGAGAGCTGGTGTATGACGGCGAAAGGTGCTGTTTGCTGAATATTTTTACAGGAAAACACAGCTAGTCCACAGAAGTCTTCTGGTCCGTTTTTTTAGATAGTTATGTCTTTATTTATGGCATTCAGTGGAGTTCTTTTGAGGCTCAGTTTGTTATGCTTAGAAACTTGGGGAGATTTCCTGCTAATAATTACAGAAATTACCCTCAGGAAAATGTTTTTCCTTTCCTTTTCTCGAATTTGAAGCCAGCTCCTATACTGGGTCTAACTTGCAGTTCTGTGGAAGCTAATAGGTCTGTACTGATTCACACCAGCTATAAATCTACTTGTTCTTCATTATTCACTGGATGTTCTGTATGAACTTATTGAGCCATATGGATTCACAGTTCACAATGGCTATGGTTTAGAAAATTCACTCTTCATGAATGCTGTTGGAGTGTGTTAAAATACATTTTCACTACTTTTGTTTCCTGAGTGGATGACTCCCAAATTAAGCAGCTTTCAAGAAGTCACACAGCGATTCCCACAGAGCCTTGTGCTAATCAATGAGAGTGTGTTACACTTCATTTTTTTTCAGTCAGTTTTGTGAACAAGGTGGTAAAGTCTAAAATAAGACTATGCAAGGATGTGGGTTCAATGGAATGAATAATTAGCTTGTATTCAAATTCAGGTTTATGCATGTCCTTTTTACATTACTCCTAACAAACACCCACAATCAGCTGTTCCTCTTTTTTAGTACAGCTTACAGTAATAACAGGCAGAACACAGCCCAGAGAAAAAGTTAAGATAGATTGCTCTGTGCCACTTCCTTTACTTGCTTAAAAATTGAAGCCAAACTTAACTCAAAAGCTTGGGTTTAAATTAGCTGCCAGACCTTGCTCTGACTCCTATTTCAGAGAAATGTAGCATTAAACAGTTCTGATTCAAGTAAGCAGGGCCACCAAAATAATTGCAATAAGGTTATTAGGAAAAAAAAATTTCATTGAATCAGATGAACTCCAATTACTTTAGAGACTATAAAGAGTATTTGAAAGGCTGCTGGAGAAATTTAGCTCTGGATTATTCCTTTGTGCATGGACAAGTACTCTGAACCATACAGAAATGTGCATATTTGTTTCTCTTCCATAACTATTATAGAAGAATGGTTTAGGTTTTAAGCTCTCCAGTACAAGTTTTGCTAGTCCTCTATGATCAGGTCCTTCGGCAAAACATTACAATAAAAAGTTGTATTGCAGCTGTAACTTCATTGCTGCTAAGAAAAAAATATAAGGGAGGCTAGAGAAAGTTGGTTTAGAATAGATGAGATTTTCTTTAATATTCATGGATTATGAAGCATGCATTTTATAAAATGAAATTGCTATGCTGTTTGAAACTCCAAAGACTGGTGTTCAGTTTGTTACAACTTCAGGTGATCACTCAGTAAATAAAACAGACAAATAATTTTGACTTAAAAATGGAAATAATTTAAAAAGTGAGATGAGAGCTATTAGAGATTTTTAGTAGTCTCTACTGGGAAGACAAAACTATTTTAGATGAGAGTCACCGAGCTGATGGATTGGATTATAAACATTAGCCAGCTTGCTTCTCAGTCACCTTTAACTACACTATACTTCATAGTTAAGATTCCACAGAGAGCAGAGCATAGGGTCATTTTTGTGCCCTAGTGACTGTTTGACACATTTTTTATTTTTTAACTCATTAGTTTCTGCTAACAAACTATTATGCTTGCATGGGCTCTGTATGACATCCAGCAGTTGTCTGCGCAGAAAAATGCCTTTTAATGAATTTATTTTAAAGCAGTGCAGAAGTAAGATCCAATAGATATGTTTAGCCAAAATTAATAAAATTAATTTCATCCCAACTGGATTCAAAACTATTTTCTCACTCCAAAACTATACTTCTCTTTAATTTCTTTGAGCATAGTTTGTTATTTTCTATTGTTCCTCTGTGTTTAGCAAGAAAGTAGACTGATAGTGGAAATGGAATAGGACAATGAGAAGTTGCATCTCTCTCAAAACCTGGCTAGGATGGGCACTGAGTCTTTGTGTTTCCTGTATACTAGGCTGTAATCAGTTTTTAAACTAAACTAAAATAAAGCACATTTTAAAATGTTATAAAGCTGGGTAGCAAGTATCAGGAAAGCCAAGTTTGATAATCTCCACTAAAAACTGAATCAGCTTGTCTAGCAACTTGCTTTATTTGTTTTCTCCATGCTTTAAACCAGTCATTTCCAGGAGAAACCATATTAATCTCTCCCATTTAATGGAACTGAATTTATGTATTTAATTATTGGTTACCAGAGCTACTCAGTACTGGACGGAAGCAGTGGCTGTATAATTTTAACAGTTTCACACTTCTCACTTCTTGTTGTACAGCTGAAAATTACTGTTAAGCCCACGTCAGGGCTTGGAGCAGGGAACAGGAAAACATGTGATAGTTGGAGGGACTACCGCCTATCTTCAGTCAGTCCCTTAGGGGAAAAGAAGAGATTAGCTGAAAGGAAGCCGTGGCTAAAAAATCCACAACAAGGGTCATCCATAAAATTTTGTAACTGAAACATCTGAGGATCTCAGAGTCATTAAAAAGAATAAACTCTGTATTGGAGATTTGCCTACTGAAGGATGTGCATTGCATATCTTGCATGCAGGCATGTGATTAATCTGTGCAACAAAGAGGTAGTCTAGCCTCTGGATCATATTATAATTCCCCCCCTTCAGCCTGCATAAATAAAAACAAAGGTGTCAACCAATGCCACTTCTGGCTGTTCAGGGCATGTTCTGTGCTTTAAGGTCCATTCTGCTGATTTGGTATGTCAAGGAGTCAACAGTAGATGATGCTGCAGGTCTGGCAACTTATAGCAACTCTTGCTGACTTTTCCGGGGACATCCACGTGTCCCTGATTGGGTTCAGTGTGGCCACAGGATCAGAGGTCATAGGAGACACTGCCCACAACTGACTGAATCCATGTGGCGTGCTTTATGGTATCGCTGGTGGCTTTATGAAGAAAGGTGGATAAAGATGAAAAAGAAGAGGAAAAAATGCTCCTATGTCACTATTAACAGTGAGGGAAACGAGGACAGAATGAAAAAGCCACACAGTTTGTAAAGCACCCAATGTTTTCTTCTGTATGTGTCATGACCTGAAAGTCACTTATGCGTGTCCCAAACCTGCTGTACAACTCATAGTTCAGATATAAACTCAGGAAAAGCAAGAAGAATTCAAGCAAATTTTCTCAGGTTTATTTTTAACCCAACTACTTCTTGTCACAAAATAATAGAAGAGAAGCTGTGGACATTATTCCCCTAAGCCATATCTGCAAACAGTTCTGATTCCTTGTGCTCCCTTTGATCACCCTTGCCACTATGAGTGTAGTGCTCCTTCGACATTTCCAGCGTTGTGCTGATATCATCAAAGAAGCTGCAAGCTGATTCCCTGCAGAACTGCAAATGTAAACCAGCTGGTAATTCTGATCTCTATTAGAAAGACAGAAAACTAATGTAATTGTCTGATAAAGGAAAATATAAGTAAGTCAGCAGGTGACAAATTTAATCTTCATGTTTTAAGAAGTAATCATAGTCAATGGGTTGTAACCAAGTAAATACTACACTAAACCACTTGAATAGTGTATTGTCAGCTCAGTTTGTTCGGTGTAGGTTTTTTCTTAATAGCTTTATAAACATTTGTCCAGCTCTGGGTCAGATTCATGGCTATACTTTACCATCTGTGGTCATCCGTGTAAATATGAAGTGGATGTAAAACACCGTCTGATGGCTTTTCATAGCACTTTGCAGTAAAGCAACACCATGAGGTACAGAGTGATAGCACAGAGGAGCTTGTACTGTGCAATAGCAATTCTTGCAGCAATACTGTCAGTGAACTTCTGTTTCAGCACCCATATTATGCTCTTACAATTCCCTAACTTATTAAAGAGTTTCCTTATTGCATCCTGTGCCTCTGAATCCCGTAGCAATCAAACAGGAGGGACAGCTTCTAGTGCAGTGCATCTCGTGTTTCCTAGGAGAGGTTTGCAAGGGATGTAGAGCATGCTGCAGTTCCTGTGCCATATGGGCATGTCAGGGAGTATCTGCCCTTCCAGTGACACTGGGGGACATTAAACCCTCTTTGAAAACAAGCCTCTGTGAAATGGCAAACGTTGCTGTTGTCTGAAGAAGAGAGCGGTTGTCTGTCCTTCGTTCCCGAGGGGGAGAGAAGAGATGGAAAACTACTGTAAGAGGACAGCCGAGATGTACATTGAAGTTCAGAGCAGGAAAACCCATTTGAAGTGCAACATACAGTTCAATGGTGCAGGAACATTTCCTTTCTATGAATCCTGTTTTTCTTTCAAAAAAAACCCACTACAGTTTTTTATTTGAAAACTGCTATACAATTTCTAATCCTTTGCATTTCTAGTTGATAAAGCAGTAGTATACATAAATCCTCTGGTACCAGAAGGAGGAATTAATCTTTAGCAGGGTAGCGGGCATTGCTGCACCGTTTGGCCAGATTTATGTCTAGCACTACGGAAGCGCCAGCTGCAGAATGTTTAACACGTTGCGAATTTGGGCAAGTTAGACACCACCATCTCTATAAGGTAGGAAAACATGGTTACTTTATGGTTTACAATGGCAACAACATGCACAGCAAACAGTTAACCACATGGCCAAGGGTACACCGCTCCAAAGCGGTGCCGGGAATGCCTCTGCATTCACTCCTCTTCCCTGGTCTACGAGTTAAGCACAGACTATTCCCTCCTTTGTACTGCGGTGTGTGTCTCTGAGCCATGATTTACTAGCCACTGCCAGAGCTGCAGGGTTTCAGTAGAGGTGCCTACACCTTCTTTCGAATAATGGGTGTGACATATGGTCCTACAGTTCTGTCACTAACTCTTAGCTCCTGCCTCACTTGAATTGCTGTCCCATAATCCCACACTAAATTGAAAGTCCCTCCATGCTTACTTATTATTGAAAACTAAAAGTAATCCTTTTAAAGACCTCTTCTTAAAGAACATTTTATCGGATGCGTTTTGTCTGTTCCCCCTTCCACACACGCATTGTTGTAGAAAAAGAAGAGGTACAATATTTCTGCTTTAAAGCAGCGCTTTGCTAGCTTCATCTGGTTCTTCAGCTCTGCTTGTGACATGACTCAAACTAGCTCTGGTCCTTACTGTGATGACTTGTCGGTGACCTTCCCCGTCCTTCAGAGTCCTTGATTTTTCTAAGAGCAATGCTCTGCACGCTGCAGACTTATCCAGCATGACTACCTACTGCACTCAGAGGCTTTGTGAAAATGAAAACGAAAATGTACTTACACTGCTGGGGTATAAAAGTGGCAGAGGAAGCAGCAGAAGTGGAATGAGAACAACGAGCAGGAGATTTCTGGATCGGAGAATCTCTTTCATCATTGCCATACTCCTCTACTTTCTGGTGACTTTCTTCTCCTTGGCTTGCTTCTCCGGTTCCTCAGATACTCCAGCTTCCACTCCACGCGTTCTTTCACCTGTGCTTGGCTTTCCCTGAAGCTACCCAGTCACCTAAAATAGCTTTCGTAATTTGTTTTTTCTTCACTCTGTTGTTTTGAGAAGAAACCTTAATGATTTTTCAATTAAAAAGACATTCAGTTTAAGTAGGGCTCACCAGCACATCAAAATTATTAGCACACCGTAACATGCAGAGGTTTGCAAGTTGAAGCATACTGTTCTTTTGACAATTTTTCTTTTTAATTCAGAACCGCAGGTCTAGCTGTGTTGCATTCTTATCCCCATAATTTGGAAGGCTTTTTTCTTCCATCATCCATCAATGTAATTCCTGTTTTCATTCACTGGATGAGGCGTTTCAGGCTGCTTCTTTTCCTCCTGTTTGATAGTCTGAATGTCTGAAATAGAGGTTTCTTTTCTGCTGAAAAATTATTAAAACCAAAAATCTGTGGTTCAGCGCACAGAAACATACTTGCAGGTATTCATTCTCAAAAAAACCCCAAAAAACAAAAAAACCTCTGCAGCTCCTCCAGATTTTGTCTTCTCGCTGTAGTTTCAGCTTCTACTTTGTATCTACCTTTACCCTACTTTTGCCCTGAGCTTGGAATTCACAGGGCGACAATTCCAACACAGATTATACTTGGTCTCAGGATAAAAACTTGTTAAAAATCTTCGTGCAACTCTAACTCACCAATGAGGACTGTGGAAGGTAGTAGTTGCTCCACCCATTCTCCAAAACCCAGTGAGAACATTTGAGAAAATCAACAGCCTCCTGTTTCTGACATGCACAAAACCAGACAAAAATACCTTTTTTGGTTGCTGAACAGTCAGTTATTGTTTCCCAGTAAAATAATAAATAATAATCACTGTTTGCTAGACAGTACCTTTTGTCTTTCATGTTTCTTCCGTCCTGATCCAGGAACATCACTTATTCATAAGCCATGGGCTGATCTCTGTGGTGATCCACGTGCCCTCAGTAACAGTAGGATTCAGACTCAAACTGAGATTTTTTAGGCTTTCTACTCTGGTCTTCTAGGGGAGAAATGTTTCTACAACTCTGCCATTATTAATGCTCTTTGTGGGGCAGAAAGTGTTCTAGATTTAGGACCGAATCCGTTGGCTGGCTGCATGCACAAGCTGTAGACAGACATCAATTTGCCCTATATCTCATGGAAAGCCACACATCTAGGGTTTTACATGATCTCAAACCTCGCTTGTGTATCGTCTCCCCACGCTCAGCGTGTCAGACACAAACTGAGCTCCCCAGACTGAACTGGGATGCTTCTGGGACACTGCGTCCTGGAGAACTGGCAAAGGTGGGTGTGCAGAGGAATTTGCTGTGCAGCACAAATTCCTCCTGAAATTAGTAATTGTATCTAAGACTGTGTAACGTTTCTATACTTTGAAGCTTCCGTCAGACAATGGCACCTTGAGACCCTTCAGGCAAGTTTAGCAATTAGTTCTGGAAGCAAAAATATATTTAATGTGAAGATTGTGGCTTGGCCAATACAGCCAATGAATTGATATCTGTTTTGTGAATTGTTGCAGAGAAGCTAAAAGAATGTCTGAAATACTGAAAATATTTTAAAATATTTAAATGTAAAAAAAAATCTATGTTTTATTTCACTATTTTATGATCCATCAGGTCAAAGGGTGGGTAAAATGTGCCATTTCAAGGCAATGGCTCTTTACCCCAAGAGAGAAGGACTGTCTCTAAACATGACTCAGTCTGCAGTAATGAGATGCACAATGAGCTGGGGAGAGCTGACAGTCTTTCCTCTCTCCCTTCTTCGGGAACAGGCAACCCACGCCTGCACCTTACACAGTGCTGGAGGAGGGAAGATGCCCTAAGCCCGAAGAGCTGCCCTGAGGCAGAGTGCTCCTTCCCACTTGAGCTCTGGAGAAAGGGAGCACTCGTGTTCCTATTTATCACCTCCTCCTGCCCGTTGGAGGGAAGGGCTGTTCACCCTTCTCCCCTGTACTGTTTTGCTCCCCTGAAGAGTTTTGCAGAGTGAGATAACCGATTACCCATGCTGCAATTTGCTAAATATTAAATCTGCTGCTGGAATCAATGCACCACAAAACCAATTAGTTTTATGTAGAGTATTTTTATTATTATATTGACAGTCTCTGTTAAATTAACCTGCGCAGTCGAAGCACATTCCCAAGGAATAAATCTCTTTTCCCGCACTACACGCAGTAATGGGAGAAGGGAAATAAACTCAGAAAGACTATTTTCTGTAGGGAAGGTAAAGGTTTCAATTACCTGTTTGTAAGATATAGGAAGGTACATATGCCATAGGAAATGATTGGATATTCAAAACTATCTATAATTCTTTTCCGTGAGATACTGCTGAATAAACTCTGACTGCTGGACAGTGCTCTTATGGGGTGAGGAGAGTGGCTGGGAGGTATTTCTCTGGATAGTGACTGCTACTGATTAATACTTGCTGTGGTGCTCTGTTTTGTTATCTTGGCAAACTTGGAGTCACTGGCTGTAAGGGATTTATGAGTTGCCCTTGTTGCAGGCTATTCCAGCAAGTGGTGCTTCAGGGACCCAAGAAGAAGCACAGCTGGAAGGGCAGGAGTATGCTCCATGCTATTCCCCTTCCATGTGTTTACAAAGCATGGTGTGGGAAGAAAACACAATCAGGTCATCAGTGTTGATGCTGAGGGCTTAAAGGGCATGTGGGCTGTGGCGCAAGGCTGCTTTGTGGGCACTGAGCTGCGTGTGCAAGTAGAGGAGGTGGAAATACTTGTGGCTTATAGCTTTGTGTCTGGGATTTTCAGTTCCCTTTACCAAATGCCAGCCAGGCTTTGAAGATGGCCAGCAAAGATCTTCAGGTGTAAAAGTACACCTACATATATGTGCATCTAAATGTGAACGTGCACACTCATGTGTACATGTACAGAAACTGCTGGGAAAAACAGGACTGACGGTGTCTTTTCTAAACCCTTTCTCCAGCCGTTTGTGCCCTTGCCAGCCTGCCACTAAGGCTGCTGCGCGTCCACATTCCCAGCCCAGCATGCTCTGACTGCTTGCACTCCTTGCTGTTGGCTGCAACAAGGTGGTGCCGGATGGATTCTTTCAGCTCCGGTCCTTGAAGCTTCCCTGTTAAGGGATGAAGAAGAGTTTATGCTTTTTGCCCAAGTGATGCAGAAGCAGTTCAAGATGATTCAGAACTGGGACTGGAGTCCCGCAGTTCTCTTTCACAGTCTCAGAGATTTGTGGTTTGAGCCTATCTCCTTAAGACATGCAAAGAGAGAGATAGAGAGTGCTGGTATGAAAGGATGAAATAAATGTTCAGCTCTTTTCCCCTGCTCAAGAAGTAGAAGCACCTCTATTATCAATGGAGAAACAGAGTCTGCATAAATTCTTCCCAAAAATTATGGGATTTGCATTAGAAGCGTGTGGATTTTTCATTGCTAATCATCTGTCTGACAAGATATATCTCATTTTCCTGTCTATTTTCTGTCCATGATTTTTTTGCAATTTATAATAATCAGTTGCACTATTTCTACAAACAGTTTTTGCTGTAAACAAGTACTGCTTTTCCACTGCTCCCCAAGTCATAATTTCCACTGCTAGATTGGTGAATGGCTTTTTCAGATGCAATTGTTCCTTGACTGAACAATTTAGGATTCTTCCATGT